>JAAUYG010002042.1_pt1 | contig 15940 bp, 11 predicted proteins | sample 7278091 | NCBI WGS metagenome assembly JAAUYG01 (sample SAMN14350201, study PRJNA611818) | marine sediment metagenome | isolation source: surface marine sediment (0.6m) | place: French Polynesia: Moorea | collected 2018-08 | reverse complement strand
GAGTGAAGTTAAGTGAGTTTCTAAACTTAACTTCACTCATCAAACTTGCTCCACTTGTTTTCTGGCAACGATTGTATTTTGGTAGCCAGGTTGAATACTGCAGCTCAGTTAGTTTCTGAAATTATATAATATTTCTAGACAGTGGGCACAATCAGATTGAGTAACTTACCCAAACTGTGACATCTGCTGGCAATCTCGTCACTCCCATCATGACAATCGTCATCTCCGTCACAGAGCCAGTTCTTGGGGACACATCGCAGGTTGTCACATGTGAACTGTGATGGACTACAGGTGGGGTACTCTGTAAAGAAGAGTGACAATGGGATGCTAGGACATCGTAAGAGCAATAACATCGCATTCACAGTCTACCGCCTTGTCAATCCTGTTACAGCTTTTGTCACGTTCCTCTGAAAGCTTCACATTGTCATAGTTTCCTTGTGGTAAACAGACTTCTGGAAGTAACTTCTTTGTAAATTCTTTTGAAGCATGTTCGTTGTATTACTGAGGGACGGGGGTACTGTAAGTGATATGATAGTGTGGTGAAAATCGTGCCAAGGGTCTGTATTACGCTTGCTAAGGGTCGCGTGCAAAAGACATCCATCCATGAGCAGTCGGCAAGTCGCGCTTGACCAACCAGGCGTAGCCCAGCTCCAGCCAAGCAGACTGTGTCTCGTTGCAGATCGCCCGCGGACTTCAACCTGAATGTATCGTGTATTGTATGAACTGTATGCCATGTATAATGTACCATGAACTGCAACTGTCGTCGCCTTAATGTTTGATATGTACACCGGACTGATCTACTTGGAATCTACTGAATATTAAATACCCGTTTGGACCTATGATTGTCGACCTCGTCTGTGATTAATCTTATGGAAGGACTGACCTACTAGATTCGACTGGACCGCCATTGATCAACGCTTATTCCTTTGTGGTGACTGCCTACACCTGGACACTAGTAAGATCTCTTCTAATCTATTTAGCCAAACCCAAAGTCACTTCAATACTGTCAAAAATCGTCAGTTCCACCGACAGTTTCCACAGTTACAATGAAATAATAACCTTATAGTCTCCACTTCCTTACCACAACTTATTGGCTCGTCGCTGTTATCGCCGCAGTCGTTGTCATGGTCACACCTCCACCTTAGCGGGATACAGTGTCCAGACGAACAGGTAAACTCATCAACACCGCATGTCCTGTATGCTGACAAACAGTAAAAGAGGCTGATTTATCACAAACCAGATCTCCTACACTGTTCTACAGGATTCCGTACATAGTACATAATCCAATTTTCCAACCATTTTAATATATGCGTACACTTAAAACATTCTGTGGCGATTACTGAAGTTTAGCTTCAGACTTTTACAAGTAATGGGCCCCTGGTGTGCATATCGGGATATCCAGGGTTGTTTTATATATGTAATACCTGACGGGGACACTTACCACAGTCCTGTTCGTCACTGTTGTCACCGCAGTCATTATCTTGGTCACATTGCCAGGTCAAAGGGATACAGCGACCGTTATTACAGGCAAGCTCATGGCTAGCACAAGTTGTAACTGAAACAGAAAATGCACACATACATTACATACTACTGGTAAATCTTAATAAGTTTGACTATAACGTATACACAGTGTGGACTCTAGATGTTCATTCCTAGTCAAGCTTCTTTCCTCCTAGGAGTTCAAGGAAGGTGTCCCTTCTGCTTTAAGGAGTATTCTTCCAGAAACTGCTTATCCCACAAATTTGGCTTATTTATTATGTTTCTATACAATCATTTACATTCATCTGCTAAAGGTGCAAATTCAAAATTCAACTTGCAATACTTGGTACTTAAATGGTACCAGTAATTTGTTTTGGGCATTACAGTATATGTAATCTAGGCTGTAATATCTAGACTGCAATACAACATTTAGGATTGATCCGAACTATTAAATTAAAGACACTCAACCAGTACCACACACTGCACGTGATATACAGTAGTCCCCCTCTTATAGGGACATCCCTTTCGCAAAATAATTCTGTCCTCAATAGAGAGGTGTCCTTTGGTGAGAGAGAGGATTAAAAGCATTCATAGTAGATACTTGATACAAAGTGATTCTGTCCTCATTAGAGAGGTGTCCTTTGGTGAGAGTGTCCTTTAATCATTTGTTAATTGAGGAGCCACTGTATTCCTATATAAACACTTCACATGCTTCAGGCCAGTAAAATCGTATAAGTCTAACTCTAAAATTGAACTTGGCCCAGGAAAACATTATGATAGTTTCCAAGGTGACTAATGAATTTGCCAAGGTGACTGTGAAATAATGTTTATTTCTGGTCCTAAAAATGAAGATTTTTTTACAAGATGGCCCGCGATCTTACCATTACGTGATCTGATGCAGATATGGTTTACCATCGTCATACCAGCACCACAGCGGCATTTCTCACTACCATCAGGAAGCTGCGTCACCCCAAACACACGCAGTTCATCGGAACACAAGCACGTCCTGTTCAGTGGCAGCAGAGTGTGTTCGTCCGCGGGCCTCTCCATGCACAGGCTGCTGCACCCACCATTATCGGTGAGTGAACATGGGGACACACCTGAAACAACAAATCAGCGGCCGCTAAAATCTGTCAGTGATAAGTTACAGATTGCTAGAAAATATTCCGCTAAATACAGTAACCTTCCACTTAGCGGGTACCTGACACAGATGACACCCTGCCTAATATACCCCGCAATGACTCCTTGCAGATAATAATGTGTGTCTCCAAAAATAAAACTTTTGCAGATTTTACTGTGAATGAACTGGAAATGGATACGTCACTAATCGGGCCAAATCATTTTTGTGGTAGCAGTAGCATTTCATAGAGTTTATCTTTTGCTGCCTGTATGCATTGTTTACCTTGCTGCGATGCGTGGTGGAATATTTTCATCTCGTGGAGGCCCATGTGGAACTGTTTATAGACACGGGTCAGGTTTCCGTTATACTTATTGCTGAGCATGATAGCGTTTCGACTCAGATCTGTCCAATAGACATTATCCTGGTTATGGGAAAGATAACGGAATTAAGTGTCTGATACTGACAAAACCATCACCTGGGGTAAATGATCACAGGGCCATGAACATCTCACTTATGTGATGCGCTACATTGTTTTTCTGCCATTACTTGACTTACTACTTAGTAATACATAAGTAAGGTCTTCAGTACAGTAATTTCGGGAACTCAAGTCTTAACTTTCTGACCATCTGACGGCTTTGTGTAAAGACCTGATTCTGTTGGCTTATCCAGCCATCACAGGCCACAATTAACATATTACATGACTATGCGGTTAGGAGTCCAGGTTATTACCTTGAACACCGAGACAGCAAATGGATTGACAATGTAGGAGCTATCTCTGATCAGAATTTGCACATGGCCGGTGTGTATGTTAATATAGCCAACTAGATGCCGGTAAGTGTCAAGATAGTACAGTGTGTCATGTTGCTCGTCTATCGCCAGTCCCGTTGGCTTGGAAACATGTGATGACCCTGTCACCAGAAGTTCCTTGTGACTTCCATCCATCCATCCTTTCACAATCCATCCACGGCCCCAGTCAGACCAAAACAAAAGCCTGGAGAGGAAACATACAATAATGAATCGTCTCTCATCTCAGGATGCCACACAAGACTTTCCTACTTCTTTGTATCCCAAAATATGCTGGCAGAAGCATAAAGCTAAACACAATGCTCCTATTTTTTTTATTTATTTATTTTTTTTTTGTCTTTGAAAGTTTGAAAAGTTTCTCTCCCCACCAAGTGGTGACACACTGTTACTACTCTTCTTCATTTACTTTTGCTTTTAAAGGTACAAAGGGAATTCAACAGTACTAGCAGCAGAGGCAGTAATGATATTAATAGTTGGAGTAGCAATACCAGCAGCAGTGATACTATAAATCACATTTACCAAGGCATCAAGGTATGCATACGGTATTGCATTCTCTTATGTATAAGTACCTACCCATATTTGGGGTAGAGTGCAATGGAATGTGGCCTATGCAGAAAACTCGAGCTGCCATTCACAATCGTCCGGCGATGATGTCCATCAGTATGTGCTGCTTCTATCCTAGGTATACTTCTGTCAGTGGTAGAATGTATGCCATTAACAGCCCAGAACAGGACGCCATTCATCCAGTCCAGAGCCAGCGATGTTATGTTCCCGTCGGTCATTTGGACTATAGTGTGCTGATACTGGTAGTTGGACTGATTGAGACAAGTCGTCTGCAGAAAGAAACATTGACAACAGATTTCAGCATCATCAACTGCCCATCTGCCACACTGCATCAGCCAGATTTCCCACAAATGTGAACATGCATACATCATTAGTGTGACAGATTATTTTTTTTGCGTGTTTTGTAATTTGTAACCCAATCAGGTCGGGTAGGTGTAAACTGTACTACCGGTATATACTAGATTACGCAAGAAATAGTCACCAAGGACATTGCTAAGAACAGGCTTACAAACAAGCTGAGATGGTTATGCGCAAACCATGTTAACTATAGCTATAAACCTGTCAATATATCAGGTTGGGATGGGTAACGTTTTGGCAACAGAAAATAAACCCATACCAGGATATGAAAAGTCTGGAGAAAGGTAAGGAAAACAAGGCGCGGTTAGAAGCCACAACATGTTTCTAACGTGCCATGGAAGCCATGATGACTTGAAATACATAATGTGAATCAATACTTCAGGGCTCAATGTTATACACTCCCATGATTACCTGTATACCACGGGCGTGACCATCCACCCAGTAGATGCAGTCGTTATGGTAATCAAATTCCAAAGAAATGACGTCAGATGCCCGGTTGAGTGGCAGAATCTCAGTGTGGCCATTACCAAAGGTCAGCTTGTGGATACCGCTCCCTGCTGTGTAACCGTTTGTTCGTATGGAGTACAGCATGAACTCCTCTTGGGCTGAAAAATGGTGTTGCACCCCAAATTACAAACTATTGTTGGACTTAACTGCAGTTTATAGGGCTGATGTATTTTTTAGTTTTCTTGCAAACTTTGGCAGGTTAAGTTGACCAGTTCAAAGTTTTATATTGCCACATAAAGAAGAATTGCTTTAAGTGACTCATCGGTAGGGCATGACCCTTCCCTTCGAATGAGTCATCGGTAGCGCATGACCCTTCCCTTCGAATAAGTCACTGGTAGGGCATGACCTTTCCCTTCGAATGAGTCACCAGTAGGGCATGACCCTTCCCTTCGAATGAGTCATTGGTAGGGCATAAACCTTCCCTTCGAATGAGTCATTGGTAGGGCATGACCCTTCCATTCGAATGAGTCATTGGTAGGGCATGACCCTTCCTTTTGAATTAGTCATCGGTAGGGCATGACCCTTCCCTTCGAATGAGTCATTGGTAGGCATGACCCTTCGCTTTGAATGAGTTATCAGTAGGGCATGACCCTTCATTCGAATGAGTCATTGGTAGGCATGACCCTTCGCTTCGAATGAGTTATCGGTAGGGCATGACCCTTCATTCGAATGACTTGTTGGTAGGGCATGACCTTTCCCTCTGAATGAGTCATTCGTAGGGCATGACCCTTTCCTTTGAATGAGTAATCAGTAGGGCATTACTCTTCCATTGGAGGTCTCAATCATACAGCAGTGAGACAGAAAGTGTTGGACTCGTACATAAAGCGATGCTAAGCCATCCAAATTTGCTGCAGTATTTTGTAGTTTATCTGGGGGAAAGGGGTGTAGCTGGAAAATCTACTGTATAATGGGACTCCTATGGTTTACTATACCTGTCATTGGACAGGAGATCTTGTCCGGGTCAAAGCGGTATGATTCCCCACCCTGACACTGGTCCCCGGCAATACGTCGATACCTGGAAATTACGCACACTAGCCAATGCCACACCATACAGTAACAGGGCTCCACATGGGTCCAAATAATTTGTTGTGTCACACATCACTTTTTATTTTTTCCCTATGTCCCCATGTCACTTTTTGTAAGACCCTGATGTCACTTTCTACAGTTTTTATAAAAAGCCACGTCGGAGTTCTACAACTTTTTAAAGCGGCCGTGTTGCAATATGTTTCTTACCCATGTGCAGCCCTAGTAACTGTGTATTATGTGATTATATTCTGAAACAGTGGCAGACAAAACAGAATTTCATTTACCGGTTACAAAAATTTCTTGAACTGCTATCATCTGACCACTGGTCAAAATTATGACACTCCAGCATCTAGTAGTCGGCTGCATAGCTTAAAACAGGATCATATGATGTGCTTCTGTAACCACTTCTGTTACTGTACATTCACAAAAGACGAGTTACAACAAAAACCCATAAACCAAATACATCACATTGTATTTCACAGGCAATACCCAAGAAATATCCAACAGTATCCTGCTCTTATATTCAGATACGAAAAGTATGGTCTTAAATTGAAGGTGGTCTTTACATGGAGGGATGCTACTGAAAATATTAAGTGCTATCCCATTAGAAGTATGGAAGGATGGACCTGAAAATTTTCAGCATCCCCTTATGAAATATTTCAATTAGCTTTAGTCCCCCCCTTCCCCAACATATTTCAATTCTTCTTGCGATACACATATGTAATGTGATGCATTGTTCTACACCCCCCTACGAGGTATTATTAATCTTTTTGTACCCACCCCCAAGATATTTTCATATCTTTTCAGGGCCACCCCACCCACCCATACTTTTTAATGGGATTGCCCTAATGTAGTTGGTGATTTTATCGGTGTTCTTAAAATAGCTTAAATTGCTGGGGTTACCATGGTTATTGGGACACAGAGAAATTTATCCCCACGGCCTTGTCACTGCAAAATAACACTACAGTAGCCCTCTATTTTACAACCCTCTATTTTAAGACCACCCTTGATTATAAGACCACTTGATTTGGTACGAAAGGGCATTTTTCTGTGTTAAATGACTTTTGTTTTTAGACCACCTGCAATATAAGACCACTTTTTCTTGGTCCTATTGTTGGTCTTAAAATAGAGGGATCACTGTATTAGGCTGATGTTACCCTTTGGTTCTGTAGTAGAAGCCGTGGCAAGGAACCGGGACCTGGTTAATGTTGATGCTGGAGTGGTTGTCACGGACACAGAAGTGAGCCCACGAGTACTGCTGCTTGAATCCCATGTCACTGAAACCAGGATGTCAACTAGGTCTTTTATGTCCTGCTTGGTGACAATAATCGATACTCTTGACACCAGTAAACCAGCATTTGGAGTTCACCGCTCTATAAACATTAATATTCACATCATCCGACCCCATGAGTCCATGACATCAAATACATGTATATGTATTCAAATTTCATGTTTATACTACTGACTTCGGGTCAAGTTTCAATATACATGCATCATATAATACATGTACAAACATTAGAGAATGTCAAAATGCTATAAAGGGAGCAAATAACAGCACTCACATAAAAACAAGTTCCGTCAGACATGGATAGCCGTTTCCTTATCTGGTGACCAGATTATCAAAATATCTTAAGCATGTTAAGTTCACACAAAATTTAACATGCCTAATCCCACGTAATTAATTCACTACTGATCGAAGACTCGGTAACATGCCTAACACGACATAATCAAGACTACTCAGATTTCTTGATTACCATTCATAGTCGTCCACAGTGCAGGAGCAGTTAATAACAGAGATTGGTCGATCATAGTCCATGCCATTGTAACACAGTGACTGCGCACGGCGGCGTTGGTATACCACCTTCTGCCCTAGCAGACAGTTAACCTTCGGGTTCTCAGTGGCCGTCCAGTTCTTATACGCATCACTATTACATCTCGCTCCTAAAGCAGGGAACAAAACAAGCAAATATACTCTCTTTGCACATGTTGCAAAGCAATGTTTGTGAGCAGCAGACTTCACATTATACATGATAACCTATTTATATTTAATACATTCATCAAGCAACCCAAGGCTCAGTATGCATGGCAACAAGAAACCTTAAATTTTTCTGAAGCTTTAGAAAGAATGGATCCTCCGAATATCATTTGCACTATAAACTTTCAAACTTGATGCAATACCGCAAGACTTTCAATAATTTTCTATATTAATTTTCACCTTACCATGCCCCAGCTCACACTGTCTAGAGCTCTATAATACTACAGGGATACTGTCTATGAGGACAGTCTATAGGGAGGACCTATGTAATCTTGCAGTCGCTGACCTCAAACAAAAGACACGTTAACCTGGATAATTTCAGTTACTACATTTAAGAAGAACGACAGGTTGACTTGGATCATCTATCAGTTACTAAGCTGGAAGGTGAGGGGGGTGTGAGTCAGGCTTAAAGTTGGCTTTCAACCTCTCAAGGTCATATGACCGACTGCAATTTGGATTCGGTGGTGCATGTAGGTGTATGCAGGTGTAGGTGTGGCGAGTTATTTGGACCCGTCTCGTTTAGACCAAATGATCTACGTCCAGCAGTTTTTGCGTGCCAAACCAGGGACTCAATTCTGCTACAGATGAGCAGTAAGGATTCACTCAGACAATTAGACTGATTCTGAGCCAGCCAGTCAGTTGCCTAACTCACTAGTGCCAAGCACCAAGCTGAAAAGCACAAACTTCCCAGTTTTTATGTCTTTATTGTGACGCAGTCAGTGATTGAACTCCAGGGTCACGCATCCCAAGTGGGCGCTAACCACTAGGTTGCAGGGGCGGTCTAACCTAGGAGTGGAGGACACAGGTTAACCTGAATAATCTCCCAGTTAATAACAAAAGACCGAAGGACAGCTTGACTGGATAATCTCAAAATCTATCAAGTTGGTTGAACTAGATATTCTCCCAATTACTAACCTAGGGAGGACCGAATTGATCTGGATTATCTCAAAGCTATTACATTGGTTGACCTGGATAATCTCCCAGTTACCAACCTATAGGGAGGAGAGAATGACCATGATGACCTAGATAATCTCAAAGCTCCTAAGCTGGTTGGCCTGGATAATCTCCCAGCTACTAACCTAGGGATGCCCAAATTGATCTGGATAATCTCAAAGCTATTAATTAAATTGGTTGACCTGGATAATCTCCAGTTACCAACCTAGGGAGAACAGAATGACCTGGATAATCCCAAAGCTCCTAAGCTGGTTAGCCTGAATAATCTCCCAGTTACTAACCTAGGGAGGACCAAACTGATCTGGATAATCTCAAAGCTATTAAATTGGTTGAACTGGATAATCTCCCAGTTACCAACCTAGGGAGGACACAATGACCTGCGAGTGGATAATCTCAAAGCTCCTAAGCTGGTTGGCCTGGATAATCTCCCAGTTAGTAACATATGTCAGTGGACAGAATCGACCTGGATAATCTCAAAGCTATTAAGTTGGTTGATCTATATAATCTCCCAGTTACCAACCTAAGACAGAGGACAGGTTGACCTGGATAATCTCCCAGTTATGTCTCTGAACCCTGGACCCAAACAGGGAGAACACGGTCGTTTTCTCTCCGGGCTCGGACAGCAGACCGTATACGTAGAGTTTCTCCTGTGAGAATTCATACATCTCCCAAGACTGCCCCTCATCGTGGGAGTAGCTGAAACAGGCAACGATCAGGCTCAGGCTATTTAGCTATTACCTATTATATACATGTACCAATACATCTATTTTTATTACTTTGATTTTATTCAAGCAGAACCTGAATGGTGGCATGTATTTCAACCAAACCACATGCATCATTAAGCTGCTGACATGTAACATATAACACGTATAAGGTGGGACAAAATTTCTGGGCTAATTATTTATTACCATTTGAGCATGTTGAGAACCGCCCACCATCTCAGAAAACTGTGTCTAAGTAACCTACTTCAGGAGCAGAGTTCTCAATAATATTTAAGTCCACGTTATGACTTAAGTCACCAATCTAAGCTATGGGACTCGCTAAGAAATTGACTTCAGCGTGAAACTTAGATTTTGAGAACTCTGTGACAAAACTACTCTGATTGTCTTGGGGATGCCTTGCACTAAAATTGCTCTGTATAAAGTCAGACACAAATTACTAATTAACACTGCAACATCAGTCAAGACTTGAGAGAGTTCTATAAGACTTCCTGTCACAGATATGTGTAACCATGGTAACATACACAAGTTCCCCTGTTGGTTCGGACTGTTTCACGGCGACAATGAGACCTCCATGATCGCCCAACGAATAAAAGTGTGTCCCCCGCAAAACCTGAAAACATTAAGATACACAAGCCATTGTATGCTTACTAACTTCTCCTGCTGTTACTTGATCACAACAGACAAGGCTTTCAAGCCGAATCTGCCTTCTTTTCCTCCATGTACTCAATACAGACAATTTACGCCAAGGCGCTTCCTGATCTAGTCAAATTCTGTCAAGGAATGTATTATAACACCACACGTTACACCAGGGTCATGGGGTCAGGGACAACAAAAAATATTAAGAATAGGAACCGCAGTGTACCTCCTGAAATATGACTCCTCCGTCTGTCGACAGGTAGGTGCTCATGTTTTTGTTGAGGCTGTTGCCAAGGCTACCGGTTGCCATGATGATGCCGGGTGCAGATTTTTTGGACAGAATTGAGCTTGCGCGCGTCTCAATATCGTAGTAGTGGTAGTTCTGAGACAGGTGGAGGGAGCAGCGACTGTACTGTAAGGGAAGACAAATTTCACATCATACCAGTATTTTATAACATAGAAATTTTCACATGGAAATTATTCGCCTAATTTCACAACTCAGCAAAACTGCTAACGTTGATTCCTGCCAACTTTTTATTCATGACAAAGTAAAATTTTTACTACCATGACTATTATTACTTGACAGTGACCTTAGATAGCCTTGAACTTGTGCATACAGGGAATCTCATTATAATGCCGAAGTGACGGTTGACGGTTTCAATCCTCGCTTAAAGCCATATTGAAAGAGCCCTATTCTGTCGAAAATAGGAGACAAAAATCAATAAGAACAGCCTTATAGTGAAGTTTGTCGACCTTTATAACGTTCATGAATAACCTAAGCTTTAACATGTTTAAGCAGACGAGCCTTTAATAATGAGGTCCCAGTGTACTTTGAAAATGCAAACATAAATTCCTACAAAAATTCACTTTTTACAGTAGCAGATTCAGCTGCACGGTGAATCAATATTACTTTATTTATTAGAAAAGAGTTATCTCCATTCTCAGTTAATCAATGCAGGTTGGTGACCAAGGTTTATAATTAGATTCCTACATTACCCACTCAGGAGATTATCAATAATTGCCAGGATTTCGGGTTTTACAATTACAGGCGCAAAAGGGACTATTTGAGTATTTTTTTCATGTACCGTAACTTCAAAGGTTGTTATGAGCCAATAACATGTCTAATGCTTTAAAAAAACACAGCACTGTAAATTAATTGATGTTTGCAGTGATTGCCGCTTGTTGTTTTGAGCCACGACATTTGTGGGGTTAATATTCACATTAGTGGTGTTGTGGCATTCTAGGCAGCTCATTTTGCAGTATGTTTGCTGGGATCTGCTGTTGACATTAATAATAAAAGATGGTCACAAAATTAACAAATAAATCCCCTGCAAACATGAATGAATATATCATACACTGGTGTACAGAAATGAGTTCTACATGTATATACAGCAGTACCATGAGTAGTAAGTCTAACCTAGTAGCCAAGAAATTATGGCCACATTACAGGTGGATGTTAGAGAGATGGGTTTCACCAAGATAGAAAAATGAATGCATTCATAGTACACGTAGTAGTAGCCTCAAAGATTTTGGCCATAATAGACTGGGTGGCCTGTGTTGATCATGGCCACAAAGAGAAGGTCCACTGTATATTAGTTAAACATGTATATTACCATAGGAATTGGGGAAATCCTACTTAGTCATTAAGCTTGGCCTTCAATTTCATATACCGTTACATTTTAGAGAATTTTTAGTTACATTTTTAGTTTTTGTCATCAGTCATAATTTAACATTTTTGGCCTATGCAAGTATATATTCTTCACCATGAAAGAAGCATAAAAACACAGGAGCATAAAACTTGGCAATAACTGAGCTAAGGATATGTACTGGCACACACTTGCTCATGTTATCTGCACTGTGCACATCTCAGCACAGTGGCTGGTCCCAGTCCTTGAAACACTGAGATTATTATAGTACATGTATATCAAACAGTCAGAATACCACCCAACAAGTTCCCAACCAGGTTACCAGTGCAACTAGAGGGATTTACAAGTGGCATTAGAGAAGGTAGAAGTACCCATAAATGATACAGAACAACTGTTAAGAGAAGACTTCAGTTTCAGTTTTCTACAGTTAACATCAAAGACCATTCCTAGCATGCTTATTATTCAGTCATAAAGTAATCTACACGGTGTGCTCTCTCCTCATGTGCTACTGCCTTGCAGTGCTTCATCAGAACACCATATACTTCGACGAGCAGCACATTTGAAGCCTCGCTAGAAGTTTAAGAAATCTAATGTAGGAAAAACCTTTCCCTGTCAGAACGGAGATAGCATGGCCTATATAGGATACGGCTTGAGCATCTTAAGTGGTGTGAAATATTACCACTTAAATTTACAACAAAGCTGGGACCATATTCATAAACCATGAATAGGTTACGAAACGACTAGCTGATAAAAAAGAATGTAGCTAAGAAGAACAGGCTTACGAACATCTGTTAAATAGTTCATTGGTAGCTGCGGGTTGCGAACAGTTTTTGCATGCAACTAGAACTGTTCATTATCATTAGCCTGTTCTTAGCTACATCCTTCTCTGAAACTAGTCCTTGCTTAACGTACATATGGTTTATGAATACGGGCCCTAGATATTATAGGTACACCTACACTGTAGTACTGGTAGTATTTAAACTGGTATTACGGGCAATATATTGCTAAGTGGTCCTCAAGCCACAGCAAAACAGCAGTGCCAAAAAAAAAGATTAGAGATTTTGCACAAATGTTTCAATATTTGAGGGAAAGCTGCTACACTGTGGTTAGCAGAGATATCAATATTAAGAAATTATCAAATTAACATGCCAAACTGAAGCCAAACGCCTTTTTCCTTCAACACATGTTCAACATGACTCAGATTACACGTACCTAGATACTAAACAGACTAGCATGTCCTGAGTCCTGACACCTGTATCATAAAGTTTCTAGTACTATCACATTACATGGTGCAACTGAAGACACGTATATATGTACACGTATAAACATCCAGGGAAAATTTAATTTTATTATTTATTTATTACTATCAGGTGCCCCATGTTCCCTCAGTACCAAACAGACAGAAAGCTAACAGTGAATTCTAGGAAACCAAGAGATGTGATATGATGTAGAGCCTTGTGAGCAGTGAAATAGCCAGAGAAATATAGTTTAGCTAGAATGAGCCTTCTCATGTATCCGTTCTTACCTGATCAGACTGAAACGTATAGTCAGACCAATAAAACATTTAACACTGGCACGTATCACATACATACTGTAGGGTTTGTGGTATTGACTGGGCATAACCATATCATAAAGATAAGCCCGCAAGCACTAATCAATACCAGGGATGGAAAACGAGGACGATGCTACTCGTGAACAGCAAAAATCGACTAACTAAATATTCACAAGGGAACAATCCTAGCTAGAGAATATTAGACGATGTTGAACAATGCAAAAAATATGTCACTTGGCAAAACTTGAAAGGTGACTGGTCTGATCTCATATTAACAGCCATTAATCTTAGAATCCTGATAAAACTAGAAAATTCGAGGGAATTTATATATTGTCGCCATCATGGGAACTTCAATCCTTTTCATACCCCTGGCTCCAGCCGACAGATAAACGTGGTAGAATTTCGATATAAAGGTGACCAATATACTGTAATGCACCAATTTCATTAAGCTAGGCATGAAAACTGCCTGTTCATTAGGAGCCACAATATTCTGCAAAACAGAAAATTCACATAACACTGATCAAACTTTAAATTAAACTTAATTACAACTGCATATTGATGGGCTTAAAGACAACATTGAGGTTGGTGTGTGCTGTCAACAAAACACAATTGCATAAATGCCCTGTAAACAGTGAACATGAACCACGAACATGAAACAACAGTATGACACGGCAAAAATTCGACAGAGGAAAATATCCATATATATCAGTATATTCAGTGGTTCCCATATTTCAAGACGACTCAATTACAGAGCTTCCTTCTTTCTATTTGGCATGTCCAGTGCCATATTATACTTTTCAATGTAAATAAAGCTTCATTCCCAAGAACACAATTTTTCACATGGCAAGCCGATCATAAAATTCAGGAACCACTGACAGTAGTATAAATATTCTGTTGGAGCAAAACTTTCCACACACTCTAATGTTTTTCTACCATTCAGTACATACCCCTGTGTACCATAGCCAGTTGAAACGCTCGCAATGAGTGTGGTTACCAAACACATCCATTCGTGGTGCGGTAACGTACTCCCAGGTGGCGCCTTTATCAAACGTGACCTTTGACTCCTGATTGTCTCTGGCGTATGAGTCATTCCGGAATTGGTTTGCAAAGTAGATGCCCCGGAGGCCATCCACGCGGTAGACATCAGCAAACGGCTTGTCACGGAATAAGCTGGAAAGACAATATATTGGGCCAAATTTATGACTAGCTTCTCTCGCAAGGAAGGAGAAAGAGAAGGAGGGAAGCGAATACGAAACTTTATTTTGGAATAGCATTGGTGTACAAGCAGACAACAAACCAGTAATAACATGATATAGCTTTCTATGCATTATACAAATGGACACACAATTTCATATGTGCAAACTACATTGCGTAGTCTGATATCAACGATGATGATATCAAAGTTTAACGGCACATCAACACCAAAAGGGTCATACAGTGCCAAAACAGGTGTAAACTGCCTTATGAGTCTACACAGAGTCCAGTAGAAAAGAATGTTATGTTCAAACGAGTGCAAAGTCCAAGGTAAGAGTCTGATATCAATGTCTTTTTTCGCTATGCCTAAGACTGTGAGGTGCTCATTCTCAAGTCAATTATTTATCAGTCTGAGAGGGGGCCGGCATATGCTCATTCCCTTGCAACGTGTGTAATGTTAATGACACACTCCACTGGACTGTCTCTGGCTACCCCATGCAGACACTTACCACTGTGTTGACAATACAGTGGTCCCTCTATATTACAACCCTTTATTTTAAGACCACCTTGATTATGACATGTATAAGACGACCTATTTTTGGCCTGAAGTTCAATTTTGTGTACTATTGAATTCAAGACCATCTGCAATATAAGACCATATTTATATGGTAACATGGGTGGTCTTACAATAGAGGGACCACTGTATATGCCAGATAATGCCAGTAATGAAAACAGAGCACAAACGCTGAATGATTAAGCAAACTATGCAAGTTCATGTATTATTATCGTTATTATTCACCGGATTATCGAGGAGTTGTGAATCTCTGGGCTGAAGTAGACGACGTTGCTTAGTGACAGAGAGAAGCGATAGCCAGCGACCTCGGAGATGTAGAGATGGGTTGTCGAGGCATTGTGCAACACACACAGGAACACCTGGAAGAAGAAACAATTTATATTGGGTGTAATATGTACAGTAAAACCTGTCTTGAGAGACCACTGCCATGAGAGACCATCTGTCTTGAAGGACCATTAAATTTTGGCAGAAGGTCATACATTTCAATGTAAATGAACTTGTCACCAAAGATCACCTATCTTGAGAGACCATATTTTTGTGGCCAATGAGTCAATCTTTCAAGACTGGTTCTACTGTACTAATATACCACTAAACTCCTAACTTACTTGGAAGTTACTTTATACATATATTTCTCATCCTGATTCCTTCAATACATAAGTGACACACTGAGCCTCTTTAAGAACACCCAGCTTTACTTAACATGAAATAAATCGAAATTGACTGAATTCACTCTCATTTTTTAGGAGATACCGTTCCATGAAAGGATTTTT
>JAAUYG010181192.1_pt1 | contig 15941 bp, 11 predicted proteins | sample 7278091 | NCBI WGS metagenome assembly JAAUYG01 (sample SAMN14350201, study PRJNA611818) | marine sediment metagenome | isolation source: surface marine sediment (0.6m) | place: French Polynesia: Moorea | collected 2018-08 | reverse complement strand
CCTGGAGCACCAAGAGACAGTCTGGACCGGATGACCAAGTGATCCAGGAAAAGCCACAATGGCTTACTAAAAAGAATCAAAAGGTTACACACTTGAAGTTGTAAACAAGTGCATCTTTGTAGATGACAGTGTGAAATAGAAATAAATTTGAAATATAGTCAATATGTATTACTGTAATTAATTTATATAAATCAAAATGTATTTACCATCGCCAAGAACAATGAATAATATTTTACAAATATATAACAGGTGTACCAGTGTGGTACATCGGGTGTATTTGCATGTTGTTATTCTGGTCACTTTGTGAAACAATCGTCTCGTCAAATCTAGCATTGAATGACCTGTTATCACCGATGGCTCCGGTATTGTAAGGTATTAAGACATTCACTTAGGGCTGTGTCAAATCCTAGTATGAATACTTTCACATCTCTGAAACCATCATCTGATATGATTTGTATATGATAATCTTGTATTTAAATGTATGATTGTAAATGTATGATTGTTAATATTTAATAATATTTTAACATTTGTATTTTGTGTAACACATATTTGAACCAATTACATAACCACAATATCCAACAACTATTTTGCAATGAATTTGCTATTTTTTCATTATCCTGCACCCAACTTGTACTTCTGGGGGTACATTTATATTTACAATTTGCCAATTTTCAATTTGCCATATACTTTTATTATGCTCTTAATGGTTTTTTGTTGTTATCATTTTTGTTTGTTTTTGACTCAGTAATAGTAGAAACTAACTTTTACTCTAAAGTTTTGCTTGTGGACACTGCACAAAATGACGGACTATTTATGTATAGCATATTGTCCCATGCAATGCCCATGCCATAGAAATAAAGGAAGGTACAGTCCCGGGGGTACAGTTAACAGGGTTGCATTTAAGCGGGCTTAAATAATTTATGCCAGACCGACCGGCATAAAATGGCATAAAAGCATTTATGCCATTTTATGCCGGCATATAATGGCACAAAGTGGCAGAAATTTGTTAACCCAGTATGTGAGGACTATTTATCATGTTTATTCCAGTAAAACGCATGATACTGAGCCATTTAGACTGTAGATGATTTTCTTTTAGCTTTCAATGCATATTTATCATGTTTTACTTTATTATATTGATTTTGAATACATTTATGGTGTTACACAGACCGCTACACTTCAGGTCACATCTGATGTTTATTTGACAAAATATGAATTTATGCCACTTGGTGGCTTTTAATCATTTTATGATTAAAAATGATGGTTTACGCCATGGTTTAAACCGTGGCATAAACCGGGAGTGGCATAAAATGCCAACCTTGACAGTTAATCATGTTAAGTCACAAAGTGGCCCTATGCCAATTTTATTGGCAAAGAGAGTTTATATTGTATATAACCTTTGCTCCTTCAAGGTTTTTACTGAAAGCTGTGACAATGTGTAATCGGCAAGTAAAGACAATAAGCATAGTTATATAAATACAAATTTATGTTGGGAAATATAATTAACAAAAATACTTCACTAAAAATATGCCAGTTCCAGTCTGGAATCATGGCTGCATTACACACAGACAACATATCTTATCAGTGGTTATATACCTTGATGAAGTCCAGTCACCATCATAACTGCTAGGAATTGACTCAGGTGACTTTTCTGGATTGTGATGAAACTTAAAAGTGACTGGCAACCATTAAAAAGCATTTCTGGATCTTTAGTATGGATTTTTTCCCCATTGTTTCAGTTTCAACCTAAAAGCACTGCCCAGTTGACTTATTGCAATGCGAAGTCTGAAAGAAGAGTGTGAAGTAGCCAAAGCCAAAGGTAGGAGTTATTCCATGTTAATCTTTGAGCCTTCTTGATATTTGTATATCTATGTTCACCAGAAAACCCGGTACATGGTCTGATGGTGTCCTCTGCATTTGAAGCTCGTCTAACTAGCTGTTTGTGCAATATAGGCTAGAGATACAGTAGCAAGAATTACGTGGCTACAACCTGGGGCTATGGATGTCCTCTGATAGTCGCATACAGTGTCAGTCCGAGAACGTTGATAGCTGCAATCAAAGTCACGTTTCCTGGCCCCCGCATACACATATGGTTCTCTAGTCAAACTTATAGAATGGTCCTTGTCCACTACTTAATTTTTGACATCTGTCTATTTCCTTCCATATGTTACAGGAATCTCTTTGTTTCGATAATTTATTTTAATCCAAAAGGTTTTTGGAGGGGGGGATATGTCATAAGCATCATTTCCAATATATATCTTGGTGCCAAAGTATTTATATTTCGTTTGCATGTGTCATGAACATTTTTGCTTCAATTTTCAGAAACCTAGTGTTTAAGCAGTGTCGGCTGTTATCTAAGAAAACAGTAAGTCAAGGGTCACAGGGCTTTATTCAACATGATCATTGCGTTTATATTGCAGCTCAAACGTGTCTGTTTTACTGTCGTCCTTTTTTGTTCCCGCAGAAGTTTTTTGCCCCTTTTTCAGCATGGTCAGGTGCTGCAAGCCTTCAGGTGAGAGAGTGTTTATATATAGGCAAGTCATCCTCATGTGGAATGATACAGTCCACATACTCATCTGTACACACTCTGACTGACTTTGCGTTGACAGTCTCTTTCTTTTCCGATAGTGACGAAAGACAGTGATGGCAGACGGGACAGTAGAGATAGAGATGCGAAGCGCAGCAGGAGTCGATCTCGCAGTCCACGGGGGCGGTACCGCAGCCGCTCTCGCAGCCGAAGTCCAGCCGATCGCTTTTATCCACTGAAAAATGATACAAGCAGCTCTGACCCAAAGCTGATGCATGCCAGAGTTTTTATTGGCAACCTCCCTCACAATCGGATCAACCGTCAAGAGCTGGAAGAGATTTTTTGCAAATATGGAAAAGTTCTTGGTATGTTATTGCTATGTTTTTGCCAAGTATTGTGCGTTATTGCTGACTGAACACATGTACATGTTGAGTTAGGCCCGCAGTTAATAGAGAATGACGCTTGAGAAAAAAATATTTAAAATATTTTGAATTTACTCTTGTTAGCCACTCCTTGCTGTTATGGTTATTTCAATTTGTCTTTGTGAGGTGGTTTGACACATACCAATACTCATGTTTTATGCAAAGGTTTCTCTGTTACCAGAATCAATTGTAATACTACTAGTACTAGTACCCTGTAACACTCATTGGTATACTGCAGTGCTCACGGTGTTCATGTTTGTAAAATTGTTTCAGTTGGGAATATATTAATAGCTCTAATTACATCACATCTTTTCATTAAATTGCAATGTGTTATACTCATATAAACATGCTGCATCAAAGGCCGAATAATTGTTTGGTGTTCTAATCTACTGCAGTCTCTCTATATATGTATTTAACTAGCATACTTGCCCTGAGGCATACTAGTATTAGGCAGGTGTGTGTGGCCTTAAACATGTTAAACAAGTATGGCAGTTACTAGACAAGTATTGCATATGGTCAGCTCTTTTAACAGCAAATAAACACCCTTGTTACAATGGAAATGCCTGAAGAGGTGGTTGTTTTCAGCTGTTCAGAAATCTGGAGCACTTTTAGCATGTTTTTTCTGCTTCGGATACTTTTTCTGCTGGATGTACTGATCTGCGAGTTTAGATTTGGGAGGTTTTACTGCTACTGTTTTGGACTTTGAAGCACACACGCTATTTTGCTACAGCATGGGGAGTCTTTGTGTTTAAAAATCGCCTTGGTCAGAGAGACCTTTTTCGGATTTTCTTTTTGATGTGCCATTCATGATTCAGTAAGGGTAAAAAAGGAATCTCGTAATGGTTTATATTAACAAGGCAACTACTGACAATCATGTACAATGTACTACCTGTGAAGTATTCTGTATCTGCGAAAATATGTTGAAAATGAAACTAGATAAACAACGATTTCTCTCTGTAATGATATTAGTTTGATTTATCAGAATGCCATGTCAAAGTTAATGTTTGAATGTGTTCATGTCTTTGGCAGAAAGAAGTTAAAAATTCTTACTAACGCTTGTGATATAGATATATATTGTACAAAAAAAAATGATTTCTATTGTCAGAGGAAAAGCATACATATGTTCTTATTTTACACATATTGCAAAAAACATATTAAACGCTGAGCCATTTGCTGCAGATTGCAGAGTACAAAGAGAATGTTACATTCGATTTCTATCGTGAGTAGCCATTCACCCTCATGCATGTCATGTTCCAGGTATTTCCATCTTACGTGGGTACGGTTTTGTCCAGTACGCGAACGAATCAGATGCTCGAGAGGCTGTAAGAATGGAATATGGGAGTCTGCTGAAAGGGGCACAACTGGGTAAAGTTTTTGTAGCTATTTAGTGTTGGAATGGGCTTTATTTTTACAGTGGATTATTGGCTTTGGTGTCAAGTTTACTATTGAATATTGATTAATAATCGGATTACTTTTTCAAAGCAAACCTGCTGAAAGTAGTGAAATTGGCTGAAGATATATTCAGGCTGTACAAGGGTTTGAAAACTGAAACTATTTAATGAATAATTTAAAAAAATAATGTACAATGGTCGCTCTCTTAATGACCACTTTCGACAGAGGCCACCTCCCTAATGTGGCCCAAAAATTTTTGCTCCTGCTACTCTAAATGCATTCACTTCTCCCTCTCACCAAAGGCCACCTCTTTAATGTGGACACACTTTCCAGGCAAATAGGGTGGCCTTATTAGAGGAAGACTGCTGTAATGCACTTATACTGCTGTTTGAAGAATTATAGAAATCGTTCTAGCAATTGCCAAATTCCCTGGTTCCAGATATCAAAATGGCCGTGGAAGGGCGTGGTCGTGGCGGAGGTAGGGGTGGATTCCGTGGTCGTGGTCGTGGGGGGCGAGGTGGTGGACCTGACTGGGGTGACAGAGACAGATCTCCGCCAGGAGGATATGGAAGGTTTGCACAGGGTTTCATGTCAACCCAGAGCATGCCTAAACAATGAGGCAGATTTTGAGCCTTGTGATTGAGCTCAGTCTTTAGTAAGAGTAACAATTTCAATGCTTGAAGATGGGACCAGTATAGTTTTATTTCCTTAAGAAAAGAGTACAGTGACATAGAACCATTTCTGAAGAAACTGTTAGAATGAAGCTCTGAACTCATCTTGCCCTAATCCTTATCCTAATACAAAAATTTATTATCCACGACTAAATTGTACATTTCTTACGAGATTTCTGGGGAGGGTGGACTCAGGAGGGCTTTGATTTTAGGTAAAAATGAGTTTTTTCTGTGTTTTTTCACAACAGGAGAGACGAGCCATATGGGAGAGGTGGGGGTGACCATCGTAGGCGGTCCGACATGATGGATATGGATGAACCATTCAGACCGATGGGAAGGGATCCGTTCCGAGAACATCCGAGGGAGCCTTTACGTGATCCATTGCGAGATCCCTTAAGAGAATCCTTACGTGATCCCTTGAGAGAACCCTTACGTGACTCCTTGCGAGATTCGTTGAGAGACCCATTGCTGGCACCCATGAGAGACCCGTTACGGGACCCATTTCTCAAGTAAGAGACTTGTATAAATTAGATTCTGTAACAGTGCTGACATCACCTAGTCCATGTATGTATGTTCACTCGCTTGAAAGAACACATTTGTGTTTCCAGGTTTGCCCTGAACTATTCAGTTTGTTTTCATCTTTGTATAGATATAGCGTTACGTGAATCTGCCATGTCTCTTACACATGTTACAAAGGAATTTACTTTACATATATTTGAGTGTACCTCTCCTTGTCTATTAATAGAATTAATAGAATCACATTGTTTCTTGTCTTGTGGCCGATGCCTTCTAACAGAGACCCACTAGAAAGACTTAAAGTAGCTAGGAAGGATACCAGGAAGCTACACATATGTGCTAGAATATAATAAAAGAGATGCCATCACTGCAAAGTCGGCACTCTCAAGTCATTAGTCTGGTACTATTAATGTAACAAATTGCTTGTAACTTGCACTAATTAGTGCCAGGCAAGTGATTGGTGGGTGCTCGACTTTGTAGTTGGCCATACTAGTATGTTCCAGGATATTTGTGAAGCATGGTAGTAACATGAGCAAATGTCGTTGCAGTACAATGTTATGGAAAATATTAACCATACAGAATTAGTAGTAATTCTAGTTGCAAGTGAAGGCAATATCTGAGACATGGAATAATCTGAGATTTTGCCATTTTCACGTTACATGTTTAGTTAGGTGTGTTTTATTGCGGCATGAAGTGTTGTTTAGATTTCCAAAGTAGTTTGTGTACATGCAAGTATTTTGTATGCTATCGTGTAGTAGAGCAGATGCGTCACATGTAAATGCAACTTGAATGTTCGTTGTTGCTTTGCACAAGGCTTGAGAAAAAAATAGCAAGTGCCTTTCGATTTCCTTACAGTAAATGCATCTCAATAGCGAGGGGCAAAAAATTAACATTATTTTGTTTGAAGAAAAAAAATCAATAATTTATGGTGTCTTGCAATTCTATTTCTATTTGGTTGTACACTACAGACAAACTATAAAATATCAGGGTTTGATCATGTTTGGTGCAAAAAGCTATTATTGTATTATATTCAAGTATTTATCAAGTACTTATTCAAGTGTAAGTAATAATAATAATAATTATATTTCACATTCAAGGTGCTTGACTAATTTCCTGGTGGCAGGTCTTGTGGATAGCATGTGAATGTGGAATGTACCTACTACATTGTATTTAGTTCAGTGTTTGGTGTATTTCTCTTTCACACAATGCCATGAACACCCGGTTTACATGCAATAAGCCATGTGGTGTTGTGTTGGATGTTTTGTTTGTGACAAGCTTGCCAAATTTCCCGTGGTCCCACATTTCTTCAGGGCACATTATTACATTTTATCCCACCCTTTATGCTCTTACTTTATTTTTGGACAGACTGTGACACTGTTAAACATGTCAAAAATACACCATCAATGAAAGGCGAATGATGCCAGGCTTAAAATAACACCCTCAGTAAAATTTAATCAAAACTTCTGTGAAAGCCTACTCTCATAAATAACCAAATATTGTGTGGACCACTCTAAACAATTTGGCTGAGTCGTCATCCAATTTGCTTCTGCTTCCTGTCTTACCATAGTGGCCTAGTTTTCCTGGTGTTGAATAATCGTTTCCATTTCCTTTTTTTCTTCCCCCTGTATAATTCAGTCCGTATTTCAGAAGAGACCCACTAAGGGACCCACTAGCCATAAGAGAAACTATGCGAGAGCCGGGCTTGAGTGCAGCCATGTCAGACAAACCGCCGTATGATTGCGAAATCATTATCAGCAGCCCCAAAGTGAGGTAGGTTGACCAAGCATAATAACGTATACTGTAGAGATGGTTAATATACCATGTATACAGCACATATATAAAAAAATTACATCTGATACATTTAACAAATATGCATGTTTTTTTTTGTGACAATGTTACTACAGGTAATGCTTAAAAAAGAATATTTGCTGAGTTTATGGAACTATGGCTGTATTTTGTAACACCATGGTGCTTGTTACATTGTGACCTTCTGATGCACTTCCAATTCTGGGTGGTTTCCTATGCCATCAGCCAGGCAGATATAGAGGCAGTTATATGCCAATGAGTTATTAGTATGCGATTTCATCTTGTTCCTTCTCTATCTGTTGGAAAGAGGCTTCCCCTGTTGCGCATCTTGGACATAATTTCGAAACCTGATGGTATTCAACCCAATTTTCATTAGCCCATGCCAGTCCAGCTTCTGTGTGCACCCACAGGAAGATGCAGGAGACCAGCCAGCTTAGAGCTGTATTAAATGTTCACGATGTGGCTAAAGGTGTGCAACCCTGACTCAGGTGTGGAGTAGGAGTCAAAACTGTTAGTCTGGGAGTTGATATGGCTATACTATTGTATACATGCATCTTACATATATCTTATACTGATTAAACTGAGCAGAATTCATATTCATTACTGCTACTGGGAAATATTCTTATCTACTTTCTTACACATGTCATGTCCTCTCTTTGTGAACTGCAGAGACTACAGTGATGACATCCAGAGGCGTCTCAAAGGACTTGGCCTGATAGTCGAGATACGTGAGGTCATCGACCCGAAAGGAGTCCCACGTGCTGTTGACGATGCGCATCGCCTGAAACTTCCATATGCCCTGATTTTGCACGAGGACAACAAGCTGCATCGCTCCTGCACTGTGAATATCATTCATGGGACTCCTCAAGGTAGGCAAGTTGGGGGCTGTATAGTTACAGTGAAACCCGCCTTAAATGACCACCCAGGAAGGTAGATATGTTCCAGAATTTTAAGACCACTCTTGGACCACCAAAAGTTACATGCCTAGACTGTTGTTTTGGAATTAAGACCATCTCATAATTAAGACCGCTTTGGGCTTGACAGTGCGTGGTCTTAATTCTAAGGTTCCACTGTAAAGTGCAGTGAAGCTTGTATATAAAGACCACCCTAGGGACCAACAAAATGTGGTCCTTATACACAAGTGGTCTTTATATGCAGGTTTAATAGCATGGAAAGTACTGTACATTCATTAATGTTTGCGAGGGATTTATTTGGCGAATTTCGCGATCGTTTTAAAATCGCAAGCATAACTACCCGCAAACATAATTCATGTGTACCGAGATTAAATTAACAAGACCTGAGCTAACCGCAAATATACGAACATGGTCTTGTCTCAAAAACGCAAACATTAATCCCCGCGAACATTAATGAATTTACAGTATACACCTAAGGACCTGTAAAATGCAGTCTTTGTAAGCAGTGGTCTCTACATACGGGTGGTCTTTAGAGCAGGTTGGACTATATATGTATATCGTAGCACAGGTGAGCATCAGTTAATATATTAGACTCTGGTAAGTTGCAGTGTACACACCAACTTGCACTTAAGAGTATTGTGTACAGCCTTGCATTTCACAACAATTTGCATAGTGCTGCAAAAATTGCAACAATTCACAGATTCAATTTGACTGACTAGAATATGTATGTATTTGCATGTGGGAGATAAATAGATTTGCAATTGAGAAAATAATGGTACTTCTATGACATGCAATATCACTGTATATTGCATAACATACATCCAACATTGTAGTGATGGGAATCGACCTAATAATTTAAAGTTGGTAATTGGGGTTATTTTGTCGATTATTGATGTCATATCGATTTAGATTTCGCAATAGCCATCAAAACAGCAGCAGATTATACTATTATTAGTATGTTTAATTCGATTCCGTAGTGCACTATAAAAGTTATGTTAACAACGTCAGACAAATCAAACAAATTCAAATACACCCAGAACCTATATATGCAGTAAATCTGTATTTTCTTGAGGAATAAAACACTCACTGATAAGGAACACATCAAAAACTTTAAAATACATTTAATCATGAATGTCCTCTGCGGATACAATATGTCTCTGAGGACCCGGGGGTACGACAATTCGCGAGCTCTAACCCTATACCAGCACCCGGACGACGTACTAATCAGTGCTGGCCTTTTGTTTTTACGGTCGTCGTTTAGTTGCCTTCCCAGTAGATTTGATTTGCTCTGATAAGGAACACATTAAAAACTTTAAAGTACATTTAATCGTCAATGTCCTCTTCGGATACAATATGTCTCTGAGGACCCGGGGGTATGACAATTCGCGAGCTCTAACCCTATGCCAGCATTCGGCCAACGTACTAATCGCAGCTGGCCTTTTGTTTTACGGTTGTCGTTTATTTGCCTTCCCGGTAGATTTGTTTTTGCACCAAGTTTTGTTCTCTGTACAAGATTTTTTTTTTGCGAATACTTTATGAAAAACTAAACATTTCCTTAGAGTAAGGTAGTTTTGTTTGTGTCATTGTAGTATTACGGCATAGGAACATTCAATCGATTGTTGAAAATGTCTTGCCATTCGGGTGATTATCCGTTGTTTTTGTCGATCGGTGGACCACTATAACAACATTGCGACAAAATCCGGAGACTACCCTGTATGTACGTAGACTGGCCTGTAGCATGTGTAGTTGTTAATCATTGGCAAACAACATGAACAATGAGCATGTTGAAAGGCGAGCTTGAAGACTATATGGCCCATGGTCCGGTTTCTTGTGGTGTTCTCCAGTAAAGACACTAAATAGGGAGTATTTCGCGCCATAAAATCGCCAAATGAATACTCGGCTTCATTCGGAAGCCGAAGACCACTCTCGGCCGCTCTCGGCTCTTCAGGGTGAGTCATGCAAACGTGAGACGGCCTGGTCACTTTTTGCCTGGGCGTGCCTGCTCCTTGGAAGCTATAATCCACTGCCAGAGATATCCCCACGTATTGTTACACCATTACTAACCACTTGTACAGTTTCACATCCATTAACAATGCACGTTTGCCGTCGAGCTGTGGTGTTGCCGCCATGTTGTCTTCAAATCAGATCTGCACGGTTCTGATAGGTCAGAGATATTTTGTCCAATCAGTAATGTGCACATGTTTCGAGACCTTTCGTGCCTTTTAGGTTTTTGTCGGGTATGTCCAGAAAACTTTCCTGCCAAGTGGTTGAAAATACTCCCTATTAAAGCTGGCAATAACCGCCTTAGTACCATGTCAAATATCGATGAACCGAGATTTTTCAGCAAACTGATTTGCGCGTTTGTTTTCTTCGTGTAAACTGGCATATCTATGTGAAGAGGTTCATGCAAACCAGAATCAATGCGTGATTATGTCTGGATTACGAAAGGATCAATCGCAAGAAAGATCGCACCGTAAAACCGTAAAGCATAATTCGCTCACGCTCCTTTGTACAGCATTATTGCTCAGTTACTTATAAAGGTACTGAAGGTCAGATATTTAACAGGTAGACCATTTTTTTCCACAATTGTGTGATCTTGACCATGTTTGGAGTTTTTCCGCAATTGTGCAACGTTGATGTTAATCATGTTTTGATATTTTCAATTACTGGTAGTATATACCGGTAGTCTGTAATCGCAAATAACTCATGCCATGCAGACTACCCCTCAGGCAACTGAACGCCTAATCACTTCAGTCGGCTCCTGAAACTTCGGCGCCAAAAACGGCCAACGGCATGTTCGAATGTGGTTGGTACGATCAACGTGTTTTAGTGTTTTAGTCACCAGAGGGAGCAGCTGTACCAGCCGTTCACAACAATGGTCACATAGTGCATTAGCAAAATGACCTTGTTCCATCAGTTTTTCTGCTACAATCAGGGACATGCATTTTGAGCTCGCACTACAGGCTTACTGCGTTTCCCGTCTTTTGCCCAAATTAATCTACCGGTAAATACCGTAGTTGCGTGACTATATGTCACAGGTTATTGCGTCATGCAGTCTGACTATAATGTATACAGTGAAGTGATGTATGTGCTACCTGGGTATACCCATGATACCAGGATCCATACAGGCGACATTCGGAAAATTTTGTAAAAACTCGCAACACCCGAGTGATTCATTACGAAGTTCCGAAGAATTCAATGAGTTTTCGTGTTGACAGCGTGTGAACAGAGTTCAAACAATTATTATAGATGGTTTTCAAATTGACAGATTGGATGTTGACATCTACTAAATTCAACAGTTTTAAGCAAATCGCCATGTTGCTGTGTGCCTGTACGCCTACTAAATACCGCATGTCACCCGATTAGCCTATCAGAGACGACAAAAATATCATGTGATGTTACCATCCGGGGATCTTGAAAATGGCTACCATGTAGTAGATTGTGAGAAAATTGTAATTGTACATGCTGTATAAAGCATATAACCTTACCTTTCACAAATGCATACTTGACTGGATTTAAGGAAAGCAACATAAAATATGGTGTATTTGCCAACCATTCCTAGATATATTTTTTCCATATCATGCTCATTGACCGAAAATCGTGTGAAACTTAATGTGCTGTTGGGATATGTTTCTCATATTCATATGACCGGCAAAACACACATACCCAGAGGCTACAGAGGTATTTTCGTTGTGCGACTTAAATTCGCGTTATACCGGTATACCAAAGCGATGTACCGTCTGCAATAGTTGGTACGCGTATTAAAATTATTGCGTTAAATGTATTCTCATACAGTAGCTGCAGATGGCTTTTTCCATCAACAAATATTTTGGTGACAAGGTGCTTGGAATTACCCATATAACCTTTATAATGTTAATAATATCACAGCATTAATATAAATATTAAATACATTTTTTTTTTCTGACACGTTACACATTTTTACATTGGAATAATTAAGATATGATGGTTCATGATGCTTTCTTTCTGGTAGATGTCTAAAATATGTTTTAAAATTTGTTTCTCCTACAGCAATTACAGGTTCCTAATATCTTTCATACCTGTAATATTGTCAAATAGTTGTACTGTATACGGTATATGATAAACGACTCCAAGGTGCTTGGCTTTACTACATTACATCTGCCTGGATGTGCACCAGTTTTGAAATATTTCAACGGTTTACATTCAGTTCAGACAGATAAGCGACCGTAATATATTCTTCACTAAAAAAAAAGCGACATTTATCATGTTGATGGACATCTGTTGTAAAAATATACATGCGAGAAACAAGAGAATCAATACATTAGTGTGTGTTCTTTGGGGCTAAAAGTGGATGGAGTTCTATACCCTATGATGACCGGTAGTTTACATGTGCCAGCAGGATTTAACAGACCCAAATGTTGCTCACACGAAATTGTCATGTCATGGTGCCTTTTAAGAGCAATGATCGTACTTGTTGTTTACTTGTGTACTTGTTTGCCATGCTTACAGAATTTTGTATAGACTATGTTGTACACATTGTACTAAAGTTAAAGTAATAAGCAAATAATGAGATGTTAGAGTAATGGGTAAGTTTTGATGAACATTTGCTACTGTTCTGCCCATCTATAAATACATTCTCACCGGTCTTATACTAGTTCAGTATGCCCCAGTGCATGCAGGCCTATATTTACCAAGTTGTAGTGACATGTACATGATATATATCAAACATAGTATGCATAATTATTTCATGAAATTGAGTAAAGGGTTACTCAAATATCCGAACTGTGTTGACAGTATGTTCTTACTATGCTTAGCCCCTGTCATGACTCCATGTTTTCAGTGTTCTTGCATCCTCTTTGTGCCATGCAGAACAATGTAGCATGGCATTCGGTCTTCGGGGCTACTGTGTTATGGGCTCTTTATCGTTCATCCATTACAGAGCACCATAAACATGCCTTTTGGGTGAACTGCGGTTTCTATGCACATCTTATTTTGTTTGTCCCTTACAAAGCACCATAACATGCCCTTTCTGGGTAACCAGTTTTTCAATGTTAATGTGCACATCTCATCTTATTTGTCCCTTACAGAGCACCGTAACATGCCGCTAGAAGACGCCATCAAGTTACTAGCGCGGGACTTTGAATCCTACGTGGCTGAGCTGAAAGCTAAAGCACAGCAAGCTATGACGGCAGCTACAGCTCCCGCTGTTGCCAAAGTGGCCGAAACGCCATCTTCTGGTTCCTCGTCGGGCAAACCTCAGTTTGCTCCCCCAGATTCCGACACCCATTATTTGCTTAACTTGCTGGCCGACAACCGTTTTCTTACTCTGGAAGAGTTGGATAAGGTCCTGTCGTATTTGCGCGAGCGGAGAGCGCATTTGTACGATTCTCAAATGGGAATAAATCGCAAAGAAGGTTTGTATGGAGATACTTGTATGGAGATACTTGCATTAAATTAATTGCATAGGCTATGCTGCATTCAAAAATATTTTGAAGTCTTTTAAGTTTTGACTTAAATCAGCAATCTGAGCAATATGTTTGGCTACTATGTGAGTTAACTTTGAACTTGAACATTTCTGAGAATTCCGGCCTTGATTTCTAGTGCAGATTTGGGGCTGGATATTTTAGAAAGTTACCTTCTAAAATACAACTTTCCAAAATACTTAGTGCATAATACATACATTTGCATACTTAGTATGCAATGCAATCCTCGGTCACTTTGCTTGTTTCATGAATAAACTTGTACATTTACCTTGAATACCTTAGGTGGCTTTTGGTTTGGTGGGCATTTGAACTGTGACGAGGTAGACAAGAGATTTAGTGGGAGGAACACAGTATAACATGTACCTTCAAGTCCTGGAATGTTTATTTTGTGTTTTGTTTCCACTGAGAAAAATCAAGCTCGATGGACTTCAGCATACAAGAACTAAGAACTTGATTTGCCTTCAGACTGTTAATTAAATATTACATCCGTTATATGTGGAGCATAGCTTCTAGCAGATCAAAATGGAAATCCATTCAGTACATCTTTTGTATCGTAATCTAACATGTCTAATGTTGAAATTTATTTTGCTAAGGATCCCTGTACGACCTCATGTGGCAACCTGTGTTACAGTTTGCTAAATATCGCATAGGAACTCTAATAGCAAAAAATATGGGTAGAGTGTATTTTGGACTTGATACTTGTGCAGGTAATAGGAAACTCTTTTAGTGTGAACACCTGTGTTGGTGTGTGTTGTATCGTGCTTCTTTTGTCTTCTCACAGAGCCTCGTAGGGCAGAAGGCGCTTCCATCGCGCCAAGTGGATCTCAGAATGGCGGACAGCAACAGTACACCGGGGTGAGCAGGCCGCAAGAGAACGCGGCAGCCGGCGGGGGTGGTGGTGGCAGCGCCCCTATCACATCCATCAATTTTGACAACCCCAACGTCCAGAAAGCCCTGGACAACCTGATCTCCGGAGGATCAGATCTGCTGAAGAATATTTCCAGCATATCGGTTCCGAGTCAGCAGCCAGGAGAGGCCATCCAGTCAGGGGCGCATATGTCGGCTGGAAGCAACACCGTTGGGGCTACTGCTGGTTCGGGTATGGGTGTGGTGCGAAATCCGTCGCCAGGGTACACTCAAACCGGATACGGTGTCCAACAAGGATATAGGCATCAGCCTCCACCACCGCCACCTCCACAGCAACCACATATTCAGTATACGGGCAGATATTGAAATGCCTTCAAATTACACAACACTGTGTTCTTTGTACATGTAATGAACAGACATGGAATTTCTGCTAGAAATATTAGCAGCTTATACGTTATACTACAGCTAATTGTGGTGTCACAGAGCATTTTAATTACATGATTGATTTCTCACAACTGTTATGGGCTTTGAGGGAATGAGTATGATGTGTATGTCAGTGTTCGCTATGTTATCAAGTTGATGGAAAGTATTGCTTAGGTGTATTATTGTCTTACACAGAAAAACTTTTTAAGTTAAAGCGTGTTGGTGAAGCATATATGTGAACATCTTCACAATTAAATGTTCAGCCGATTTTTTATCAGGCAAATGTCATTTGTTCAATTTTACTCCAGAAGAGTAGTCCTATTAAAAAGAGCCAAATACCATGTTAAAAGTTAAAACAAATTTCTTGCCCACCAAAATGTCCTGAAAATACAAGATACAATCTTCCACCTTCCCTCCATCTGAGATACTTTCAAATAAAATATTGGGCTAGACACACCAGTATTTAGTATTTATAATCAATATGTGCAATCATCCAAGGTAGAATTTGATGTGAACTTGTCTCCCGCACCTCCACCCCACCCCCCCCCCCAAGGAAAAGGGAATTTACAGAATCTTTCTGCACTTCACATTGTGTTTTGAGAAGACTTTCGTGTAAATTTTATCCGAAATCGAACATCGTTCGTACTTTATCATTCCGGTGGTTGCCATATTTTGTGCACAATTTGTGTGTACAATTCTTGTAAAGTGTTTTGCATCATGCGGAGGCAGAAAATGTCCGTGCTTATTACGTACATGTATGTGTGTATATCAGGCCTGGGGCGATTACATGTCCAATGTAATCGATTACGATTACGATTACCTCTTTACAGTGTGATTACGATTATGATTACACAGTTCCATAAAGTAATCGAATACGATTACGATTACATGACAAAAGTAATCGATTACAATTACGATTACAATGAAACTGTTAAAATCATATG
>JAAUYG010021695.1_pt1 | contig 15941 bp, 9 predicted proteins | sample 7278091 | NCBI WGS metagenome assembly JAAUYG01 (sample SAMN14350201, study PRJNA611818) | marine sediment metagenome | isolation source: surface marine sediment (0.6m) | place: French Polynesia: Moorea | collected 2018-08 | reverse complement strand
GGCTTAATGATCTTCAGGTTCAAATCCCTGAAACCTTTGCGGAATATAGCTTTTGATTTTAAGTAAAGAGAAAATTATTCAAATTGAGGACGAACCTGCTGAATGTGGGCTCTACTGTACTTTGGAAACATTATTACTAACTGCTGAAGGAACAGATGTAATTCGTCAAAAGAAAGCTGAAGCGATCGCTAAAACGTTGACGAAAATGAAAGAAAAAGACGATCTCAATCAAAAACAGCAAGCATTTATCAAACGAAAACAAACATCTCTAGCGCGAATCAATAATCCTTTCCCTCGTCCCCATAAACCTTTGTATAGGGGCAAATCTAATATTCTGTTAGGAGTGGCAATTAAACTAGATAAACCTGCGACTGTAGCTATAGTTGATGGCATAACCAAGAAGGCAATTGCTTACCGTAGTACCAAACAATTATTAGGAAAAAACTATCATCTGCTCAATCGTCAAAGACAGCAAAAACATATACTTTCTCACAAAAGAAATGTCGCTCAAAGACACCATGCTGATAATAAATTTGGTGAATCAGAATTAGGACAATATATCGACCGTCTTTTAGCTAAAGCGATCGTCGAGTTGGCCAAAGAATATCAAGTAGGAAGTATTGTTGTTCCCAAAATAGAAAATATTAGAGAAATTATTCAAACAGAAGTCCAAGTAAAAGCAGAAGCCAAAATTCCTGGCTGCATTGAAAAACAGAAGGAATATGCCAAAAAATACCGAACTAATATTCATAATTGGAGCTATGGCAGATTAATTGACCATGTCAAAGCTCTAGCAGCTCAAGCAGGAATAGTGATTGAAGAAAGCAAACAACCTATTCGCGGTAGCCCAATTGAACAAGCCAAAGAAGTTGCCCTTCGTGCCTATGGCGAGCGCAATAATTCTTAAGAAACAATTGATTAGAACCTTGAAAATTAAATACAATATTTGACAAATCAATCGCGCCGTAGGTCATGTTCTTATTGAACCTCTGAGCTATGTTAAATGTGGGTTAGTTTTACTGTCGGTAGATAGAATGCTTTCTGACCCTGGTAGCTGTCCGCCCTGATGCTGCTATCTTTTGATAGGAATAAGGTGCGCCCCCAGCAATAAGTGGTGTAGATATACTACAGCGATCGCTACTGAATCACCTCCGAGCAAGGAGGAATCTATCCTTATTTTTTCTCTTTTTTGGCGAACCTAAGCGTGGGCGAAATCCCTGGGAGGTTCGACAAATTCATAAAAGCCATGTATACCAAGCTTTACTGGATTTTACGAAGTGGTCATAGTTTTCTTTTTGAGGCGATGTTAGGCGAAATTCAAGAGGTTTGTCAAAACTGTCTCTGAAATCATTACTATATTGAGATTGTAGCTAATACAGTTTCAACGACCATTTCAGACTGGGATGGGTTGAAAGAACTTTATCGCCGTCTCAAACGGGACGGCTCTCTCGAGTTTCAACGACCATTTCAGACTGGGATGGGTTGAAAGGGGCAAATGGTCGAATGTAAAAATTGCTAAAACTTGGTTTCAACGACCATTTCAGACTGGGATGGGTTGAAAGGAACCAAAAATCAGCCTAATTAAGTTTTACCCTGTAAAGTTTCAACGACCATTTCAGACTGGGATGGGTTGAAAGTTGTAAAGAGCTGGATTGGAATTAAAGACATATGCGTCTCAACGACCATTTCAGATGGGGATAGTTACGTTTTTTAGTAAATGTTAGGATGGATTGAAAGGAGCAGAGGACTGAAAACTCTATCAAACAAGTACAGAAATAAAATAGCTTGTTACGAACGACATTAACTTGTCACCTCTATTTAGAAGACGACAATTAGTCTCGACGACAGACAATTTGCCCCAATGACAGTAATCTGTCTCTAACGACAAATAATTAGTCACTGTACATGTACAGTAGATGCCGGGAGGCAGACTTGAACTGCCGACACGAGGATTTTCAGTCCTCTGCTCTACCACCTGAGCTATCCTGGCTTGCTTTCTATGGCGTTAAACTAATGTAGCAAACTTACTATTCATCTTGCAACCCTTCAATAAAATTAATTTTGACTGAAGTAAACATCTGAATATATGTTCATATATAATGTATATAGTTGATAATCAAATATGAGGAAAATATAATGACTAACGCTAGTTTAGTAAAATGCGCTTGCGATCGCTGTTCCTGTGAAATCTCTGTAGAAGATGCAGTTAAAAAAGGCGACAAATATTACTGTTGCGAAGCTTGTGCCAATGGTCATGTCAATGAAAAAGGCTGCAAGATGTCAGGCTGTGGTTGTGGCTAAATTCGACAATAAATAAGCTCAATGTTAGCTAAACAAACAAACAAGAGAAAGTTTTTCCCTAAATTTCATGTCAACAGCTAAGTTTCAAAACCTTCCTACTTGTCAGCCAAATCATTCTGTTGACCTTAACGATTTAGACGATCTCCGCCAGGATGCTCTTGGTTTAAATAAGGCACAACAGATGGCGGAGTTTTTTCGTCTACTTGCGGATGCTAATCGTTTGCGAATTTTATCTTTGTTAGCTAAACGAGATTTGTGTGTCTGTGATTTGGCAACTTTTCTAGAAATGAGTGAGTCGGCAGTTTCTCATCAGCTACGCACATTGCGATCGCTACGATTAGTAAGCTATAAAAAACGAGGTAGAAAAGTCTACTATCGTTTATTGGATCATCATGTACTAGATCTATATCAGTCAGTAGCAGAACATTTAGACGAACCAGACACAGAATAATTTGAGTTTCAATCATGTCTAAAAAACTGGTGTTAATGGATCATGACGGAGCAATAGATGATTTTTTGTCTTTGATGTTGTTGATGACCATGACAGAAATAGAGCCCTTGGGGGTAGTTATAACTCCTGCGGACTGTTATGCTAATGCTGCGGTTAGCGTCAGTCGTAAAATATTAGACTTAATGGGACGTACTGACATAACTGTGGCTGAAAGCACGGTGAGAGGTTTAAATCCTTTTCCCCCTGATTTTCGTCGTGACTGTACGATTATTGATAACTTTCCCATTCTTAATGAACCCGATCAGATTAAAACATCTCTAGCAAAAATATCGGGGCAAGAATTTATTGTGAAGCAACTACAGGCTACATCCCAACCTGTGACCTTGATGTTAACTGGTCCTTTAACCACAGTAGCAGAAGCGATCGCCCTACAGCCAGAAATAATTCATAAAATTACTGAAATTGTTTGGATGGGTGGAGCTTTAACTGTACCAGGCAATGTAGAAAAAGTTTTTGCTTTAGAACATGATGGTTCAGCCGAATGGAATGTTTTTTGGGATCCTGTTGCAGCCAAAAAGATTTGGGATACTAAGATTCCTATTACTCTGTGTCCTTTAGATATTACTAATCATGTTCCTGTAACTCCGGAGTTTATTCATAAGTTAACTAAGCAACGCAGATATCCTCTATCAGATTTAGCGGGGATGTGTTACGCTTTGGCAATTCCTCAAAATTATTACTGTTGGGATATTTTAGCTACAGCTTATTTAGCTCGTCCCGAACTATATCAAATAGTAGAACAAGAGACAGATATTATCCCTACTGGTATTAGTCAAGGAAAAACTATTATTAAGGCTGGTGGACGAAAGATTAGAGTGATGACCCAGGTAAATAAAGAAAAGTTTTATGCATACCTGCTACAACAGTTTGCTCAGGATTTACTCTAGTGGACGTGGGCGTAAATAAACCCACTATTGATTGAGAAGGAAATATTAAGTTAAGAGGCAATTTTTTATTTTGCGCGATCGCAGTGAAATTGTCACCAACGCCACTTAGGATGCCACAGGCGGAAATATCTTTATCTATTTAAAAGACAATTTACTTGGGCTAGAAAATAGTCAAATTAATGCTACTTCCGAATTTGAAATTGATGGTTTAATTCAAATCGACACCTTAGCTGTTGACCCTAATTCACGTTTAATTAAATTACCTACAGAAATAATTGATCCTAGCCTCTATCTATCTCAAGGGTGTAGCGGAAACAAAGATAATCAATTTATGAGAATCGGTAGAGGAGGTTTACCAGAAAATCCTTTCCATGCCGTTATTTATAATTCTGTTTTGCCCGACTGGGGGACATCTTCTGAACCTACTATACTCAAACCATCTTCAAAACCACATACTTCTACTTTCTCAAATATTAGTCCTATTATTGAAGCTCAAAATTGGAAAATTAATCAAAATAGAAAGGTAGAATTATTCGTTATATCTATTGTGTCTATGGAATTAAATTAGCATGATTTTGGAAACAGGAGATCGCATTATTAGAGACTATCTAGACGATTAAATATTTCATAGGCTAATTTAGCTATGTATAACTATCAAAATTTGCTAAGTTTACTATGAGTATTACACCTCAAGGAATGAGTATATTAAATTTATATGATTTATATAGAAAAAATAAATTAATAGTAAATCGTAGATATCAACGTAAATTAGTTTGGACTAAAGCAGAAAAACAAGGATTAATAGACAGTATTTTACTTAATTACCCTATTCCTTTAATTTTATTGGGAAAATTCAATAATGAAGGAGAAGATATGTATGAAATTATTGATGGTATGCAAAGATTAAATGCAATTTTTGGGTTTATAGAAAATCATTTTTCTGTTAATAATAAATTTTTTGATGTAACCAAATCACCATTAGCATATGAATTAAGTAAACAAAATATATTTAAATCTGTTAACAAAGAAACTGCAAAGCTACTCAATGCTTCAGAATGTCTTGATTTTTTAAGTTATTCACTTGCAGTTACAACATATCGAGCAAATTCACAAGAAGAAATTGAAGATGTATTTAATAGAATCAACTCTAATGGTAAACATTTATCTCCTCAAGAAGTGAGACAAGCTGGTGTTACAAGTGGTTTTTCAGGATTGGTAAGAAGTCTTGCTTCAGAAATACGTGGAGATGTATCTCAAGAAATATTACCCTTAACTAAAATGCCAGAAATTAGTATTGATGCCAAGTCAATTTCACTTGGATACGGAGTCATAGCAGAAGACACTTTTTGGTGCAATCAAGGTATTATCAATACTTCTAATCTTAGAGATAGTGAAGATGAGCAAATACTTGCTGATATTATTCTATCAATAGCATTGGATAATCCTTTTCCTGCTAGCAAAGATAAATTTGACTCTTATTATGGCAAAAGTGACAATGATAAGTCAGATGAAATAGAGTTGGCTGTTGCTAAATATGGTATAGATAATCTTCGACAAGATATTAAAACTGTTTGGTCTCATGTAATTAGTGCTGTCAAGATAGTAGCAGAAGAAAACGATAAAAACTTTTTAAGAAAAACATTAAATCCTCAAGGCGGTGGAAATCCAGTAAAACAACCTTTTTATACTTTGTTTATGGCTTTTTATGAATTAATAATTAAGGAATCAAAAGAGCCTTCAGATAATCAAAAAATATTTGAAGCTGTCTATGCTTTAAAAAGTAAACTTAAAATAACTGCTACAACTACCACTAAAGATAGAATTTCAAATATTAATTTAACCAAGGGCTTAATACAAGACTATTTTAAATCATCCCAAAATTTGTCTCGTAGTCCTGGTTCTTACATGATGGACTTAGAAAATTGCCTAAGACGCTCAAAAATTGAAGCTCCTAACTATGATTTTAAACAAGGTCTTTACAATTTGAGTCATGATAATAGATATTTTGATGAAAATTGTTTTGAAAAAATTTGTCAAAATATATCAGCTATTGCAAATTTAGGTAAGGGCAAAGAAGGATTTCTTTTATTAGGAGTTACTGATAAGGAACAAGATACTCAGCGTGTTGAAACCTTAGATGAAATTAAGGCTCCTAGATTCGGTTCATTTGGAATTGTTGGTTTAGAAAGAGAAGCAAATATACAGAATAGTAGCTTAGATGATTATATTCTCTGTATTAGTAGAAAAATTAGGAATGCTCAATTACCCGAATGGCTAAAAACTCAAGTCAATACTAGTTTAACTCCTATTAATTATATGAATCATACAGTATTAATGATTCGTATTAAAGCTGGAAATGAACCAGCATGGTACAAAAACAAGCTTTACATTAGAGACGGACATGAAAAACAAGCACAAGAGAAATCTGGTGAACAAATTAGTGCGGTTTATAATTTATTTAGGTGATTATAAATAGTAATGGGTGGGTAAAATTCCCACCACTAAAATCTAACCCAACCCTACAATTAACTGTTGCTTCGCAGTATCTAAAGCTTCATCTAATTTACTCGCATCACGTCCACCAGCTTGGGCTAAATTTGGTCTACCACCGCCTCCGCCACCGCATATTTTGGCAATACCGCCGATAAATTTACCTGCTTTTAGTTTCTTTTCTTTAATAACTTTTTGACTAAAAGCAGCTACTAAACTTACTTTTCCTTCTGAGGGGATTGAAGCAATTACTACGGCTGATTCATCTAATTTTTGTTGCAATCTTTCGGCAGCAGACTGTAGAGATTTTGCATCCATTTCTCCCATGTTAGCTACCAATATTTTGTATTCTCCTACTGTTTCAGCTTGGGATAACAAACTGTCGGATTTAGCCAGAGCAAGTTCTTGTTTTGTCGCTTCTAATTCTTTTTGCATCGCTTTTAATTCTGCTTGCAAACTATTAACTCTTTCGCCAATTTCTTCGGGTTTTACTTTAAACTTGTCGCTCAATTCTTTGACTACTTTATCCCGTACTTCTAAATAATCTAAAATAGCCGCACCAGCCACCGCTTCAATACGTCGTACTCCTGAAGAAATGCCAGCTTCGGAGATAATTTTAAACGCGCCAATTTCTGCAGTATTATGAACGTGAGTACCGCCACAAAGTTCCATAGAAACTCCAGGGAAATCAATTACTCTGACTTCATCAGCGTATTTTTCGCCAAACATGGCGATCGCACCTTTAGCTTTAGCTTGTTCTATGGGCATCACATTAACATCCGCTTCGTGGGCTTCGGATATCCAAGTATTAACTAGTTCTTCTACCTGTTGTATTTCTTCTGAGGTCAAAGCACGGGGGGAATTAAAATCGAAGCGCAGGCGATCGAAGTCTACTAATGAACCTGCTTGAGAAATGGAATCATCGACTATTTTCTTTAATGCTGCTTGTAATAAATGAGTTGCTGTATGATTAGCTTGCACTCGACGACGACAACTACGATCTATAGTTGCATTAACTGTATCTCCTAGATTGACAGTACCGCGATCGACTTTTCCGTAATGAACAAAGAAACCCGATTCTTTTTGTACATCTTCGATGCGAATTAATAAATTATCCCCAGACAAATAACCTTTATCGCCGATTTGTCCCCCAGACTCGGCGTAAAATGGAGTGGTGTCGAGAATTAATTGTATTTCTGTACCAGCTTCCGCAGTTTCTACGGCTTTTCCCTCTACCAATACAGCTTGTATTTGTACTTGTGCTTGCAGATTGGTATAACCAGAAAATTCTGTGGGGTGGATATGTTGTGCTAATTTATCTATGCTACCCTGAACGGTAAGATCGATAGTTTCATAGGAAGCTCTTGCGCGATCGCGCTGTTTTTCCATTTCCGCTTCAAAGCCTTCTACATCAACGGTTAAACTCTGTTCGTCGGCAATTTCTTGGGTTAATTCCAAAGGAAAACCATAGGTATCATAAAGGGTAAACGCATCCACCCCTGATATTTGCTGTAGGGGCGAACGGCCGTTCGCCCTTACCTTAGCAATAATTTCAGCTAATAATTTTTCCCCTCGATCTAATGTCTTGAGGAATTGAGATTCTTCGCTTTGTAATTGATTTTTGATAAACTCTTCCCTTTCTCTCACATGAGGATAAGCTGATTCGGATAAAGCGATCGCACTATGGGCAACTTGGTTAATAAAGTTACCCTCAATACCAATTAATCTACCGTGGCGTACCACTCTACGAATGAGACGGCGTAAGATATAACCTCTATCTGTATTAGAAGCAGTAACGCCATCAGCAATTAGATGAACTACCGAACGAACATGATCGCCGATTACTTTCAAAGAGGTTTTTGTTTTCTCATCAGCTTTGCTGTAATCTATCCCTGCAATCTCAGCAGCAGTTTTGATAATGGGGAATATTAAATCGGTTTCATAATTATTTGGTACTTTTTGCAGGATTTGCGCCATTCTTTCTAAACCCAAACCCGTATCAATATTTTTATTTTCTAACGGCGTGCGATTTCCTTCTGCATCCTGGTTATATTGCATAAATACCAAGTTATAAAACTCGATAAATCTACTATCATCTTCTAAATCGATATCTTTATCGCCCAATTCTGGATGAAAATCGTAGTATAATTCCGAACAAGGGCCACATGGACCAGTAATTCCAGATTGCCAAAAGTTATCTTTCTCTCCCATACGCTGAATGCGATGTTCTGGAATACCTATCTTGTCGCGCCAGATAGCAAAAGCCTCATCATCATCCTGAAATACACTGGGAATAATTCTATCTGCTGGTAGCTGATAAACTTGGGTAGAAAGTTCCCACGCCCATTCGATCGCCTGTTCTTTGAAATAGTCTCCAAAACTAAAGTTCCCCAACATCTCAAAGAAAGTATGATGTCTAGCAGTACGTCCCACATTCTCAATATCATTGGTACGAATGCACTTTTGGGAAGTAGTAGCCCGGGGTTGGGGTGCTTTGCGTTGTCCCAAAAATATGGGCTTAAAGGGTAGCATTCCCGCAATAGTCAGCATCACTGTAGGATCTTCTGGTATTAAAGAAGCACTGGGAAGAATTTTGTGTTGTTTAGACTCATAAAACTTGAGAAAGCGATCGCGGATATCACTTCCGCTTAGGTGTGGGAGAGATTCAGCCATAATAGTTTATGTAATGCAATTCGTGTATTTATTTATTTATTCTTGCATTTTTGGGTAGAGGTTATAAAGATTAGCTGACATTGCTAATTGACCACTAACATAACTTCACTACTAAGCAATCAAGATGGCAGTTGCATTAATTTACGAATCACTAATTACGAATCACTAAAATGTATCGTCGATCACATTTGTTTGTTCACTCTGATTGTTAACTTGAGACAGTAAGCTAATTATCTTTTTGCCTAAAGTATATTGTGCTAGCTTAACATTAATGTATACAGTATACATATTTACTTTGCGGTTGCTTTGTTCATGAAACCAATAACTAAGACTCAACTACTTATTAATGGCGATTGCGGTTGCGAAGCAAGTCCGCAGGACTCAGCTAGCCGCAGGCATCGCCTGAATCAAAGTATTGCTCGTTTAGCTAAAATTGGCGCACTTCCTAATGGTGGTGTGAAACGTATTGCCTACAGCCAAGAAGATATTGAAGCGCGGAATTTAATTAAACACTGGATGACAGAAATTCAGATGCAGGTAAAGGTTGATGAAGCGGGGAATATCATTGGTAGATATCCTGGTAAAAATCCCGACGCACCAGCTTTAGCCACGGGTTCACATATCGATACAGTCCCTTGTGGTGGACATTATGATGGTGCATACGGAGTCTTAGCAGGATTAGAAGTAGTACGAGTTCTCCAAGAAAATCAGATTAGGCTCGATCGCTCTATAGAAGTGATTGTCTTTACTGATGAAGAAGCCAGCATGATAGGTTCTAAGGCAATCTCAGGTAGAGTAATTAAAGAGCCAAATTATTATCTTCGTGCCGATGGCACAGATATTAATACTTGTTTAGAGAAAGTGGGCGGAAATTGGCATAATATTGCTCAAGCCCGTCGTAGTTCTCAAGATATCGCTGCATTTGTTGAACTTCATGTCGAACAAGGCCCCGTTCTCGAATCTATGAGTAAACAAATCGGCGTAGTTGAGGGCATAGTCGGGCAAAGACGTTTTAATATTACCGTAAAAGGCAGTGCTAACCATGCTGGTACAACTCCAATGCAGATGCGTTGTGATGCTTTAGTTGCTGCTTCCCAAGTGGTTTTAGCCGTAAATCAAATCGGTAAAACTCCTGGACAACAAGTAGCTACAGTCGGCAAAATGCAAGTCTTGCCCAATGCGGCAAATGTCGTTCCTGGTTGGGTAGAAATGAGCTTAGACATCCGCGATTTATCGAGTTTACACATAGATAGTCTTCTAGAACAGTTACGTATCCATCTAGAAAACATAGCCGTTGCTACTAATACCCAAATTCGCTTGAATCCCTGTTTGCACAACGAACCCGCTTTAGCCGAACCCTATATTCAAAAAGCGATCGCCTTAAGCTGTGAAAGTCTTAATTTAAGTTATACATACTTACCCAGTCGCGCCAGCCATGATGCTCAAGAATTAGCTCAAATTACCGATATGGGCATGATTTTTGTTCCCAGTGAAATGGGCGTATCCCACGATGCGAGTGAATATACTTCCCCCGAACAATGTATTCAGGGTGCGAATGTTTTGTTACAAACTTTAATGCAATTAGATCGTTATTTTGAGCAACAATAAATCATCAAAGAGACCGCTTCTGTGTTTCGGAAATATCCAAAACTTTTTCCAGAAGCAAGCACCATTCCTCATCCTCAACTACTGTAAATCCAGTACGATTATACAAAGACTGAGCTGGATTATTTTTGAAAACTCTCACTTGAATTTTACTTTTCTTTCTACGGTTGGCAACTTCTTCGACAAATCTCAGCAATGCTGTACCAATTCCACGCCCACGAAACTTTTGAAGTAGCTGCAATGTCTCAAGATATAAACAGTCGGGGCGATCGCGCAGAGACAGAAAACCAACACAACGATATTAGATATTATTTGAACTACGCCTGTAAATCTTCATCAAATCTTTAATAAATTTTCAGAAGAAACATAGGTAAATAAAAGCAGTTGAATCTGAAGTATCTATCGAGGAAGGGATATTTACCTATATATTTTTCGATGAAGAATAATTCACCAGCGCTGAGCAATGGTTTCCAGGCTTCTCTCAGAAAAGATGATTCTCTGATTCTAGAATGTCTTTTGAAGCAAGTAAGGTTTACTCCCCAGAAAGAAGCACTTGTGAAAGATTTAAGCTGCTCTTTTAGAATGTTCGAGGGTCAAATCGGCGATTCCCTGAGTGATTTCCTTTCTTCTTCAGAAAATCATAGTCAACAGGAACAAAACTCTCAGTATTTATACTTAATTTGCCAAGGAAGACTACGATTGCTGAGCTTTGACGCAGATAAACAGAGAGAAGTCTCAGTTCAATTGCTTACAGAGGGAGAAACTTTTGGCAGTGATTCTCTTTTTTGTGAAGTTTTCTTACCTTATAGAGCGATCGCTGCGAGTACGGTTCAGGTTGCGAGAATTTCCCTAGAAAAACTCCAGCCTTTTTTAGCAATAGAGCCTGAACTGCAAAAAAAATGGCTAGCTGTTGCTCAACATCGCCAACGCTTAATCTTTTTGAAAACTGCGACTGTATTGCGCTCTCTCCCGAGTCATCGACTACAACAAATCTGTCCCTATCTGTCGGAAAAAATTATTGCTAAGGGGGAGTCACTCACTCAAGCCGCTCCCCCAGAGGCAGGTCGATTCTGGCTGCGTAGCGGTAAGATTCAGAATCAACCGTCTCAGGTTGGTTTTGCTTGGGGTTATCCCGAGCTTACTCCAGTAGATTGGGTGGCCGAGACAGATTTGTTAGTCTATCAGCTACCTAAACAAAATTGGGATGCTGTAATAGCGATCGCTCCAATTTTAGATTGTAGTCAATCTGAGTCAGGGGCAGAATCTCTTAACGGACATAAAGCTGATGCTATAGTTCTCCGTCACAAACCAACTCCGCCTGCCCCTAGTCGAATTTCTCAGGAGGGTAATCGCTCCGCCACATTACTGCCTAAACTCGCAGAAGCTCCAAAATCTCCAGCGATTGACTTTCCCCAGCCGTTGAAGCGCAAACCAGGTTTGTGGAGAAACTATCCTTTCATCGAGCAACAAAGTTCATCAGACTGCGGAGCTACCTGTTTAGCAATGATCAGCCAGTACTGGGGGAAGCGCTTCAGCATTAACTCCCTACGCGAACTAGCAGGGGTTGGTCGTTCTGGTGCGTCTCTCCAAAGATTATCCAAAGCAGCAGAAAGTTTGGGATATCAAGCACGACCCGTGCGAGCTAGCTTGAGTCGTCTAGTGGAGCGTAAGAATCCTTGGATTGCCCACTGGCAGGGGGATCACTACATCGTAGTGTATTGGATCAAGGGAGATAAAGTATTGGTCGCCGACCCAGCTAAGGGAAAGTATCGGCTCTCGCGCCAAGATTTTGTGACTGGCTGGACGGGATATGCTCTGCTGCCAGAGCCGACGGAACGTCTGTACGAAACTCCTAACGAAAAACGCTCTCTGAGTAGATTCATACATTTGCTGTGGCCTTACCGTTCTTTAGGCTTGCAAATTATCTTGGCTTCTATTCTCATCCAGATTTTTGGACTGATTTCGCCCCTATTTACCCAGATTATTGTTGATCAAGTGATGGTCAACAAAAGTCAGAGTACCCTCAATGTATTCGTTTTGGGAGCTTTGATGTTTGGCATTGGAGGGATGCTTTTGTCTTCAATTCGGAAGTATCTACTGAGTTATTTTTCCAACCGTTTAGATTTGACTATGATTGGCGGCTTCATCAACTATGCCCTGAAATTGCCCCTCAAGTTTTTTGAATCCCGCCGAGTGGGAGACATTATTACCAGGGTTCAGGAAAATCAAAAGATCCAGCGATTTATGATCAAGCAGGTGCTTCTTTCTTGGTTAAATTTCCTGACGGGGTTTGTCTATTTGGGGCTGATGCTCTATTACAATTGGCAGCTTACTGTACTAGTACTAGCATTGATTCCCCCGATTGTGATTTTGACTTTAGGGGCAACACCGTTGCTGCGCAAAATATCTCGGGAGCGGTTTAACGCTGCAGCGGATCAAAATTCCTCGCTGGTAGAGATGATGACGGGAGTCTCTACAGTGAAAACAGCTGCCGCCGAGCAGGAGTTGCGCTGGCGTTGGGAAGATCGCTTAACTCATCAGTTGAACGTGCGATTTAAAGGTCAGAAACTGGCGATTAACTTGGGACTCCTCAGCGGACTGATTAATTCTATTGGCGGCACTGCCTTGCTGTGGTACGGAGCGACCCTCGTGCTCCAGGGTCAGCTAACGATTGGCCAATACGTAGCCTTCAATATGATGAAGGGACATATCATCAGCCCAGTTATTGCCCTGGTAGGTCTTTGGGATGAACTCCAAGAGGTGTTGATTTCTGTAGAGCGACTTAATGATGTCTTTGACACTGAGCCCGAAGAAACCTCTGCCAACCAAATGCTAACTTTGCCACCCATACAGGGAAATGTAAGATTGCAAAATGTTACCTTCCGCTATGAGACAGAAGAACAGCGCAATATTCTCCAGAACATTTCTTTTGAGGTACAAGCAGGACAAACGGTTGCTATTGTAGGTCGCAGTGGTTCAGGTAAGACGACCTTGGTTAAGCTGCTTCAGTGTTTATATTATCCAACCAGTGGTAACATCTGGATTGATGACCACGATCTGCAACATGTTTCTCCTCAGTCTTTGCGATCGCAACTTGGAGTAGTACCTCAGGAGTGTTTTTTGTTTTCTGGCACCATTCTCGAAAACATTACTCTTTATCGACCTGAATTTAGCCTTGAACGAGTCATTGAAGTAGCTAAACTGGCTGAGGCTCATACTTTTATCCAAGGGATGCCTTTAGGCTACAATACCAAAGTCGGGGAGCGGGGCACTAACCTCTCTGGGGGACAGCGGCAGCGAATTGCGATCGCTCGCGCTCTTTTAGGGGAACCAAGAATTTTGATTTTGGATGAAGCAACTAGTTCTCTGGATACCGAGTCAGAGCGAAGATTTCAACAAAACCTCGCTCGCCTTTCTCGCGATCGCACCACTTTTATCATTGCCCATCGTCTTTCGACAGTACACAACGCCGACTGCATTCTGGTACTAGATCGAGGACTGCTGGTTGAAAAGGGTACCCATGAAGAGCTAATGGCTCAGCAAGAGCTTTATTATCATCTCGCCCAGCAGCAGCTCGCTCTTTAGAAGTACTTAATATTAATTAAGTAATATTACGTAATTAATATTACTTAATTAAAAATCTGCCAAATTGGCATTGACACTCTTTGAAAAAGCGATGAGAATGACTATGTAAGTATTAAGTGCAAGAGAGGTATCTTTAAAAAATTGAGGCAATTTATAATTAATGTTCTAAGGTCTCAATTCTAATTAAAAAAGGGCACCTAAAAAGTAGTCTTTGTTACTCAATAGTTAGCTTTTTTTGTAGACAGGAAGTTTAGAGCTTTAATTATTTCAATTAAGTTCTAATTACTAGACTGTAATCACTAAGACTTTTTTGACATTCTCTAAACTGTAGGCATTAGAGCAAGACTGAAAATGAAAGCAATTTTAGCAATGTCAACTTAATTGACATAGATACTTGGCAGATAACAACAAGCAAAATTGCTTTATTCTTGATTAAACTTCCTATATTCAATTAAATACTGTAAATACCTCATTTGCGATTTTGTGACCCAAAAGATAAGCTTGAAGCTTCTCTCCTTTTGAATCATGAGGATCGACGCTTTTGAATCAATTATTATTGCGTTAAATTGCTGTATCTATTCGCTCCTGAAGAGCATCCTTTTCCTGGAAAAAGAGCTCAAATAGGTTCTATAAAAGCAACTAGTTTTACCATGCCTATAGTCTTGAAGGCTTTTGTAGATCGCTAAACAATTCCCATGAACAGTCCTTTTGAAATCTACTGAGACTTTAGATTAAGTCAATGAAATTACTTAAAAAGACTAAGAATATTATCTCAAATAAATTTAATACTGAGGTATCTAATGATACAGATACATCTAATACATCTAATAATGTTGATATATTTAATCATTTTCCCAATCAGTCCGATTTATCTGGAAACACCAGTGCTTTAAGACCGCCTCTAAAACCATCGGCTGAAATTGCTTTGGTCGAGCGGGATCGAGCTATTACAGTAGCCTCTGATTCTGGGAGTCTTAACTCCTCAAAAGCTTCCTCTACTGAAATCGTGCATTGGTCTACCTCGGTGCATACCCTGTTAGATCAGCCACCGTCAGTACTCCCGCAACGTATAATCCTGGGTGGAACGGTTTTCTTCTTTGCCTTTGTTGCGTGGGCTTGGTTCGGTCAAATCGAACAAGTAGGAAAAGCGCATGGAAAGCTAATACCAGAAGGAGAAACTTATAAAATCCAGCCCGTTGAATTAGGCAAAGTAATCGAAGTTGCCGTTAGCGAGGGACAGGAAGTCAAGGCAGGACAAGTGTTGGTGGAATTAGATACTGAACTAGCCAAGAGAGAAGTTGAGCGACTTGAGCAAATGCTCAAAGCTTACCGAATGGAATTGAGCCAAAAAAAAGATTTACTTGAAAAAGTAATCCTAGAAACTCGAACTAATGCGACTATTGCTGCTGCTGCATCTTCCGCTCACCGCTCGGCGATCGCCCTAGAACAGGAAAAAGCCCAAACTATTCGCCGCTTACTTGCCCAGCAAGACATTGAAGGGGAAGCTTATCGACAAAGACAAACTCAGTTAAGCCCAGTTTCCCAGATAGTTCAAGAAAGACTCAACCAACTTCAAACCCAAATCGAGTATCATCAACAGCGAATAAAACGAATAAAACCCTTGGTGGAACAGGGAGCGATTTCCCAAGAATATCTTTTTCAAGCCGAACAAGAATTGCTCCAGACCCAGCAGCAAATCCCTCAAAGCCAGTTACAAGACGTTACTAATGCCAGTGAAAAAGTATTTCAAGCCGATCAGGCACTGCGAGATATAGCAACGCGCATCACTCAACAGCAAGGAGAACTCGCCTCAACTATCCAAGAAATCGGGCGACTTCAAGTAGAGTTAGCCCAAAAACAAGCAGAAGAACAACGGGGTAAACTAGAAG
>JAAUYG010220356.1_pt1 | contig 15945 bp, 7 predicted proteins | sample 7278091 | NCBI WGS metagenome assembly JAAUYG01 (sample SAMN14350201, study PRJNA611818) | marine sediment metagenome | isolation source: surface marine sediment (0.6m) | place: French Polynesia: Moorea | collected 2018-08 | reverse complement strand
CAAATGTGATGGTGTCATTGGACTCTCCATATATGGTTTCCTATTGATATGTATATAGTAACCACATATCTCTTACCATTTAGCTGTTTTAGCCATCCAAAATGTTTTCTCCTATCTCGTATCATTAGGTCCAAATTACGAAAAATCGAAAGTGCACCAAATGACCTCAACATGACCTTGAATACTACAAGGCCAAAGGTACCCCGTATATGTTGAACTACTACCCGCAAGCCCCAAATTTCACTCCGTTTTGCTCTACGACTGCCCGTTTTCCAGACAACCGACGTTTTTGATGTCTCCATAGGCTACACTGGTGAATTTGAAATTTTCAAAATGGCCCAGGGGAAGCAACCAAAATTTGAAAGAAATCCATGCAATAGCTCAGAGATAATCGATGCCACAGACGGACGCACGACGGACGTATTTCGATGTCATGAGCTCTGCCGACAGTCAAGCGGGGGCTAAAAATTCGCATACACTTGAAGTATGTGCTGCGAATTTAAAAATTTCAAACACATTGTGCATTTCTAGAATTAAATTCTACAATTATCGCCAGGATTTCCAGTGGTCTAAATCAAAGCACAGGTTTCTGGTCAACTATAGCTGTCAACAGGAATCTCCATGAATTTGAGTTACAGTTCCAATATAGTACGGGTAGGGGAGGGTGTTATCTGCTGCAAGTTTTGCATACTGGCCTCTTTAATAGCTTTGATCATGAAAGTTTCATGTTTTCATCAGGATTACAATAGTCACTGCATTTTACGACCACCCAATCAGCCACAAAAATATGGTCTTAACTTGAAGAAAATATACATGTGGTGTTACTGATGAGCGGTCTTAGAATAGAGGAAAGTCTTAAAATGGAGGGGTCTTAAATTGTAGTGACCACTGCGTGACAATGAGGGCTGAAAGACAAGAACCCAGAAGGCATATTTTTGATATATTAATCTTTTATTATACTTGAACAATTCAAGTGTTTTACAGCGTTAACAAAAAAAAAAAAAAAATCAAGAAAAATATACATGTAATAAATAGTTACCGTGGTCTGTCCAACTGAACATAACTGCTATACATTCGAATTCACGCATAAAATTGACAAAGGGGGTTATATCTGGAACCAGGTTACGGCACAAAGAGACTGCACTATGGACAGCAGCATAATATGGATCAAAACAGCGAATGGCTTTGTCAAGAAGAAACAATTCGTGGTTACCACTCAGCAGATGTAAATTATCCGTGCTCAGTGATGTTTGCATTAAATGAATCACATGATGGAGTTGAACAATTTTGCAAGCACAAACAGGCAGAACCATATATGTAAATGATTGAATTACAAATAAACAAAAACTGCCACCACAATCCACCCCCCCCCCCCACACACACACACAGAAGCCCTTGTTAACCATTAAGGTATGAGGATGAAGTATCTGATATTCATACACGTCATGACATTTCAAGTCAGTATGATATCACATATTATATACTGCGAAATTGGGATATAAATTTGTTGCTACAAAACAAAAGTAACAAACTATAAAGCAGATGATACCAGTACCTTAATCACAGAAGTATTAATTTAAGATACCTTGCAAAGCTGTTACTGTCATAGGATATATAATAACTACTTTCTGAACTCTTTGTCACAGAGACTCAGTTTTGAAATCAAAGACCAGTTACATTAGTAACTGTCTGTAGTCGATTGTCAATAATTATGCATTTCTACAATGCTTTAGTTGCACCTTTGGTACTGCATATTATTTACACATACTAAAATTGATGTAAAAAATTAGCATTTTCACAGATCCTCATTGACACCACTGGAATTATATTACAAGTAATTTTAACATAAAATAATAGACACCACTGCTCTTAAAGCCACACATAACCTTCACCAAAATTGAATGAATGAATGAATGAATGAATGAATGAATGAATGAAAAGTTACTGATGCATGACTAGGTTCAGTCAAAAGTTATATCCCAGTATGTACAGCACATGGAAAGAGACCCACAGGCCCAGGAAAAACTGTTTCGAAAATGTGAGTTTTAGGCCTGCATGCTTTTCCGTATTAACAACATCTTTAAATAACGATCAAAATCTGATTGATGGAAGGTAAGCAGTAATTTTCCCGAGTTATTGTAGGTCTGAGCTTAATCCGTCCTTTTGCTTTCTAAACAGGCAACAACATTTTCTATACCAGGACTACCAGTATAACTTTATGCCACATTGTCATCTGGCCTGGCCTATCAATCTTGATCTTGACTCTTGCATTTTGGGTCATCGACGCTGTAAATTTTGTTCCTTGCAGCCACGTCATTCTTTGATCTTGACTCCTGACTCACCAGTAGATAAAAAAGCTTAAAATTGAAATGTATTCAAAATGCTTTGGTTTAACTTATGCTCAGTCGATGTTCTCAATTCTTTGACCTCGTGACCCCACATATATACCAGGCCCACCGATCTTGATCGTGACTCTTGAAATTACTTCAGTCTTAGACTGGGCTTTATCATTTTATTCAGTGACCAGATACTACTGACCGCTGACTCCTTTTACTGCACACATTGATCTTGACTCATTGATTACAAATATATTATTCGAACATTGATAAAGCCCAGTTGTATGGCATATCATCCTTGCATTTACTTCTACCTTCTCGAATTGTGACTTTACGGAATGATACAGTGCTTGGTGACACTGATCTCTACAAGTGTGCTGATACTGTTCTAAAACTTAATTAGAACCTAGCTATGAAATTCCATGGGACCCATGGGTTAAGTTCATACCTCCACTGGAATCAAATACTGTATGGGATAGTCTCAAGCTTTATATGTCAAACACGCCCTTCAACATTACAAAGTATGATATGACATATGCAGCTGTATAGCTGCTGGAATGAAATGAAGGAATGAATAAATGAGTGAACTAATGAATAAAACTGATCAACTTAAAAATGTCTTAGTTACATCATCTTGGGTGAACTTGACATTGCCATGTTTTTTCTTCCATCTATCTTGCACCAAAAGACATGCAGTCCTTTGAAGTTATTAATTTCATATATAAGAAGATTTGAAGCGTTTTGAATTTGATATTTTTTTCTTCTTTTTGTGAGAATCAACATCCCAGCAGGACGATTTCTCCCAGTGATTCAATCCACGCATGTCAATCTGTAGAAATACCATCCAACTTTGCCATACAGTTTTCTGGTGATATCTGTCCAACTGTCTGCCCATTGTCTGTTAACCAAAAAAATTCTCAAATAATTACTGTATAGATCTACTTCAAATTTTGGAATCATCAATCTCAGTTTATTCCATGAAAATATAATAAAATAAAATCAATAATAGATAAATAAATTCATCACCCGAGGGACATGAAGAGAAGCAAGGGTATTGTGTTGGATTATAGAGGTGAATGAGGTGGAAAAACACCCCAGCTAACTGACATAAAAGTATGCCATTAAAACTACACATCAAAAATGACTCATTTACAGACAAGAGTCAAAATGGGCCATCAGGTTTGACCTTGGGTGACCTTAAAAGCTTCAAGTAAAAGTGAATTATGTGTGAAATCTGCAGCAGAGGCTCAGTGCTTGGTACATTGTACATAGCAAACTGAAATGTGTGCCTTATTGGTTGCTGGAAGAATCCAGTGGGATCACCGGCAGCATGTATTAGCCCATTCAAGGCATAAAAACTGAGCTCATTGGCAATGATGTGCCAATATGAGTATCTAATGGTCACAGTGATGCAAATGAAAGGTTTCAGAGTAAATTCTGCAAATAATGCAGCGAGTCCAGCCCTGTTACATCCCTGTCAAAATGACCAGTTTTAACCAAAAGCTGGGTAGTAGAGGTGAGGGGGGGACTGAAAATTAATGTCCTGGTAAAGCTATGCGACTAGCTTTGATATAAATGACAGTGATGCAAAACAAAAAGGCTTCACAGTAAATTGCATAATACCTAAATATACGGTTATGTGTCTAATGTGACAGATGTTCACTACCTTATCTCGTGGGGAATGGGGGGTAAGAACACGTCTTACAACACACGAAGGTGATGGTTTCAAAGGGAAGAAAAGAGTGAAGTCTTCACCAAAAATACTTGGTCAGACATTCTAGTGTCTAAATGCGATTGTAGTTGTTAAATCTCAGAGAAGCATTAGCCAAGAACATGGTTTTAAAAACACAATGTGAGTGCAACCTTTGACATCCATGTCAACAGATATGCATTACTGCAACATCTCCAAAGGATGTGCTTACAATGAGTGTGATTACACATCATTTCATGTCCCAATGACGTATGGTGATAACCAAGCGATATGTCAGTGCTAGATCTTCAGAGCACTGGCACGAGTATCTGTAGCCAGAGGAGCAGTATTTTGTACCTAAGCTGCTCAAATTTTAAATTCTGCAAAAACGCAAAGAGACACTTAAAGTGTTTAGTCCCACTAAAAATAGTCATCATTTTGAAAGACTTGAGCGGTAAAGGGTTACCAAGACATGTTATAATGTCCCTGTGATGATGTGCATATCTACACAGCACAAAAATGAGAAATCTGTATAGTCAGAGGATCGGTATTTGTACGTGAATAAAATGTCATGGGACAAGCTGTTCAGTCCCACTAAGGAGTGATCAGTTTGAACCACAGTTCAGTGGTAAAGGTTTGATGAAACTGATGTTATGTCCCTGGCATGAATATGAAAGGATTGACAGCCAGTGATTGTGCCTAAATATGAGGTGTTGTGTGGGATCCTATGTGTAATGCAAAAGATGTTCTCTACCTTGACTTGTGGGGAATGGAGGATAAGAACACGTCTTACAACACATGAGGATGATGGGTTTCAAATGAAACATGTGACATATTTTATCGAAGTATTATAACAGTAATTTTTTGTGTCCAAATTGTTAGATCTTACAGAAGCAATAGGGGATGCACATGGCTTGAATGTTGTGCACATATGTGCTTGGTGTGAGTGCAGCCTTGGGCATGCATGTCAACAGATCCGCAGTAGTGCCACCTCCCCAAAGGGTGTGTGCCAAACATGGAGATGCGCAGCGAAGTGTGATTTCGCATTCACTGGATCATATATGGTAGTATGCCAAAAGATATTTCAGTGCAGATCTTCATAGCACCAGCATGAGAAATCTGTAGCCACAGGATGAGTATTTGTACGTTAAAGCAGCTCACAGTGTGGGGTGTATCCCTAATGCTTTCTGCAAGAATGCCGTGGGACAAGCTGTTTAGTCCCACTCAAAAGTGATCAATTTGAACCACAGTTCCATGATAAAGCAATGAGTATGGTTTGGAAAGCCGTATGCAAGGCGTAAGTGCAGTTTGGGTATGGATGTCAGCTGATTAATATAGTAATGCAACATCCCCATAGCATAATAGGCTGGATCCCAAACAGGAAGATGTGAATAATATATGATAATGTTCTATGATATGTGGTAATAAGTCAGGAGATCAGTATATTACTTTCTTTCAAGTCAAAAACTATAAGTAGCATGATCTAGGCTTATTGGATAAGTTAATGTAACAACACAGTGTTGAAGTTTAGTCACAGTTTGACAAACTGTACTTTGTTTCTGTAAGATGTCAGTTATGCTCTCTAAATATGTCACAATGTAAGTCTAAAGTGGCCATATGGTGAAGCATTCACCAGGATGTCCCTGTTAGAGATCTTAGAAATTTCACCATGAAGGTGAATTTCCAATTGCCAGTCTTTTAGTTTAGATCTTGCATGTATAGGAAGCATGCAATTTGAGGAAGAAGGTATCCTGGACACAGCCAGGTCCATGCGGATATATATGTTAATGCCAAATACAACATTCTTTGTGCCAAAAATGTTGCTAATTTTGGCCAATAAAAACAATGAAATGCAAATCTAAAATCAGTCAAATAATGACTGAAGCATGGCTTGCAAATATTTAAAAAAAGATAAGATGCAAAAGACTGATTAATGAAGGAAGGCACAGCCAAGCACTCAGAAAAAATCATCTCTCAAAATTAAGGCACGACAAGGTCCAATTAGACCCAGTATTTTGCACCATGAGGTTACCAGGCAGCAGAAAAGACTTGTCAAGTGCAAGGAGAGAAAATTGACTATGCAACTTGCATTCACAGAAATGTCACTGTGCGAAGTGCAAGCACAGAAGCCCAACTGCAAAGTGCAAGCACAGAACACTGGCCGACTGTACAAAGTGCAAGCACAGAACCCCGACTGTGCAAAGCACAAGCACAGAACCCTTGCCGACTGTACAAAGTGCAAGGACAGAAGCCTAGCTGTCTGTGCAAAGTAAAAACACAGAACCCTGACTGTGTAAAGTGCAAGCACAGAAACCTGACTGTGCAAAGTGCAAGCACAGAACCCTTACTGACTGTATAAAGTGCAAGGACAGAAGCCTAACTGACTGTGCAAAGTTAAAACACAGAACCCTGGCTGTGCAAAGTGCAAGCACAAAACCCTGACTGTGCAAAGCACAAGCACAGAACCCTGGCTGTGCAAAGTGCAAGCACAAAACCCTGACTGTGCAAAGTAGAAGCACAGAACCCTGATTGTGCAAAGTGTGAGCACAGAACCCCGACTCAGCAAAGCACAAGAAACAGAAGCACAGAAATATTACTGTGTGAATTAAGTGCATGCACAGAACCCTGACTGTGCAAAGTGTAAGCACAGAACCCTCACTGTGCAATGTGCAAGCACATAACCCCAAATGTGGAAAGCGAAAGCACAGGCACCTGACTAGGTAAAGTGCAAACACAGAACTAGGACTGTGCGCAGTGCAAGCATAGAAACCTGACTGTGCAAGTACAGAACCTTGGCCAACTGTAGAAAAGTGCAAGCACAGAAACCCAGCTGACTGTGCAAAGTGAAAACACAAGAGAAACCTGAATGTGCAAATTGCAAGTAGAGAACAATCTGCAAAGTGCAAGTACAGAACCCTGACTGTGTAAAGTACAAGCACAGAATCCTGACTGTGCAAGGACAGAACCCTGGCCAACTATAGGAAAGTGCAAGCACAGAAACCCAGCTGACTGTGCAAAGTCAAAACACAGAAGAAACCTGACTGTGCAAATTGCAACCACAGGACACTGTGCAAAGTACAATCATAGAACCCTGATTGTGCAAAGTGCAAGCACAGAACCCTGTCTGCAAAAAGTGCAAGAACAGAACCCTAGCTGCCTGCGCAAAGTGAAAAACAGAACCCTGATTGTGCAAAGTGCAAGAACAGAAACCTGACTGTGCAAAGTGCAAGCACAGAACCCTGAATGTGCAAAGTACAAGCACAGAACCCTAGCTAAGTGTGCAAAGTGCAAGCACTGAGACAGGACTGTGCAAAGTGCAAGCACAGAACCCTGCCTGTGCAAAGTGCAAGCACATAAACTTAGCTGACTGTGCAAAGTGTAAGCACGGAAACCTTCAAACACAGATGCCTGACTGTGCAAAGTGAAAGCACATAACCCCAACTCTCTCTGAAAGAAAAAGACCTGAAATGTGCAATGTGACAACATATGATCTAGCACTGAAGTTGGATTCTTGATTCCCTGCAGTAGTAGCTATAAACCTGACACATCAACAACAATTTAAATTTTAAACAGCACTGACTCTTTAAGTCCCACATTACAAGTGGAGTAAACATGGTGACGACACAATACAGAGCATTTAGTGTGTTAGCTTTAGACCAGCAATGCAACCACAATTTTATTTAATCAAAGGAAATTTTAGAAAAAAAACATAGAATTGTTACAACATTGGTATGTATATAAGTATATATATGTAAGGTCTTTTTACAAAATCTTAATTGATGACTCCCCCCCCCCCCCCAAAGGTTTGAAAATGTCTTGGATGGTTAACTTGAGACAACCCTACAGCTAGGTGCTTGTCCAAGTCATCTGTTTAGAAAGTGTGACACTGACATGTCATTGACATAAGGATTCGGATTTTGAGTCCTCTCTGCTTCTGACATGGCACTTCACTGTCCTCAATACACATGTATCTACATGCGTTATAATTTGAGCAGCTTCAAGATTCACCCAAGATGACAGCACTGTTATATATGTATCCTCATTTATAAGGTTTAGAAAACACTTTAAGTTACAACTGAATTGCTCTATATATCTGAAATATTAATCACCTCCAGTTTAACATTTAAATGTAACTCAAGGTGACATTTATTATCCTTTCGACGGCCGCACCTTTTTACCGGGTCCTCGGCCAGAGCGTAATGAAACGTGCTGAAAAAATGGGGTTTCAAAAGCTGCCCTTATATACAGTACATTTCAGTTGGTGCTAAGAACATCATGTGATATATTAGGACTGAAAATATTTCAAAAAATCAAAAAGATAAGTTTGTAACCAGCATCCAGTTTACTAAGAGCTCATAGAGGACCATTAACTTGGTCCTTAATACTTTTCATCTTTATAATCATCAGGCTTGCTATCAAAATTGGTTCTTTAATTTTTCAAAGGATTACAAAAGAAGCATTGATAAAACTTCAGGCATAATGCCCGATAAAACTACAAAACATACAAATTGGCAAATGTGTGGATGGGTCAGCAGAAGTGGTGGCAGGTCAGTTATGAGTGAAGAAAAGAAAATTATTTTTGGCGAAGATAGTATTGGTAAAATTGCTGAGTACAAAATGATATGCCCAATATTAAAGTAATGAATCTGATGAAAAAAAATTCTTCCCTGGGTAAAATAGATATAACATCTGTTTCAACAGTTTACCAAAAAAGAAAAAAGAATTTAGGCAATTACATGCAAATTCTGCAAGGCCATAATTGTAAAGAAAACCATTTAATATGAGCATTATCATATTAAAGACTTCTTTACAGCTTGCTTCAGCAGGTTAAAGAAATAATCATGATAATTTTGAGGGCTTACTTCCACAATGCTTTCAGTGTAAACAAAAGCGATCTAATATGAAATCTATCATATTAAATTTTTGTTTACAACTTTCCTTAATTAGTTACAAATGATATGACTCAGTTCCATACAATGGCATAATTGGCCACAAGACCATGCCAGTCCTTAAATTGTGCTGTAACCCGATTCCAGTATACGATATTAAAATATTTTGAGCAGCAAGCACTACAGAAATACAATTAATTAAGGACTGTGAATCATAATCCAAGACCAGTACAAAATAAATCAAGATAGCTACCAGATGTTACACCGAAGGAGTCTGCAGATTTTTGCTATAGACCAATATCTTACACAGAATTAAAATTAAAGCTTATCTTTAAAAATTTTAGTTGCTGTAAATGAAATCAGTCTGACACAACCTCATTTAAAATACTGGATTATAAAGTGAATTTATATTTTAAGACAGACCACCTTAGAAAATATTACTGCATTACAAGATTAATTTTGAACACTATTGCATATTTTTGACATGTAGAAAATTCCCAACTCAACATTTATGGGCAAAAATCGCCTGACATATTGTAAGCCAATCTTTAAAAGTAGGACCTGCCATTTCAATAAAAAATGTACATAATGCACCAGGTTGATATATGGACCTGCCATTTCACTTAAAAAAAAATAATATGAAAATACATCGCGCTACAGTGGCATGCTGATTGATGTCCACCAAAAGTGGATGACCGATTCCGGACGTGACGTGGTGTAGTATGTTGCTGATGGAGAAGATAACCAGTAGGACCAGCTGAATGCGTCAGAGTTGCCAGGAAGGTACCAGATCAGGTTTTTCCGTCAAAGGTGCGGTTGCTCTATGGCGTTGTTTCCAGAGCATCAGTGATGTCACTACAGAAAAGAAGAGTTATATATATACATGTATACCCTCTCAAATTCTTTTGTTTCTATATGTTTCCTATATATTAGCTTAAGCCTGACTCTCCCGTTATAGGTCAGCTAGTCAAAGAGCTCTATAGCATACATAAAAATTTAAGATATAGAAAGCCTTTGCCGGTTACAGTTCAAATTGGTCAATGCTGGTACCTAGGGCATGCAAAAGATTGAAGCCTGGTCCCCACCCCGATCCCCCTGATAGATATTATACCAGTAATAGTATGTCATCATGCGACCATTAATAATACGCCGATTCCCACAGACCCGTATATTTATACCAGCATTTATATGTCATAATGTCACCATTAATGATTAGATTAAATATGCTAATCCCCACAGACCAGTATATCATACCAGTATTAGTGCATCAGAATGCAACCATTAATGGTTAGATTAAAAAGATAGTATTAAGTACATGTAAGTATTAAGTAAGTATTTACCGGTACCTGCCAATTTCAGTGTGCAAATCAGCTGGGTTGCAATCACCTGGGTTGTTGTGGTGGTAGAAACCAATGTTCTGTTGTCGACAAAATTATAGAAACTAAAATAAAATACAAGCAAGAGGTCCATTGAACTTGGCGCTCTGGTTGATGACAACAATAAGTATCACACATGTAAATTTTTGCACAAATATTCCTTGAAACCAAGTTTGAGACAAGTGCTCTGCATGATTGCCACTGAATGTTCCTGAAATGACATTGACCACTACAATGTTATATGTACTCCATGCGTTACTAGTGCTTCTGAGTCCAAAATTTAGTATGTTTCGCTCTGTGACCAGCTGTTTTTCAATTAGAGGCCATTTAGAGAAAGTGCACCGAATTATGGCCCCAAACACAAAGTCAAATGTAGCCCATATATTTTGCAGTAATACCCCAGAGTCCCAAATTGCAGTCTTTTTGCTCTGTGATTAGATATTGCCAAGATATTTGCAATTTTTCCACCACAAATGATCTAGAACACTACAAGGTCAAAAGTACCCTAAACGTGTTTAGCTAGTACCCGGAGTCCAAATTTGATGAATTTGCACAAATTTATACATTCTGACTCTCAGGTATCAAACCGTAATTCTTACGCTGTTGGTCACCAACAATTGACAACTAGCCATCCCTCTACTGAAATGACCAAACCCACGTCATAAAGCCCCCAGAACATGCTCTGAATAAGACCTAAAAGGGTTCCCAATGACAGAAAATAAAATAAAAGAGCATGGCACACTTTAGCTCCGATGGGGGAAGGGGGGGGGGGGACCCAAATGAGAACTGGTCAGGTGCAATCAAGCATAGCTTGGTGGCCGGACAACGACAGGCAATTAAATTGCTCCCACCCACTAGAAGCAAATTGCACCCTGCAGAAACTGGACAAGAATATGAAAAAAAATGTCCCATGTAATTTGGGATGGGAAATGACTGAACGAGGTGCGAGTAGCCAAGGGTCAAATTATGGTTTGACATTTTATGAATACAATGTATGTACAATTTTGTGTGAATTTATATCGGTGTCAAACCATAATTTTTATGCTGAATCCGGAGCATTAATTAGTGCATGCAGTGCCTGGGAATGCTACTTCCTTGGGGAAAACAAGGCAGGCAGATACAGTGTGTTCCTCTTGCTCAGATGGCATCTCTTAGAGCAGGCAGACAGCAAGTACCATCCCCTGGTCAAACACACAAGGCAATTAAAGTGCGGAATGGACAACTAGCAAATTTCTAGACCAAAATATGAAAGGTGGACCTGGGAAAACTCATAAATGAGACACACAGACCCTTCCTCCTCATGCTCCTACTGGAGTCCTAGTCACAATCTGTGTGCCACACGGACACAACTCTGGATAAGATGGAAAACATGGTACAGCCACCGTGCAGGTGGAGAGAGGAAACCAACATGTATATACATATTTTTTGTGTGTTTGGTACTTAAAAGTGCAACTTAGAGGGTGCAGCACATCTAAGGGAATTTAAGAGCCCACTCCCTCCAAAACCCCATTTGCATGTTTGGAAAGCTCTCTAATCTCTGGGAGTAATAGAGGGAAACCAGAACTCCACTCCCTATTAGTGGCAACTGTGAGCCAAGGTAGGACAGGAACGGAAGGAAGGTAACTTTACAGATTTCTGAGGCTGATACTCTGGCTATAATCAGCCCAGGAGGCTGCTGCACCCCGTATCGAATGCGGGATAGCACAAAGAATTATGTATTCCTTGCCACAATGGTGGTAAGCAGAATGAATAGCCTACTAAGACAGGAGCTAATCCAATCCTTGTTACTGGATGATGTGCCGTTTCCCCATCCCAACGGAATGTACAAGGCCCGGTTTTGTCTACAGGAACCAGCCATATGCTGAAGGTAATGCACAAGGTATGAACTGGACACATCAAGTGGCGTTCACAACTTCACACTCAAGTCGAGGGCTAGAAGAATCTGAGTAAAAGGCAGTGAGTTTAGACACTCTGAGGATGGGCGATGTCTTTGGATGTCCCTTTCACAGGAACGTAGGGTTCGGTGCCAGATAAAAAGACCATGGGTCCTGACTAAGAGAGGGAGGATTGATGCACAACATATGGATCTCAGAAACCCTATGAACAGCAGCAGCGACCAAAAGAAAGAGAGTCTTAACCATCAAGTCCTTAATTCAGCAAAGCATGACGCAAAACTCAAACTGCTTTTCAGTGACAGTGAGAGCTACCAAAACCACCAAAAAGTCTCAAGGTCAATCTTTGTGACCTGTCGCCAAGAATTCAATTAGCCATCAGGGGATGACGTCGTACTTGTGAAGCAAGAATTAAGAGCGGAGATATGGCTATGCATAGTGTCATGTTGAAGGTCCAACAGTGCAAATGCTGCAGACAGCTCAGCACTGTTCTGATAGAGGGTGAAGGGGACAATTCTTTCCTCAAGAACACCAGCAACAAAAGGAACAATAGTACAGATTGATGCATTGATGGTCTATGAGCTGCATATGCATGATATGGTAGCTGCAGCTTTCCTTGAAAAGACCTGTTAGTGACCTGATATCCTGAGAGTGTCCAAGTGGCTAGGCATACTTCACAGAGTTCGGAGTACACCTACCCATCTGGACTGAGGAGCAGACCATTGCGCTATGGTAGCAACACTGGCAGGTCCACGAGTAGCTGCAGGACCAGGGGAAATGCCCCTCTTCTGGGCCAAACCCCACAGAATAGCGATTACTTGAGTCTCCTCCTAGATCACCTTGTGAAGAGTAAGGAAGGGGGGGGGGGGGGCAAAGAGGAAGAGGGATACATGTACAGCAAAACCCTGGTACAGCAAAGCCTGGTATAACAAGAATGTCCGGGAGCTAGGCAAGAAACCGTCTTCATCTTGTTGTTCGGCCCATGGTCTCAAACACCAAAGAGAAGAGTGGTCACCCTGGGATGCAACATCTTCTGTATAGCGCTCCAACTGGTGGGGATTCTCAAGTAAATGACAAGTTGTTGGAGCCTGAAATATGGACCATCAAAGAAATCCTTGACATTAGACACCACCGAATATTTTACCTTCATATCCAGGCTCTTGGATCTGGTCCCTCTGACCCTGTTCAGATAGTGCAGTAGACTGTCCATCTGAACCAGGACATGAGTGCTGCCACACGGCCACCTCTGAAATTTCTTCAAGGCGAAGAAAACAGTCTTGAAAAATTGGCATGGAGAATAAACTGATGACTCCACAATCATAAGCCACACACATACACCACTTGCTGCCAAGTGACTGCACGTACACCGCCCCCATCCGTATGAGGATACGTCTGTGGTTACGGTGTGTGTGGGAGGGGGAGACTGAAGAGTCTCACTGAGACGCAAGATCTTGGTGAGTCAAAAATGACAGGTGACCAGATCACTAGAGGTGACAAGGAGATTATCTTTGTCGGGTGATCTACCTTCATGTCAAAGTGTTATCTTGGGAGTGTCAACAAGGGATGGAGATGAAACATGCAGAGGGAACCAGAGCATGGCAGGATGCCAGCAGCCCTGTCACATGTGTCACCTGGCATATTAGTGCTTGGCATTGGTGCAGTTGTTGGCGTTGAGTCCTCCAGCGCAAACTGACAAGAGCAGCTGGTGCTGGAGGAGTCCAAAATAGGCAAAGGCGAGACCGAACAAGCCTATTAAATTTTGCTCAGATGACAAACAGGACAGGCAAATTACTAACCAGTAAAAATACTTCACAGCAGAAATCCCTGGCAGGCCACAGAGAGGTGCACAAGAAAGTCCAAGTCCACAAATACCTTAACTCCACCAGGCGTTTATTGATCCACTGCGCTGTGCTTGCTACAAAACCAGCACCAGTGATACTCATATAGCTGTTGAGATTATTGTGAGTTATTGTGGTGCTCCCCAGCCACCATTTGGTGCAGATGAAGATTACAAGCTCTGTTCTATATTTGGAAGTAAGTCGACTACATCAATTTATTCTCAGCATAGCACGAGATGCAAAGAAATTAAAGTTGTTACAAACATATTTAATCACAAAAATATAGAGAGATCAGTACAGCTATAAACACGTTTGACATACATGTAGTTTTAATTATTTCCATACAACAGCACAGCACTTCTGGACAGAACATTCTGCCATTTACTTGGCAGGAGCGAGCAGAAGCTAGGTGATCCAGAAACACCAAAGAATTAACAATTATTAGCTATCCGTTGAGGGCGCAAAGTAGAGAATCAGATGCGTCTGCATTGGACTGAATGTAGGCAGGAAAATTTGCTTCCAATTTAATTGGATATTGCTCATGTTGTTGTGGCCACCAAGCTACGTTTGGCTGCGCCTGACCAGTTCTCAGTGTGGGTCCCAGCCCCCTATGGGAGCTAAAGTGTGCCTTGCAATTAATTATTTTACTTATTTTTCTGTCATTGGGCACCCTTTTAGGTCCCACTGGATATGTGTTCAGGGGGCTTCATGAAAAGGGGTTGGATCATCTCACAAGGGGGAAAGCTAGTTGTCCATGTCAGTGGCCATCGGCATAAACATTACAGCTTGACATCGAATTAAGTGAAGTTCACATTGTTTTGCTCTACAACCAATCGCTTTTGACTGGATATTTAATGGCTGTTTCATTGGACCCTACAATGTTATATGTATAACATTTTAAAGTATCACAGAAAAATTTGATTCACAAAATTGCAAAAGTCCAAACCTGTACTTTAATTTGTGTGGACTGTCACTGGAGACATGTATAAAAAGTTTGGTTGAAAGAATCCTAACTGCAGGAGTAGAATTTTGAAAACATATTATTAAAAAAAAATTGCAATTGTGCCAAATGACCCCAAAATGACCTTGAGTACTATATGGCCAAAGGTACCCCATATATGTTTTCCCAGTACATGTACTTCGTCCCCCTGAGTCACAAATTTCACTCTGTTTCACTCTATGTCGACTCCTTTTTCAAGCTGATGAAGTTTTGGTTTCTTATACAAAGGTGAGTTTTAAGTTTGAAAAAAAAAAGCCTTAAAAAATTGGAAATTCAAAATGTCAAACATTCGAGCACTGAGAAAAGAAAATGAGATGTTTGAAATAATTTGAAAGTGAATTGTCAAGGCAGAGCCGAGTTTTGGAATTTTAGCTTCCATAAGGATCCCATGTTAACACTAACAGAAAATATGTGAAAAATTCAAATACTGCATTTTTTTCGAAACATTTACAGAACATCTGCAACTGAGTGTAATAGCCCAAGTCAATCAACCAAAAAAAAAAAAAATGAATAAATCCATGCAATGGGTTCAGAAATAATTATGACACAGATGACAGACGGACAACAGACGAATTTAGATTCCATGTGCTCTGATGATACAGTCAAGCAAAGCTATAAAATTCATCATATAAATTTATCTAATTATATCTATGATTCACAATTTCATATCAGACAGACACTTGTCAGACTTTGTTTAATGCATTTGGATCAATTTGTCCTGATACAAAGTGCAGATGACATACAGATTCAATATACCTCAGGCTCAACAATTAGCAGTCAAAGTTTGCTACATTTACCGATACTGTAACAATGTACAGACTGTCCGTTAACACACTTTGTACGCCGTTTTTCTGACACTGTACGCATTTTTTACTTGTAATTGCGTAACCTGTACGCAGTTTGACCACCCCCCAAAATTATTAT
>JAAUYG010264742.1_pt1 | contig 15950 bp, 19 predicted proteins | sample 7278091 | NCBI WGS metagenome assembly JAAUYG01 (sample SAMN14350201, study PRJNA611818) | marine sediment metagenome | isolation source: surface marine sediment (0.6m) | place: French Polynesia: Moorea | collected 2018-08 | reverse complement strand
TCTCTCTCTCTCTCTCTTTCCTCTCTCTCTGTGTCTTTGTTCATTTCAGTGACAAGAAGGGAAAAAAGTTTTCTGAAAGGAGCCAATTTTGAGCACACCGCACAGTGTGAATTTCCACTCCGGAAGGAAGAAAGAGGATGAAAGGAAAAGAAAGAAAATCTGCATACCGTGTGAACTTTAATGTTTGCGCAGTGGTAGGATTTTCAGAGGAAATAGGTGAGGAATACCAACAAGCAACAAAGGGCAGCAGGGACGGCAACGACAGGCAACAGCAGCAGCAACAGAGCACCTGGTCCAACACCAAAATAAGATCTTGAAACTTTGTGTTTTGTCACTATTTGCAACCTTTGTGCAGCTATCGGTGTGGTGGCTTGATCCTGGTGAAAAATAATTTCCATGGACGCTTGTGTTCGCTCTGTTTACATTGGGCTTTCCTGACCTCAGTTTCTTATTTCAGGACCAGTTTACAATCATCATGAAGAGAGGAGTATACTCTACCGCAGGAGGACCTTTATCTCGGGGAAAACGACACCCTTACTATGTGATGCACTGCACTACTCCATGCGCAAGTGGGGACTTCAGACTGGAAGCCAACCTCGACGCCTACGGACGCGTGACACACGGATCTTTCCCTGAAATCCCTGGAAAGTTTTCAAATTTTGGTGGAAGGGAAATTGTCTACAGCACTGTGGAGGTTCGTCTGTTTTCCCAGTTCTTTGCAGGCAATGCATTCCACAATTCCACAATGCCATGCGCTACAGCATTGGATCTCTTTGTGCGACATCCTGTATTGTTCAGTTGCAAAAGATTTTCAAGAAACGTTCGTTCAAATCTGCGTTCTTTGTATTTAATTTTAGATTGCAGGATTCACCAAGTTTTTCACAGTGAATGGAACTGTGATAGAAAAGGGTGTCTCCTCGGAAGCCATTGAGGCTTTTGCACGGCAGCTCAACTTCACGTAAGAATACAATGTGCAGAGAACTTTGCAATGCAAGTTATGTCGATATGTATATTGCTCATTTCATGCAGGCGAACAGAAACAAATTGTTAAACTCTATAGTTTTTCAAACAAGGAGCAACAGAAGCAGCACGGTTGTTGTGTTTTATTGCGGTGTCAACTTCACGTAAGAATACAATGCACATGAAACTTTGCAATGCAATTTTATGTTTATATTGCTCATTTCATGCAGGCGAATAGAAAAATAGAAAACAAATTGTTAAACTCTATAGTTTTTCAAACAAGGAGAAACAGAAGCAGCACGATTGTTATGTTTTATTGCGGTGAAAACAGATGATTAGCTAATTGAAAGCTCTGGTGAAACGCTCAAGGGTTTTTGTAAAATGTCAATCTGTGTGAAAGCTGTGCATTATGCAGTGACGATTGTGTTGGCTTGTCTCATTTGTCTTCTCCAGGACCGTTGGGAAATTGGACAAAATACATCCCATTCATGAATTGCACAACAGAGAGAAAGACAGAGAGAGAGAGAGAGAGAGAGAATAGCGTACCATGTTTTGTCCCTAGGTATCGTGCCAAGCTGACACAAATCGCAGGACGACCGCAGGCAGACGGGTCATGGAACGGCGCCATTGGTTGGCTGCTTGATGACGTATGTTTGCCTCCTTTTGGGATGTTCTCAGCCAATCGGCGTTTTCCCTTTTTTGCAAATTTTAAGCCTATGACTTATCACTTTCCATTTGGAAATGAAAATCTAAGCCTGTTCTGTTGATTTTGTGTAATTTTTGTCAAAAAAATGGTCCTCACTTCTCACTGAATTCCATCTTTTTTCAATTTCTCACAACCTTCCTTCAGCAAGCTGACCTACTTTTGGCGTACTTCGTCAGATCAGAGGAGAGAGCGGAGGTGTTCGACTTCATGGTTTCCACAGAGTTTGGTATGTTTCTTTCAATACACCCCTGAACGGTGGGTCCTTGTTATCTGACCATTCTTGACCTGTGTAATTGGTCGTTGCACATGAACCATGAGGTGACTCACTTCACAATGATCCGGGATGAGACTTTCCAGTTTTGCGGCTCCTCTGCTGCTGGACCAACCTTAGCGAACCACAGCGTTGTCCAGGCTGGGTTGGTACTCCGCGTTTTAAACCCGTCAGCAAACCAATCTCAAAATTTAATTTTGGGATTTCTCCCTGTTTTTGTTTTTCGTGTTTTGCAGTAGACTACGGAATTCTGGTTAAGGTCTCAGCTGACAACCACTATTTCTTCTTAAAACCGTTTCATGAGTATGTTTGGTTTCTTTTGTTGGGAACCCTCCTTGTTTTTGGTGAGTACACTCCAACGACAGTTCTCCAATTTCAGAAAGGTTTCTATTTTCATGGAATTTGAAAAACTGTTTGTGTCTCATTCTTGCAGGCATCTCTGTCGGGTTTATTCGCTATTTTGATGCCAATCTACATTTGTTGAGGAAAGATCCCCAGAGAGCTTCTCCAAAAAAATTTATTTGCTTGCATTGGGATTGCAAACTGCTGTTGACAAATGCAGAGAACAGGAGCAATCTGAGACAGATTCTAATTGAAGTACGGAATAGTCTGTGGAATATTTATGGATTCTTTCTCTCGCAAGGTGAGATTCGAATGCAGAAGAAACGAAAGAATGTTCAGTGATAAATTGATGAATGCAGAAGTACTCAGAGAAAGCGGCTTCATTTCAAAACTTATTTCTATTGGAGAAATTTTCTGGAGAAAACGCTGGTCCAGAGACGGAGAATGACAGAGAAAAGTCCGCATTTTTGAAGAACGCACCGAGCTGCTTTTCGTTCTTTTCAGGCACTACGGAGCCCACGGCCGCTGTACCAGTGCGAATTGTGTATTCTCTCACGTGGATTATGATTCTGGGCATAATGACAGGGTTTTACGTGGGTGATCTAGTCGCCGCACTGGCCACTAATAAATGTAAGGATTCCCAATGATTCCATTCCCAGTGTCTGTTCCCTTGCCATCATCAAATAAGATTTTCAGACTGCTCCAGACACAGAATGAAAGCCAGGGACACCTTCAAGAGATGTGTCAAAACCCAAAATGGGAAATCCTCTCGGCTGTGCTTTTGGTGAACAAAGGACATTGTTTTCTTTTCAGTAAGACTTCCTTTCAAAACTCTTGAGGAATTTTCGCTTCAAGATCAAATCAAACCGCTGGTCATGAAAGACACAGCTGCACATTCGTATTTGAAGGTACCGGATTTTTCCCTTTTCCAGTTGTGCTGCCATCATTGCATGAAACGGAAGAATGTAGAGTAGTGATGAAGTTAATGTCATTTCCTTAGGGAACAGATCCCACAGTCCTGAGAAAAGAATGAAGAAAAGGAGTCTCATTCTTTTCAACAGGGGTCAAGAAAAGGACCGCTGTACACTTTGTGGACGAAGTATGAATCTGATGAAGACATCCTGACGTTGACAGAGGAAGAAGGCTTGCGTCGAGTGGACAGAGGTATGGATAACTTGAATAAACGGCATTGCCCCTTGTTGGCATGCGAAGAGAAATGGAGGCATGGAGCGACGAAAAGTCTCTCTCATCCATGCACGTGTTGGACATGTATACACACGAATGCCTCTGCTGGTGACTTTCTCCCACTGCATGATTGCTGAACCTTTTTTGTTAATGATGTATCTTTTCATGTGCCAGCTTTTTGATTGGAACCTCCATCCATTCTGCAATATTCAGCTGTTTTTGCCACCTGACAGTTGGTTAGTTCAAAAAGGCAAGTGATGTTTTTGTTATTGTTTCAGGCACACATGCTTTTATCAACCCCATCAACTCCATTACCAGTGCAAGAGATGAACTGGACTTGTGTCAGCTGCAGTGGATTCCAGATCATTTTCACAAGATTGCGACAGCCTTTGGAATGCCGAAAGGATCGCCCTTCAAGAAACACTTTGACCAAGTGTATGGCACTTTTGTTTCACTTCAACAACGTATATACTGCTGGTCTGTTGTTTTTTGGTTTTTTTTGAGTGTCAACAGAATAATTTTTCTGAGAGACAAACGGAAATAAACGAAAAATGAACAAAACTTTTCAGAACTCAGACAACACGCAAAAAGCAAATTTGTAATTCCCTTTTGTGAATGCATGGTTTTGGATCAACTGTTGTTTTGCTTTTATCCTTTCAGCGTATTGCACATCCTTCAGTCGGGATTGTATGACAAGTGGAAGGAAGCAGCCACACCACGTAAATATTCTCACCTGAAAAACCTAAATCTAACCATGAAAAAATAGGTTCAAGTGAAGACAAAAACAGGCAACGCCGCGTTGTGTTTCTCAAACCCTGTAGACTTGCGCGTGCTGCGCAAATTATGCGATGCGTCCACTTTCTTCTTTGTCAGTGTCCGCAGCTTTGTGAAAAGTGGAAAAAATGGGAGAAAAGTTCAATTTCAATGATCAACGCAACAACTGCCCAGGACAGTGTCGGCACGAGCCTTGGTTGCGAAACGGTTGCGCGTTTTGCAAATTCGTGCACCTCGCTATAATTCGCCTCGTGTTGGCCTGTTTTTGAATTTCCGTTCGAGTTTCCTATCTCCATTGCACACAGGAGACTCGGACGAGAACCCAAAAGTCCGCTTGATGTTCTTTCAACAGCCCCACGCGCTCCTTTTGTCTTTCAGGTTCAAGTTGCGAAGGCTTTCTCTCGTCGGATCCCAGTGCGCAGCGGGTGGTAACGATGTCGGACTTGCGCTATGTGTTTTTGATACTGTGCGCAGGATTGCTCGCAGCCTCTTTCATTTTTTCCCTTGAAAGTCTGATAAGGTGTTGCAAATGATTCGTTCATTCATTCTTATGCTTTTTCTATGTCTTTGTGATCAAGTTAGCATATACGCATAAAACATTTCGGCAGATTATGAACTTTTGTCTTTCACAAAATTTTCTCCCAAGCAGACTGCTCAAAGACTTGTCTTTTGTTGGTAGCGGTGCTTGAGAAGTAGAAAGACTGCCTACTTACTTTTAACTTTTTCAGATATTCTAATTAAAAACGTGTTGTTTGTTTATCATCCAAGTGCTGAAATTGCGTGCAACATGTTAATGAGTCTGCTATAGGACCAGGTAGCTCTCATTGTGGTCAAAAGACTGACGTGTATGTATTTGCATACTCACCATGTAAGCACGGGTTGCCAAGGTACTTGCGCTCTACGAAAATCCTCCCTAGAGTAAGACTTACTTATTTTTCTTCTTGTCATAAGCTTGTAAATAAACAAATTAACAGTAAATATGTACGTTTTCATCTTCCAGGTCTGAATAAGAAATTCCAGTTTTTGTCACTTGTGTTCCATTATGTTTCTCCTCGCGTTGCTTTCCACATTTGCTGCCACTTTTGCAGGAGATGCAAATTCGTTTTTGAGTGATGCTTGGGCATTGTAAGGACATGTAGTTTGTTTACTTTCTTGTGAATGACAATTTACTTTTGCTGTTAAATTCTCACAAGAGCATGATCTCTTGATTAAGAGACGAAAACATTTGCCACCTGGTGAAATTTTGAGGTGTTCCTCCAGCTTCTTCTGGTCAAAAGGTGGGTATTTTTCAATTTTTGGGACACTTTCAAAGACAATTCGTCTCTGTAACATTTGAAGACAATTTTTTATCTCTGCAACTTTCAAGGAAAAATCATCTTTACAGACTTTCGTGAACAGGTTGAAGTGCAACCAGCTGTAGATGCAACTTTGCTTCACTTTAAGGCAGAAAAGCCAAGAATTCCATTCACGGAAAGGCTCTTTTGTTCAAATAAAACATGCTTTTCAGACCATGACCACTGAAGTAAATGTATCAGCTTGAGTTTTTGTCTCAGCTGCATGAATGCGATCGCGATCAACAATGGCAAGGGCAACTTTTGATATTTTCTTGCAGAATCAGACAGAAATGGCTGTGTTGAAGGAGAAAAAAGAGGAGAAGAAGGCGTCACCAGAGGCGACTGCCAATATTTTTTCAAAACTTACTGTCTGGTTTGTGTTTGATCAAAACAAAACTCTTCAGAAAATTTATGATTGCTTGTCTTGGAAATTCTAGAATTTCCACAAAGTGAAAGAAGATTGTGTGGTGCCTTTCAGGTGGATAACAGGCTTGATGCGTTTGGCCAGCAAACGGGGCCTGCAGAACAATGATATGTACGACACGTTACAGTGCGACAAGTCTGGTAATCTCTTCGACAGATTCAACAGGTTTGATGGCGATGAATCTAAATTGGAAACAACAGCATGCAGGGTCACAATCACAAAAGCGGCAATCGCAATCCTCGGTCCTGGACCTGCGGATGACATGCAGGGAGGGAGACAAAAGGCTGAAAGTCTGGCACAGGGAAACTAATGAATTTGTGTTTTTGCTTTCGTGTTGCAGGTTGTGGGAGAAAGAAGTTGCCCAGGCAACAAAGAAAGACAAAGATCCTGGATTGATGAAAATTCTGCTTCGAGTATTCTGGAGGGAAATGTTGCTGACTGGATTTCTGCTCGTCCTGTTGGTTAGTTTTCTGTTTTGTCACTCTATGCAGCTGAAGAATTATTCTCTTTCCTGTTCCTTTTGCTCATCATCAAAGACATTCACAAATTTGTTTCAAACTCATTCCAGGAGGCATTCAAGGTGGCTTCTCCAATTGTCATTGGAGAACTGATGGGCTACTTTCAAGGTGACATCAGCAAATCACAGGCCTGGATGTACGCGGGCATTGTCATTGGCTTCAGTTACTTAATGCCCTATCCGTTTATGCATTACTTCCACTGTATGGTGAAGTTGACTTCTCAGATGCGCATTGCTGTCAGCGCTGCAATTTTCAGGAAGGTGAGTGGAAACGGAAACAGGACGTGCGCACCGACAGCCATGTTCCTTTGTCTTCATTGACTTAAGTGCAACTTGTCCACGTTTTTAGAAGTTCACATGTCACGTGTGATTTTCTCTCCCAGACAATGAAGCTGAACACTGAATTTTTAAGTGCTGGAAAAATTACCAACATGCTGTCAACAGACGTGGAAAAGTTCAGACTGGTACGGTAATCTGTAATCCCATGTTCAAAATTATTCTGGTTTTGTTAAAAAATACAGAGTGGAATCACTCGTGCCTTTGACAGGCTACATTTTATGGACACGGGTTGTGGCTTTCTCTGGGACTTAAAGCCTTTTTTGTTCTCTTGCAGGGAGTCCAGAACATCCACTATTTCTGGGTTGCACCCATCGAATGTGGAATCATCATGTATTTGTTGTACAGGGACATTGGATTTGCTTTTCTTCCTTGCGTCATTTTCATTGTGGTGTTCGTTCCAATCGAGATGGCTCTGGGAAGATTGTTTGGAAGACTAAGGTACATGCCGACTTGTGTTTATGGGTTTTTGTCTGGTGTGAAACTCTGTCATCTCAGTCATGCAGCTGCCTCAGACGGAACAATCTTGACTCGGAAAATTTTGGCCAGTTTTTTTTGCAAGTCACAAAAGGAACATCGTGTGGATGACTTTGTAAATTGATCCTGAATCTGGTTTCTTCAGACAATGTTGAACCTGATGATGAGCACTTTTTTTCTGATTCAGACACATTATTGCTTCTTGGACGGACCAGCGTATCAACACGATGAACGAGGTTCTGTCTGGGATGAGGGTCATCAAGATGTACGTGTGGGAACCAGTCTTCAGGACTCTGGTCACCCTGCTCAGAGGGTACGTAAATGCCCCAGACAATTATAATTTTTTCTGCCGGTGACATGAGCCCCGCTTAATCTGAACAAACACACTTAGGAATATTCTTTCAAATGAAGCGAATTTCAAATTAAGCATGCAGAATGGCATGATGGAGATTGAGATTGGTTTCCACAGGACTTCATATCCGGGAATTCAGATTATCCACATTCGGATTAAGCCGGAGGCACCAGAAGAATTAGACATTGCATTTGTGGCTCTCATTTCTTTCTTCAGTTTCAACAGCAAAACACAAAACAAAAGGAATCTGAAGCGCTCTTGTCTGCTGTCCCAGGATCTTGTTCCAGATGCGACACAATTTTTGTTTATCCGGAGTTGTTCCTTTGGAAAAGAAATCCCATGATTCATAGAGTATTATGTTTTTCTGTTTTTCTTTCTTGCAGGAATGAAATCAAGTACACTAGATATGGCGCTTTGATCAGAGGACAAAACAGATCATTTTACTTCATCTCTGCCAAGCTGATGACTTATGTTGTCATGATGAACTATGCATTGACAGATCACGCAATTTCCATGCAACTTATTGTTAAACTCATCAGTAAGTGCATTCTGCTCTTAAAAACAGGCATCATTTGAAAGATACCACATCAGTGCATTCCATTTGAAAACAAAAACAACGTTCCAACGTTCACCTCACATCACTGAAGTGCAAAATTTTTTTTTTTTTTGCAGCTTGGTTGGAAGTGATAAAAACAAATATGTTCTTGTTTATTCCGGATGGAGTTGTGTTCATCACAGAACTCTGGGCTTCCGCCCAGCGATTTACGGTCCGTCTCATTCCGAGAATGTTTTTCAATGGTCATTTTCATTCAGAAATGCATGACATTGTCCGAAAAGGGAAAAAACTCCACTGCAGGGACCTATCGTGGGCGAGGAACCAATTGAAGGTGCAGGGGCCCTGGCCCCAAGAATATCTTGAAAATCCAGCTCTTTGAAACAAAACGTGCTCAAAAATGGGTACTTTGGGTCCAAAATTTAGGTGATGGCCCCAAAAGTGAAATTGCAATTTTGAGCTCTGGACCTCCAACGACTGAAATTCTGTGTCAAGGCTTGCTGTCCACAAACTGAAAATCACGGCCTTTTTGTTTCATATTTTTCAAAAGAAAGTGCAACTACATTCATTTGGTGTCCTTTCTGGAAGCAATTGCACCCCTGGGGCACAAGGGCTGCAGGCAAAGGGTTGCTTTTCAGCTTCACATGCATTGTCCAGTTTCCTGATTCCTGTTGACCACAGGAGATGAATTTCTTTCTCGTTCTTGGCTGAATGGCGTGACAACTAAAATTGGCATTTTGTGATGAAACTCTGTTGCAGGATTTCCTGATGTTGGATGAGAACGATCAAATCAAGGAAGAAAAACCTGACAGACAGGAGAAATTAAGCACCACGTTCCCGAAGAAATCTCTGGATATGCAAACGATACGAGAAGACGAACCTGAAGACTTTGTAAACACCATGGAACCCATCATCAAATTGAGCAATGTCACTGCCTTGTGGGAAGAGTTTGAACCAGATAACAGCACACCAGTGCCTGAGAATGACAAACCTGTGGTGTGGGCATTCATAACTCGTGCCCTTTGCTTGTTTCCTGCTCCACAACGTATGTACAGCAGGTGATAACATCACACCTAATGTGGGATTCAAATTCTTTCCTCAGGACCCGACATTGCAAGATGAAGTGTACGGAATCAAGGACATGAATCTGGAGATCAGGCCTGGGCAACTAGTGGCTGTGGTGGGTCCAGTTGGATGTGGCAAGTCGTCCCTGCTGATGGCTCTGCTCAAAGAGCTTCCTATATCGTCGGGGTCTCTGTCTGTTGGCGGAAGGTATTGAAACCATTCCTTTTCTTGAGAAGGCCCAAGTGCAAACAACATTTTGCAAGATCCCATCCCCGTAAAGAATTTCGAAAAGCATCTGTCCTTGCATGTGTGGGCAATTCTGACGTCACTGGACCTGATTCTCATGACCAAAATGATTCCAAACTGAGCATTAATATTCTCATGACCTCAGGTTTTTGGAATGGCATGAAATGATTCCACAAAATGTACATTTCAGCGTATCATACACTCCACAACAAGCCTGGGTTTTCGCTGGGACAGTGAGGGAAAACATCTTGTTTGGACAACCAATGGACAGGGAACGTTACAAGCGTGTGATCAAGGCCAGCGCCTTGGAAAGGGTATGGTGGGGTTTTTTGCTTAAGGAGATTTCCTGTTCCTCGTTTGACTCATTGGATTTACCACGCAATGTGTTGTCCTGTTCTCCTTTTGTATCCATTCCCTCCTTTTCCCAGAGGTCAATTCTATATTTTGGCCTCGCCGTCAAGCCAATCAGAGGTGAAAGTTTAGAACTGTGCAATGATCTCTGTTTTGGGGTTCTGTCTCCCCTGACTGTTTCATTGAACGAAATTCTGGCACTCATTTTCTGGTTCCAAACTTAAACTCCAATCAAAAGTAAGTGATCTACACTTCAGGATGTAGACATCATGGCCAGTGGAGACTTGACACAGACGGGAGAGCGTGGCATGAATCTGAGTGGAGGTCAGCAAGCGAGGCTCAACCTCGCCAGAGCTATCTACAGACAAGCAGACATCTACCTTCTGGATGACCCACTGAGTGCTGTTGATGCCAAAGTAGCCAAACATCTGTTTGACAAGTTGGTATTTGTGTCCATCTTGGGAGAAAGTAGGTCATACATAAATTTGCACAGCTAAAGATGGAATGTTGCTGAAATTCTTATTGACAGGAAAATGATAATTTTCTCTTCGCCAGTCAATTTTCAAAAGCCAAACTGGCTGAAAAATCCGGTCGTAGGATTGCAATTGATTGGGTTGCAAGGTTTTGGTCCCATATTTCAGGTGCTTCAGACAGTATCTGCAGGGAAAGACTAGGATACTTGTCACTCATCAGATTCAGTTCCTTCACAGATGCGACCAAATCTTTGTGCTGCAGAATGTGAGTTCAAAAAATACTAGACAAAGACAAGGTCAATCAAAGAGGAGAAAAGCTTCGGCTCGGATTTTCGAGGCACCAGTTTTGTGTTTGAAAATTAAGACTTCATATAATTCTTGAAAACCTCAAAGTTTGGCTCAAGAGAAAAGGGAAAGACTCCTTTTTCTTGACTCATTTCCAGGGAACGATTGTAAAACAAGGCCAGTACCATGAAGTGTCCAGTATCGTCAAGAGTCCCGCCATTATTGAAGAGAACGAAGGAGTGAGGGCAGAGAAAAGGAGGCAATCCGAGATGAGACGAATCTCCAGGAGTGTTGTCCCACAGTAAACTCCTTTTTTATTGACAAACTGTCAATGCAATCTGCCGTACTTTGTTTGTAAATGGTCATACAAGCTGTATTCATGATGCAAAGTCAGGTTGAGTCCTCTCACCTGCAATTGGATTCACTTCACTCGTCTTGTCAGATTTGGAGCTGGAAAAACCTCAGTGATTGGCGGGTGGGGAAGACCAAAGAAGGAATCAGTCTGGAGCGCTGGCTCCAACAGGAGTTCGAGCGACATGAGCAAGAAGTCCAGACGAGAGAGTCAATTCAGGAAGGACTCATTCTCGCAAGGCGTTTCCCGCAAGGTTTCCGAGGTTGCTGGAATTCGTAAGGAAAGTGTTCTGGCGGTACGTTTCTCCGCTTTCCAGCGCTTCCCCCTTTACATGTGTGTTGGTGACACTTGGTTAAAACAGAACTGTTGAAAAAGAAAGCATTTCCAACATTTCTTTCCAACTGTGAAAGGGGCAATATCATGAAGCTGGTTTGTTTTGTCTTGGCTCCCAGTTGGTGGACACAGGGGAGGAGCAAGTCGAAGAAGGATCTGTTGGACTCAAAGTTTACTGGGAGTACTTCAAAGATGGGAATGGATACTTGTACCTAAGTATTTTCTTCATCCTGAGTGTCATAACACAGGTATGTCTCGTCGTCATGAAGCTTCCAGAATGGACATGCTGCATTAAAGGAATGCAAGTGTTGCGGGTAAAAACGATCAAACTAGGAGCAGTGCGAGGAGACTACGAGAGCATTATCCTCCAAGTTCGTTCCACAGTTGCTTGCTGTTGAATCCCAACTGATACCTCCGATTGTATTACAAAGTGAAATCTCTCTTTCTTTCAGGTGGCATACATCATGGGAGACTGGTTTTTGACGTACTGGTGAGAGATTTGCTCAATTGTCCGCAAATCATTTTCAAGTCAAATTCAACACACATTTTTGCTTTTCTCCTTTTCTATCCCGTTTCAGGGCCAAGAAAAATCAGGATCATTACAACATGACGAGCGTTCCTGTGGACGTGACAGTCCAGGAAGCACCTTTTCTCACTCGACACATCATATTTTATTCCAGCATAATTGGTACGAGACAGGAAGAAAAAGCTGCCTGGAATCCAAATGAAACAGTTGTTTCCTGGAATCTGATTTCGTGACCTGGAATGATTCTGTCTTGTAGGAACCATGGTCATTGCTAACATCTTCAGAGGATTAGCATTCGCTCTTTTTACCACTTTGGCATCCAGTGTTCTGCACAACAGAATGTTCAGTGCCTTACTGCGGGCTCCAATGACCTTCTTTGATGCAAATCCTGTGGGTAAGGTCTGTCTGGCAAAGTCTGGTGGATTCTTTTTCATCCTGTCTGTCCTGCGTGTTTCCTCTGCTAATGCTGAAAGCGACTCTTGACTTAAATCACACAGTATTTGTTTTTGTTTTGTTCCTTTTTTGCCCAGGGCGAGTGCTGAATCGATGTTCTCGAGATGTTGGTTTCATGGATGATCAGCTTCCAACGACGTTGTTCATGGTCTTTTTGGTAAGCCCACATCGTGCAAAATAGACAGCACAAGTGTATATAAATGTCAGAAAATGTCTATCAAATTGTCCACCATGCAACGTCTGCAAGCCATTAACCCAAGAACTTTGCATTTTCAGAACACGTTTGACTTTCTGGGCACGTTTGCTGTCATCTCCTACTCCAGTCCATACACCACCATTGCCTGCGTGCCTCTTCTCGTTGGGGTTATGTTCCTGAGGAACTTCTCCCTGAAAGCCATCCGCAGTCTGAAGCGAATTGAAGCAGTCAGTGAGTTGAACGCAGATTCATGTGATGCTCAAAAGACATCAAGCCGATGTTTTTTGTTCCTACCCGAGTTTTCTATCTCCAGAGTACAGGAGAGTCCTGAAGGCGGAAACCCAAATTCGACCATCACTCCGGCAATCAGGCTTCAAGGCCCCGAGCCTGTCTTGCTTTGCTGTTTTCAACAACCAACTTTCTTTTCTTTGCAGAAAAAAGCCCCACCTATTCTCACTTGTCCACTTGTATTGATGGAATGGAAGTGATCAGAACTTGTCAGATGGAGGAGTACATGATCAACAAGTTTGACGAGGCTCAAGACGGGTGACTAAATTATCGTGATCTCAGAAAAAAATCATTCTTGTTTCTGAAAGTCGTATGCAATGTGGTGGGGGGTTGTTGGACAAATTAGAGTCACCTAGCCCTCAAATTTCTGTTATCGGGGTCTGGCTTCCTGATCAATATCCTGGCGTGGTGTGAAATTTGGCAATGTGGGTTTTGGGAACGGTTCCTCGCTGTCATGGTGCCTGGGGAACACACTCCCAAATCTCAGGGTGGTTCCTTTGTTACACGATTTCCGAACCTCACACGACACCGGATTCACACCAGACGCATGGATGTTCACGGATGTTCTGTTTCAGCCACTCGTCCCCGTATCGCTTGTTCTGGTGCGCGTACAGATGGCTGACACTGAGACTGGACTGGATGACGGCCACGTACTATTCTGTGACCATCATTGTGGCGTTGGTCATCCCTCTCGATGGTGAGTGTCGCTTGTTTTGATCCAGTGAATTCACCCGCAAGAGAAGCATCCTTTCCACTCCAGTGTGAATTCAGCTGCGAATTGTTTCGTCCAGACAGGAGTTCGTTTTAGTCAAGTTAGCTGCTGTGAACCAACGTTTCACCAGTCCGTAAGGTTTTGGCATTTGGCAGACAATTGGCCAAGTGATTTCACACCGAATGCGCTTTTAATGTGTGCGGGTACTCATGTTCATTTTCTGTCATTTCAGAGGAAAAGATTGGTACGATGGGTCTGTCTCTGTCCTACGGGATGCTCTTGGTGGGCACCTTCCAGTATACAGCACAGATGACAGCGGAAGCCGAGAGTTTGGCAAGTCTCTCACTTATAGTTCCACAAGAAGCACGAACTGCAGTTTCTTTGGCACATGCAGTGTCTCGCAGATGTTTGTTGTTATTTTTTTTTCAGAATCGTGCCGTTTGTGGCCAAATGCCTGACATTGGCAAAAGTTGTTCAGGTTCAATTTCTTATTGTGGGGTCTGGGATCTCTGACCTAAAACCGCGCCTCTGGCCACTTCTTCTTTGTGCAGATGACGTCAGTTGAGAGAATACAAGAGTACGCCAGAGTGGAGCCGGAAGCTCCAGAACACACGAGTGTGAAACCGCCCGTTGAATGGCCAGAAGAAGGTCAGATTAGAATGACGGACGTCAAGCTGCGCTACACGGAGACGGGACCCTACATCCTCAAAGGGTTAACGGTCAGGATTCAGGGCAATGAAAAGGTAAATATCTGAAGGAATTGCCCACAAATTTGCGTGCTCGTGTCCAATGTGGATTGGGCCATAAGGCCCCGTTCACACAGGATGCAGAACACCTCGCAACAGGTGCATGCAATTAATGAACCATGCTGCAGTAAATGGAAATGTTCACACAGCTTGCAAGCAACATCAAAGGGTTTGCACACAAATTTGCATGCAAATGTGCTAACGCGTCCTGTGTGAATGGGGCCTCACGCCTTCAAAAAAAATGAAGAGGTTACTTTGTACTGTCAGTTTCAAGTCGGAATCGTAACTGTTGTTGATTTCAGGTTGGAATCGTGGGTCGGACCGGGGCTGGGAAGAGCACAGTGTTCGCGACGCTGATGCGACTCGCTGAACCGGAAGGGACGATCATCGTCGACGACGTCGACATTACGAAGATCGGACTCGTCGATCTGAGGACGAAAGTCTCCGTCATACCCCAGGTAGCTGTGTGGTGTCTGTGTTCAAAGGCGCCTGGTTTCCGGTTAAAGCCTTTATGGATTCGTCAAAAGGTATTTTCAAGCCGGAGAACATCTGCATGTCAGGTATATCCAAAGCGATATGCACCTCTGCGTCCGGTTTGGGTGCAGCAGGGAAATTGCTTCATGTACATAGAGCTTCATGTTGTGCTTCTTTTCCGACAGGAACCTGTTCTCTTCAGTGGCAGCTTGAGAAAGAATCTGGATCCTTTCAATGATCACGTGGACAGAGACATCTACAAAGCGCTTGATCAGGTTCGTCACGTTCGTCAATGTTGAACACATTTCAACGCGTTCCTTGCAAAGTGCAAAACTGGATATACAGAATCACCAAAATTTTTGTGCTGGTTTCAGGCCGCGCTGCCACCAACTGCGCAGCTGCCCTGATAACTAGTTGTTGTGTTGTCGTCATGGCCGTCATCGACGTTCGTGTGTTCGCTTGATTCATTAGCTGTCAAAAAAGATCTTGTGGGCAATTGGACAATGGGATTTTGAAAAATGGAAATTCAGTTTTGTCAATGAGTTTTGGCATTTTATGATCACCGACGGAAAAAACTGAATTTCCATTTTTCGAAATCACTTCTTTATCCAATTTCCGATCTTGTGTCTGAAAGCGGAAAACAGTCAACAGATGTTTATGCTCGTGCAGGTTCAGTTGAAGGATAAGGTGTTCGGGATGCCGGGCGGGCTGTACACGGAGATGGACGACGCTGGGGGATACTTCAGCGTCGGGGAGAAGCAGCTCGTGTGTCTCGCACGGGCCATCCTCAGACACACAAAGGTGCTCATCATCGACGAGGCCACCGCCAACGTGGATAACGAGTACGACACCACTCTTTTCACATGAGAGTCAGAGGGGGGGGGGGGTGAATTTGCTTTCGCGCCAGCATCTAGAAAGAAGCCTTGTATCTTGCGCTCTACACCAGTGCAAATTTAGCTGCTCATTCTGTGTGAATTCCACTTTTAATTTTCTGGCAAATTTTGCACAAAAAATTATTTCTGGAGGGAATTGTGCTCTCTTGTGGGCGCCCCACTCTGATTCTGTTTGCTTCTTTTGGCTTTTTTAGTCCCGCCTTGCTGCTGCAAGGAGGGACTCTACTTGCCACTCTCTGTGTTGTCTGTGTTGTCCTCCGTGGCAGGACACCCCTTCCCCTCACCCCCATGCCCCCCAACATGACTTCTGGGCAGCTCAGGCAATT
>JAAUYG010077985.1_pt1 | contig 15956 bp, 11 predicted proteins | sample 7278091 | NCBI WGS metagenome assembly JAAUYG01 (sample SAMN14350201, study PRJNA611818) | marine sediment metagenome | isolation source: surface marine sediment (0.6m) | place: French Polynesia: Moorea | collected 2018-08 | reverse complement strand
TGTCTTACTGCGCTTTTCATTTGGGTAGACTACAGAAATTCGACTTTATTAGAAGCTAATAGCTAATAGCTAATAGCCAATAGCTACGAACTAGTTAATTTAAAACAGAGTCTATTCAATTGAAAACGGCTGTAAATATTTTCCAGAAGAGCGTCAAATTGTGAACCCAATCAAAACTAAACAAGATTTAATCAACTATATTAATCAAGGAAATAAACCAAAATAATTGAATGACAGACAAAAATAGCCTTTAAAATCACAAAATCTCCAGATTATAAAGCATTATTAATACAATTACTATCGGAGATAACCAACGGATTGCTAAAACCCACAAGAAATATAGCCCTTGCCAAGAGCCTAATCTAGAACCATCTCGAAACTCAGTTGCCCGTTGTTGAGAATTCAGTCGCCAGCCAACAAACAAACTAATTCCAATTCCACCAAGAGGCAGCAACCAATTACTCGTGAGATAATCAGCCGCATCAAACCAAGTCATACCTAAAATCTGCTTCAATCCTGCCCCAAAAAACCCTTCGCCACCACTAAAAGCAGAGGGAATACCTAGTAAATAGATAAATCCCCCCATTGTGGAAGCTGCTACAGATCTCGACCATCCCCATGAATCAATCAAAAAAGCTACTGGCATCTCTAAGAGTGAAATAGCTGAAGTTAGAGCCGCAAGTAATAATAATAAAAAAAAGACCAATAATCCGATTCGCCCAAAAGGAAGCTGAAGCAGAGCAATGGGAATGTTAATAAAAATTAATCCTGGTCCTGCCGAAGGTTCAAGTCCTACACTAAAAGAGATCGGAAACAGTACTAAACAAGCACCAATGGCTACAACTGTATCGGCGATCGCAATGGCGATCGATGTACCAACAACATCATCATGTCGCTTTAAATAACTACCATAAGTCAACATAGCTCCAATACCGAGAGATAAAGAGAAGAAAGCATGACCCAAAGCTTCTAAAGCCGATTTCCAGCTAAAATTATCGCTAAAACCAAAGACAAACTCTATAGCAGGGAAAAATCCTGGTAGGGTAGTCCCGTAAATAGCTAGTCCTCCTAGTAGCAGGAACAGGGCGAACATACCCCAATTAGCAAATTTCTCAATGCCACCTCTAATTCCCCGCAGCACTACCAAGGTTGTTATTCCCATAAAGACAGTGTGCCACCAAATATTTAACCTCACCGATTGAACCAAAGAATCAAATAAATCAGTATAAGCTTGAGGATTACTATCTTGTGGAAAACCACCCACAATAGAAAGCAATAAATAGTGTAATCCCCAGCCAGCGACAATACTGTAATAGGACAAGATTAAAATCCCAGCAAATACCCCTAGCGCACCGACAACTTGCCACCAAGAATTACCCATTGATAGCCGTTGGAAAGCTCTCACAGGTGAACTCTGACTTGTTCGACCAATCATTACTTCTGCCACCATAATTGGCAATCCCAAAACTGCAATACACAATAGGTAAAACAGCACAAAAGTACCGCCACCATTTTCACCAGTAATATAAGGAAACTTCCAGATATTTCCCAAACCCACTGCTGAACCAGCAGCAGCAGCAATAAATCCTATGGAAGATTGCCATTGACTACTTGAATTGCGGTTTGCTCGATCAGTCATGTTTTGAGGGATGAAGGATAATTATCTAGATACATAGCAGACACTTCAATAAGCTATGATCTTAATTCTTATCCAATAGTGCGAGCATCTTTCTCGCGTCCATAATTTATTTCAAAGTTAGATACTTTATTAAAATTAATCTTCTATGAAATAATCAAAATCTATTTTTTTAATTTCATATTTAGCTATAGAAGTAACTCCTACATTATGTTCAATCATCAACTCTGTTACTCTATTACCATCAACTAAAATTATCTTACTATCTATACGAGTTACATAATCAATAGCACCTTTTTTTTTTAAATGTTCGCGCCCAACTGACCCTGTTGTAAAATCTACTTTCTGCTCCACTTGGTAGTAATTCTTTTTTTTCTTCTTCTGTTAATAAAAACTGATTTGCAAGAATATCTACCGCTTCACGTAAAGAATGCTCTTGCATATCTACTGCAAACTTGAGAAGTGGAAGCATTATCGCTTGATAATCTGGAATAGACATTGATGATGAATTATTAGACTCTATACTACGTAAGATAATTAACCGCTTAATATCTATATTTCCCAGAATCAAATATTTTCTATCTCTGCTTGTTTCCCCGTCTTCACGTAAGATACAAACAACATAATACTTAAAAAATTCTTCAACAACTAGCCACTAACCACTAACAGCCTCAACAACAAAACAATCCTATTTCTTATCAGTTACTAATCAACGTGTGTTCGACAAAGGGTCAAAAAACTAAAAACTCAGTAATATTCTGATTGCCAAATGTCTGAATTGCCCATTCTCTCGTTGAAAAAATCATAACTCCGTTGCGTAGCTTTTCGCGTTCGCGTAGCGGAGGGGCTGTGTGCGTCACCTGCGGGCGCACTTTATAAGCCCCGTTTTCCGAAGGAAATAGCGAATACTCCGTAGCGTAGCGTCTCGCGCAGCGAGTACTCCGAACTCCGAACTCCGAACTCCGAACTCCAAACTCCGAACTCCGAACTTACATTAATCAGTTGCTTTAGCCAATAACCCACCTGCTGCACCTAAACCAAGAAAATTAGGTAACCATGCTGCTAGCCAAGGAGGAACAACTCCTGAAATGCCTAGAGATTCGCAGATAAAAGACAACAGATGATATGAAAAAATTAGTCCAATACAAATTCCAAAACTAGTAGCCTTGCCTGAGTTTTGTGGTTTAATACCAAGAGAAGCACCAATTAAAGCAAATACTAAACACACAAAAGGTAGAGCAATTTTTGCCTGAACCCGGACTTGCCATTTACGAATTCTATGCTCATCAGAATCATGTTTAACTACTTTTAAATATTCCCAGGCTTCAAAGATATTCATTTCAGTAATTCTTTTACTCTTTTTCGTAATCTCTAAAGCCGTTTGCGGTAGAGCCAGTTGTTGATGCTGAAAGCGTACTACATTGTTGTAACCGCCATCCATTCCCACCAAATAAATCGTTCCATCATAAAAATCCCAGATATTCTCTAATACATTCCATTTAGCCGATCGCGCTATTACAATCTGACTAATAGAGCCGCGAGAGCGATCTAACACCGTGAGGTTTTTCATTTGCTCCCCGTCGAACTCCTCAGCATAAAATAACCTTGTTAGCACTTCTTTCGTATCACCATCTGCCGTCTGAATTTCTGCATATTCGTCAAATAAGATGTTTTCCGTTTGAAAATCGGGTCTAGTTTTTCCTAATGCTTGTTTAAGAGTCACAGAAGCTTGATAACTAGCCGCAGGAGCAACAAAATTATTAAACAAAAAAGTGATGGTCACGATACACAAACTAAAGGCGATCGCTGGTAAAATTAAACGATAAATATTAACCCCAATACTACGTAAAGCAATTAGTTCACTATCACTCGAAAGACGGCTATAAGCCATTAATGTCGCCAGCAAGATCGACATGGGAAAAGCCAACACAATAAACTCAGGCATTTTTAGAATCAAGACTTTGACTGCAACTCCCCAAAACAACCCTGAATCTGTCACTTTGCGAATCAGTTCAAATACTGCGCCGATAGACAAGCCTAAAGAGGTAAATATTCCCATACCAAATAAAAACGGTAAGATCAACTCCGTGATGATGTAGAGATTCATCACCGATAACCCTAAACTCGATCGATCTAATAATTTGAACGCGCCGATTTTCATAGTCAAGAAGTGGAAGAGTCAAAAACCTAGCTGTAGCCTAACTTTAATTCTGCTAATTTTTATTGATTTAAGATTTTTTGTTATTAGTAGCGAGATTGCTTCGCCGAGCACAAATTAACTGTAATTCTTTTTGGTGTTCCCAAGCCCAGTCTGCTAAGACTTCTAGTGGCTCAATTAACTTATTACCAAAAGCAGTTAAGTTATACTCTGTCTTAGGAGGGACGACGGGATAGACAGTCCGTCTTACAATGTTATCTGACTCTAACCGTCTCAGTGTTTGGGTCAACATTTTTTTTGATATTCCAGGTATCTCACGTTGTAGCTCACTATACCGTTTAGTATTTTGCTTCAAAACATACAGAACTGGCAATGTCCATTTATCACCAACAATGTTGATTACCTGCCGTACTGGACAGTCTTTATTGAGTAAGGGTTCTTGTTCTTCTTTGGAAACCATAGGGTAACTATTATACTTGAAAGTGCCTACTTGCCGAAAAGAGTCCACATAAGTCATATTAAGGCTAAGAGCATAATTTTAATTATTTTTTTATATTGTCATGGAACAGAATAATATAGTCGCTAGTAAAGCTCTTGGTATATCATTATTATTTTTTGTTTTGACTGGTTGCGGTAAACAACAATCAGAGGCTCAAGCTCCTCCTCCTGCTGTTCCTGTAGAGATTAAATATTTAAGTAATGGCAATGTTCAATCTAGTTCTGAGTTTGTTGGCAGCCTAGAAGCTACACAAAGAGTAGCTCTTGCCCCTAGAGTTGATGGGAGAATTATTGAAATCGCTGCCCAAGAAGGAGATGCGGTAAAAGAAGGCGACCTAATTATTCAACTGCAACTGAACAGAGAGCAGGGCGAGGTCGATGCTGCCCAGTCTGAGGTTAATATTCAACGAGCTAATTTAAATAATGCTGAGGCTGAATTAAGAAGGGCAGAAGCAGATGTAGCCAGTGCCGAAGCAGCCGTAGAACAAAGTAAAGCAGATTTAAGAGAGCAAAAGGCAGAACTAGAGCTGGCTCAAACCAACTTAGAGAGAACTAAATTTTTAGTTGAACAAGGAGCGCAATCCCAACAAGATTTAGACGATCGCACTAGAGATATGAATGCTGCTATTGCTCAAACAGATGCCCTAAAAGCCGCTCTAAATTCTAGTCAAAAAGCTCTCCATGCTAGCCAAGAGAGAGTTAATTCCGCCAAATCGGCGATCGCAGGACAACAAGCATCTCTCAAGCAAGCAGAAACAAGAGTAGACATTGCTGCAGAAAATCTTGGTTTTAACCGCATTGTTGCACCTATCGATGGGGTAGTAGGAGACATCTCGCCCAAAGTTGGTGATTACGTCGAGGCAGGAGACCAAGTAACTAGCATTACCCAAGATAATGCCCTAGAATTAAATATTGGTGTTCCTCTTGAACAATCTTCTCGTTTAGAATTAGGTTTGCCAGTCGAAATTGTAGATCGTCAGGGAGAAGCGCTCGCTACAGGTGATATCAGCTTTATTTCTCCTAGAGCCGATAGAAATAGCCAGGCAATTTTAGTTAAAGCAGCATTTAATAACAACGGCAGACTTATGGATGATAGTTTTGCCAGAGCCAGAATTATCTGGTCGGAAGAATCAGGAGTCTTAATTCCTACCGAAGCAGTATCTCGTATTGCGGGGAAAAGCTTTGTCTTTGTCGCTGAACAAGCCAAACAAGAAGACGGTAGAAATATTTTGGTCGCCAAACAAAGACCTGTTACTCTAGGCGCAATTCAAGGTCAGTCCTATCAAGTCATTTCTGGTTTAGAATCTGGCGATCAACTAATTACGTCGGGCATTCTCAACCTTGCTGATGGTACTCCCATTAATACTGAAACTAAAACTGAATCTGTCAGTAGCCAAAATATAAGTAATCAGTAATCAGTAATCAGTAATCAATACTCCCTACTTGCTACTTCTAATTATCAATCTCCAATACCCAAATAAATTATGCTTCTGAGTATTGCCGATACTTTTATTAAAAGACCAGTATTAACGACAGTTTGCGCTGCTATTGTTGTGCTAGTTGGTGGAATCAGCATTCCTATGTTGCCTATTTCCCAATTACCCCAGGTAGCACCAATCCAAGTTGAAGTAAGTTCGGCTTATATCGGTGCGGATGCAGAGACTGCTGAGACAAATGTTACCACCATCATTGAACGAGAAATTAATGGGGTAGAGGATATGAGCTATATGTCCTCTAATACCAGTAATGATGGTGTTAGCAATATTGTAGTTTCTTTTCCTCCAGATACAGATCGTAATATTGCTCAAGTCAATGTACAGAATCGGGTTGCTTTATCTGAACCCCAGTTACCAGCGTCGGTGCAACAAACTGGAGTAACAGTGCAAAAATCTTCCCCAGACTTGTTACTGGGGATTGCTTTTTATGCTGAAAACGGGGAATATGATGACCTGTTTTTAAGTAACTATCTCGATCTTTATCTACTAGATCGGGTCAAAAGAATTGAAGGGGTAGGACGAGCAATTATTTTTGGTGAAAGGAAATATGCCATGCGCCTTTGGCTCGATCCTGATGCCCTAGCAGCCCGTAATTTAGGCTCAGAAGATGTGGTCAATGCCCTAGAGGAACAGAATATTCAGGTTGGTGCCGGAAGTATTGGCAGACAACCTATTCCTGATGACCAAAGATTTGAGTTTACCCTCCGTGCTTCTGGTAGATTACGCAGTGCAGAAGAGTTTGACAACCTGGTAGTGGGGATAGGAGATGCTGGTAATTTAATTAAGCTCAGAGATATTGGTAGAGCCGAATTAGGAGCAGAAAATTATGATACCTCTGCTGAATTCAAAGGTAATCCCGCCGTGGGGATGGGTGTGTTTCAGCTTCCTGGTAGTAATGCCCTAGAAGTTGGTAGCGCGGTTAAAGAAGTAGTTGCCGAACTAGCTCAAGACTTTCCCCCAGGGATGAATTACGAAATTGCTCTAGATACTACTGAATTTGTGCAAGTATCCATGACAGAGGTGATTAAAACTCTGGTTCAGGCGATTTTACTGGTAGTTTTAATTATTTTTATCTTTTTACAAGATTGGCGCACCACAATTATTCCGGCGATCGCTATTCCTGTATCTTTGATTGGTGCATTTGCTTTTCTCAATATCTTTGGTTTTCAGATTAATACCCTGACCTTGTTTGCCATGGTGCTTTCTACAGGGTTAGTAGTAGATGATGGGATTGTAGTAGTAGAAGCGATCGCCACTAAAGTAGAGCGAGGGATGAAACCTCGCATTGCGGCGATTGACACCATGAATGAGTTAAGCGGGGCGGTAATTGCTACTTCTTTAGTATTGGCAGCAGTGTTTATCCCCGTGTCTTTCTTCCCTGGATCGACAGGGGTAATCTTTAAACAGTTTGCTTTAACAATTGTATTTGCGATCGCTCTTTCTACCTTTAACGCTCTCACCTTCTCTCCTACAATGGCGGGTATTTTATTACGCCCTGCGAAAGAAAGAACAGGTGTTTTAGGCTGGTTCTTCAACAAGTTTAATCAGGTTTTTGGCTGGATTACCCATAAGTACACTCAAGGGATGACTTTTCTAACTAAGAAGTACGTTCGTCCCTTTGTTCTAGCAGTTTTTACCGCTCTGATTGTCTTTACCTATTTTTTATATAACTTAGTTCCTACAGGTTTTATTCCCGAAGAAGACCAAGGTTATTTCTTTACTATTGTGCAAGCCCCCGATGGAGTTTCTCTTAACTACACTCAGGAAATAATGGAACAGGTAGGGGAAAAAATTGCTGAGGTTGAAGATATTCAAAGCTATTTTGCCCTAAGTGGTTTTGGCTTTGAAGGGAATGGTAGTAGTCGCGGTTTTGTCTTTGGTAAGCTCAAACCTTGGGAGGAAAGACCAAATCAAGACCAGTCAATTTATGCCATTCTTGGTCGTCTCAACGGTTCATTCCAGAGTATTACAGGAGCAAGATCCTTTGCTGTTAATGCTCCTCCAGTTAGAGGTTTAAGCACCTTTGGGGGCTTTGAATTCCAGCTACAGGATCGTCGTGGCTTGCCCATCTCAGTGCTGGTAGAAAACGCTAATAAAATGATTGCTGCTGCCAATCAAAGACCAGAAATTGGTGCAGCATTTACCCAATTTGCTGCCAATACTCCCCAGATTGAGGTTGAGGTAAATCGCGATCGCGCTAAAGCTTTGGGAATCGACATCGACGATATTTTTGATTCTCTTCAGTCCTATTTAGGTTCAAGATACGTTAATGATTTTGTCTTGGGACAAAGACAGTATCGAGTTTATATCCAGGCAGACGGCGATTTTCGCTCTAACCCCCAGGATATTGGGAAGCTTTATGTACGCTCTCAAAACGATCGGCTAGTATCTTTGGCTACTTTAGTCCAGCTAAAAGAATTTACAGGACCTCAAACCATTACCCACTACAACTTATTCCGTGCCATTAAAATTCAAGGTTCACCTGCACCTGGCTATAGTACAGGACAGGCAATTCAGGCAATGGAAGAAGTGGCAGCGGAAATATTACCTGCTAGTTTGGGTTATGAATGGACTGGTACAGCACTAGAAGAAAAATCTGCTGGAGGACAGTCAGCAATTATCTTTGGTTTGGGTTTATTAATGGCATTTTTAGTCCTAGCTGCCCAATACGAAAGCTATGTAGACCCGATTATCATTATGCTTACCGTACCTTTAGCAGTATTAGGTGCGATCGCCGCTATTTGGTTAAGGGCAAATATTCTTCAGGCGGGAAGCATTTGGCCTGTGATTAACAATGATGTCTATGTCCAAGTTGGGCTGGTAATGCTGATTGGGTTAGCCAGTAAAAACGCAATTTTGATTGTGGAATATGCTAACCAGTTAAAAGAACAAGGACTAAACACCGTTAAAGCAGCAATTAAAGCAGGACAAGAGCGTTTTCGCCCAATTTTAATGACTGCTATTTCTAGTTTGGTTGGTTTCTATCCCCTGGTAGTAGCAACTGGTGCAGGTGCATCTAGTCGTTGGTCATTAGGAACAGCAGTGTTTGGCGGAATGCTCTTTGCCACTGCTTTAACTTTATTCTTAGTCCCTTCTTTATATATCGTGATCAAAAGCCTAGAATCTCTAATCAAAGGAGATAAAGGCTCAGGAAGTTCAGGAAACAATGGTCATCTTAGTGATACAGAAGTTCAAGCAAGAAAAGACCCTGAAATAGAGCTAGCTACTAATTATCAGTTTGATCAAAATTCATAATTGTTAAGCCGGCAGCGCGGAAACTGCCCTGATTCATCGGGCAGAGTGTCAAAAAATGTAAACAAACTATCAATCACTCTAAGTGTTTTGGTAACCGACAACTAGCAGTATGAACCAGATCAATATCAGTTAAAATTCAACGAGGGGCAAATAGAAACTAAGTTATCATTGATTAGCATGAATATTTTGCCTCTTTTAACTTATATATAGATATCTTTTAATGATTTGGCCGTTCAACAAAAACAAAAAACAAATTGCCCGAATTGAAATTACTGGTGCGATCGCTTCGGAAACTCGCAAACAAGTCCTCAAAGCTTTTAAAACTATTGAGGAAAAAAAATTTCCTGCCCTACTGTTGCGCATCGATTCTCCTGGCGGTACGGTAGCAGATTCTCACGAGATTTTTACTGCCCTACAACGGCTACAGTCAGAAAAAGACGTTAAGGTAGTTGCTAGCTTTGGTAATATCTCGGCTTCGGGTGGTGTTTATATCGGCGTTGGTGCTAAACATATTGTTTCCAACCCAGGCACAATTACAGGCAGTATTGGGGTTATTCTGCGAGGCAACAATTTAGAACGTCTCTTAGATAAAGTGGGTGTTTCATTCAAAGTTGTTAAGTCTGGCCCTTATAAAGATATTTTAGCCTTTGACCGTGAATTAACCGAAGAAGAAGAGCATATCCTACAACAGCTAATTGATGTTAGCTATAGTCAATTTGTCGCTACCGTTGCCAAAGGACGCAACCTTGATGAAGAGACGGTCAGAACCTTTGCCGATGGTCGGGTATTTACTGGCGAACAGGCTTTAGAATTAGGTTTGGTAGATCGCCTGGGAACAGAAGAAGATGCCCGTCGTTGGGCAGCAGAATTAGCAGGATTAGACCCCGACAAAACCGAATACTTCAACATTGAAGAACCCAAACCATTTATTAATCGATTTATTCCTGGTAGAAGTCAAACTAAATCTGGTATTGGTATGGCGATCGATTCAGTACAGTTTGATTTAGCTACCAGTGGTCTACCTTTGTGGTTATATCGACCCTAAATAAACCACCAATTATTAATTAATGAGATAAACTTGGCTTAGTTTCGACCAATAAAGTTATCTCTGCAATAATGTGGTGTTGAAGAGCAAAAAATAAAATTAGGGGAGAGAAAAAATAGTGGAGTGGAAAGTAAGAGGCATTCGTGGGGCAACTACTGTTCCGGAAAATACAGTGACCGCATTGGCAGAAGCAGTCAATGAACTACTAGATGAAATTGAAGCCCATAATAAATTTCAAGCTGAAGACATAGTTTGTGTATTTTTTACTACCACTGCCGACCTCGATCGAGTATTTCCTGCCGCTGTTGCCAGAAAACGCCTTGGTTGGAATCATGTTCCTCTAATAGATTTACAACAAATGCACGTCCAAGGAAGTTTAAAACGCTGCATTAGAATTCTCATTCAAGTCAATACCTGTCTTCCCCAGTCGGCAATGATTCATCGTTATTTACGTCAAGCACAAACTTTACGCCCAGATTTGGATGTGCAGTTAAAGTAATTGATTAATAATTAATTATTAATTAATTACTAATCAATTACACTAATTCCATCCCCATTCTGGTGGGATCAAAGCCAGGATCAAAAAAAGTCTGAGAATCATAAGTCGCTCCCTGCAAGTTAGTTCCTTGTAGTTTGGAATCACGTAAATCTGCTCCTTGGAAGCAAACGTTAACAAAGTAACCATCCCTAAGATCGGCTTCTCTAAGACTAGCATCCTTAAAATTAGAACCTTCTAAATGAGCATCAGTTAAATTAGCTCGATTTAAACAAGCAGATTCAAAATTCACCTCCTTGAGAAGTGCTTTTTCTAAGTTGGCATTACTAAGATCGGCTTGTTTGAAAGATGAGTTATTTAGATTAGCTTGCTTTAATTGGGCCCCAGCTAAATTTGAATGACTAAGATTAACTTCTTTAAGAGTTACATAATTAAGTTTAATTTTTTTAAGCTGCGATCGCTGAAAATTAGTTTCTCCTCGAATATAATTTTTGAGCAGTTCATAAGGGGTGGCAAAAGAAGATTTTCTTGAATATTTTTTACCATTTCCATAAATCAATAAATTTTTAATAAAAAAGTCAACAGTTTGTTGTTTAACTAAACCCATCTGAATTGCCACATGATGAAAGCGAACTTTTTCAGTTCTCTTACTTTTTTCTGCCAAAATTTCTTCAATTTGTGCTTCATCTAATAGTGCAGCTTGACGAAAATAGTAAACTAGGGGCTTTTTTGCTTCTTGTTTGACAAGCTCCTGCCATTGTTCGACAAAAAAATCAGCAGTTTCTTGCTTGATCCATCCTCGTAAAGCCAAAAGCTCTCCAATTCGCATCTCTGGATTTCTCAGTTGATCTCTTAAGGCAACTTCAATTTGTTGTGCAGAAATTAAACCAGCTTCGCTTAAAATTGCCCCCAGTTGTTTATTATTACTAGACTTAGTTATCAAAGAATTATGAGAGACAGGACTATTCACAATTATCTAAAAATGTAGCGTAAATTTATTTTATAAACTGCTATGCTCATAGTAGTATTTAAAATTTTAAGCTTTTATTAAAAAGGAACACAACAGTATAAACACTTTAGTCAATAGTGTTTATTTCTCAGTATTTATTTTGAGCTAAAAATTTAAGTGATTTTAAGAAAAAGATATTTTGAATTAATACTTTTGTTGTTTAGCCAATCACTATCTAGATAAACTGAAATAGAGTAACTTCACACAAAGGATTGAGTAACAAAGGATGCAGATCAAAGCAACCGATACAGAATTATTAGATTGGACTGGCGACTTACTAGCAGTTGGTATCTTAGAAGGAGAAACTGAGCTGACAGGAGATTTAGCTAAATTAGACGAGAAATTAGCAGGAACAATCTCTGAACTCATCGCCGATGAAGAATTTGAAGGAAAATCTGGCACTACCGCTGTTAGTCGAGTGGGGGGCAAAAATCCCGTGCGTAAAATTGCCCTCGTGGGTTTGGGTAAAGCTGAGGACTTGAAATTAGATAGTTGGCGCAGTGCCGCAGCAGCGATCGCCCGCATGGCAACCAAAGAAAAAACCCTGGGGATAAGTTTGTCTCCTGGCTCAGAGTCAGCCGAAGCTGTAGCTCAAGCAATCACCGAAGCGATTATTTTAGCTCTACATCAGGATAATAGGTTTAAGTCTGAACCTGAAGATAAAGAACCTAAACTGGAAACCATAGACTTAATTGGCTTAAAGGGACAAGCTCAAGCAATCGCTAACGCTGAAACTATTGCCTCTGGGGTAATTTTGGCAAGAGAATTAGTTAACGCTCCAGCTAACGAAGTTACTCCCGTGACGATGGCAGAAACAGCCAAACAGCTAGCTTCGGAATATGGCTTGGGAATTAAAATCCTCGAACAAGCAGATTGCGAAAAATTTGAGCAGGGCATGGGAGCGTATTTAGGAGTAGGACAAGCTTCGGATATACCACCTAAATTTATTCATCTAACCTATAAACCCGTAGGTACAGCCAAACGAAAAGTAGCCATTATCGGTAAAAGTGTCACCTTTGATTCTGGTGGTTTAAACCTGAAGACTGGTGGTAGCGGAATCGAAACCATGAAAATGGATATGGGAGGTGGTGCAGCAACTCTGGGGACAGCAAAAGCGATCGCTCAACTCAAACCAGATGTGGAAGTTCACTTTATCTGTGCTGCCACCGAAAACATGATTAGCGGCAAGGCTATGCACCCAGGAGATATCCTCAAAGCCTCCAATGGTAAAACTATTGAAGTTAATAATACTGATGCCGAAGGTAGACTTACCCTAGCTGATGCTTTGGTATATGCCGAAAAACAAGAAGTAGATGCGATCGTTGATTTAGCTACTTTGACTGGTGCTTGTATTGTAGCTCTGGGTAACAATATTGCTGGATTGTGGAGTACTGACGATACTTTGGCAGAGGAAATGAAAACTGCTGCGGACTTGGCAGGAGAAAAATTTTGGCAATTACCAATGGAAGAAAAATATTTTGAGGGTTTAAAGTCACAAATTGCTGACATGAAAAACACAGGCCCTCGTGCTGGTGGCTCAATTACCGCTGCTTTATTTTTGAAACAATTTGTTAAAGATACTCCGTGGATGCACTTAGATGTTGCTGGTCCAGTTTGGGCAGATTCTCCTAGTGGAGTTAACAATAAAGGGGCAACAGGTTTTCCTGTAAGAACTCTAATTAACTGGGTAAATAGTTGATTGAGCAATCGTGAATCATCATAAGTAAAAGCTGGATATTGACAATTGTACTGCGTACTGACAGGATGATTAAAATGTATCTAAAGATACATAAAAATAAAAATATTGTTGATACTTTTGTTATTGAATTTCAATACTACTTTTATAGTCACAGATTACTCCCCCATGAACGCCTGGGATCTGCCCAGGCGACACGGACTTGAGAATGCTCGCCAAGATGCAAAGGAGTCTACTGTGACCGTTGGTCTGTATTGAAGCGATCGCAAAAGTAAGCGATTAACTTTTAAGGTGTGAGGAAAATGTCTAAATTAGTACGTAATTTATTGCTGGTTTCTCCAGCAGTAGCAGGTTTTGTATTTGGCTCTCAATTATCAGCCTCTGCTCAGTTAGTTTCAGAAGCGGAAGAAAATAGAAACCAGCTACTAAATCAAATTAATAGCTACAGTCAGGAAGGGAAAACTACCCCTCGCAATCAGGTAACTAACGTCAATCAACTACGAGATGTTTCCCCTACAGATTGGGCCTATGAAGCTTTGCGTAGTTTAGTCGATCGTTATGGTTGTATTGCTGGTTTTCCTAACCAAACATATCGTGGCAATCAGGCCCTATCTCGTTATGAATTTGCAGCAGGTTTGAACTCTTGTTTAAACCAGATTGAACGTCTAATTGCTTCCTCTGAGGCAGTATCCGCTGAAGATCTAGAAACCATAAATCGTTTGTCTCAAGAATTTGAGGCCGAATTAGCTACTTTGGGTGGACGGGTTGACGAAATTGAAAGTCGTACAGCAATCTTAGAAGACAATCAATTTTCTACAACTACTAAACTTGAAGGAGAAGCTGTCTTTGGTATCAGTCATGAGTTTAATAACTCTGATTTCAACGAAGTAGTATTTCAAGATCGAGTACGCCTATCATTCGTTTCTAGTTTCACAGGAGAAGATGCCCTATATACTCGTCTAGATGCTAGTAACGCTGGGTTTGATTTCCAAACCGAAAATGAAGCTGGAGATCCCGTCGGTCTCGATACTGGTGCATTAACTTTTCAAACTGGGGATACTGACAATGATGTTGGTATCGGCTGGTTAGCTTACTACTTCCCCATTGGTGACAAAATTGATGTCTACTTGCCCGCAGCTTTCCCTCTATGGCAAGACTTTGTACCCACACTCAGTCCTTATTTAGACTCTTTTACAGGCGCGACTGGTTCTCTTTCGAGCTTTGCTGAATCTAGTCCTATTTATAAAATTGGTTTGGCTTCTGGTGGTGGTATAGGGGTTAACTTTAACCCCATTGACTATGTTACAGTTAGTGCTGGTTTCTTTGGTGGAGACTCTTTTAACCCCGTTGAAGGTGAAGATGGCGGTTTATTCAATGAAGAATTTTCTGTCCTGGGTCAAGTTACTGTAAGTTTGTTGGATGATAAATTGCAGGTAGCTGGTACTTATGTTAGGGGTCAATTCGGTGACGCACTCGATGATGACGGCGAAGGAACTAACGACATATTTGATTTAGGAGTAGGAACTTCACTTTCCCGTAGACCTTTTGGCGATACAACTAAGGTAGATACTAATTCTTTTGGTGTTGCAACAGCTTTTCAACTTAATGAAAGATTTGCTATTAATGCTTTTGGTATGTTCACCGATGCTCAAGAGTCTGATGGTGATGACGACACTGACATTTGGTCTTATGGAGCTGGGTTGTCATTACCTGACTTGGGTAAAGAAGGCAACTTAGCTGCTATTTTTGCTGGTGTCGAACCTTATGCAGGAGATCAAAGCAATCCGATTCACATTGAAGGTTTATACAAATACCAATTCAATGACAATATCTCTATTACGCCTGGTATTGTTTATTTAATCTCTCCTAACGGTAATGACGATGATGAAGATGCTTTGCTTGGTGTTATAAGAACTACCTTTACTTTCTAGAAAACTAAGTGTTTAGTATTTCTCAACTCACCTAACTCTATTTTGTCTACCACAGTTGCAAAGCTGTGGTTTTTTAATTGGTTTTAGTTGTACATCTCACGGGGTGACAAGATAGCTTAAAGGTAGTCACAGCATAGAATGTAGCCAACAACCATTACTCAAAAATTCACCTCAAAAATCAAAATGATAATCATTCCGAGGAAGAGCGGTTGCTCCTCCTCGGAATTGATCAATTATTCAACTTGGGGGACGCAAAACTTCCAAGTTACTAATCTTAAAAATTTCTAATAACTGAACTTCCACGAACTTCCCTATACAAAAATACTAACAAGAGCTGAAAGCCTTGCCAGCAAATAGATAGACAATTATAATTCCCTTGGTGTAGCCATGTAAATTGTGACATTATTTGACAATAACAGGAGAAGAAATAGGGGACCATAGGGTGAGCGAAATTTACGGTGGCAAAAATTAAACTCATTTGAGTAATAAGTAATAAGTAATAAGTAATGAGTAATGAGTTTGGTTTATCGCTTAGCCTTCAATTCTTACTCATTACTCCTTACTCAAAACTCATTACTTCTTTATTTTTGTTACTCCCACACCTTTTTTCGTTCACCCGGGACCATAGTAGTAGTCTGCCAATTTTGAAATGATGGATGCTCAAAAAAGTTCGAAATTCGGAGTTCGGAGTTCGGAGTCAGAAGATTTACCCCTCAATTCAAACTTGTTAGAGTAG
>JAAUYG010164807.1_pt1 | contig 15959 bp, 6 predicted proteins | sample 7278091 | NCBI WGS metagenome assembly JAAUYG01 (sample SAMN14350201, study PRJNA611818) | marine sediment metagenome | isolation source: surface marine sediment (0.6m) | place: French Polynesia: Moorea | collected 2018-08 | reverse complement strand
GTTGGCCTACAACAATGCCTATTGTTCTTGGCTGTTCCAAGCTACGCTTGACCACCTTCATTTGGGACACAACCCCTACAGAGGATAAAAGGTGCCATGCAGATTTCTGTCATTGGACACCCTTTGGAGGTCCCATTTCAGGGGTACTTCATGACCAGGGTTGCTGGGTGATTTTGCTTTTTTAGACAGCTAGGCGTCCATGGCTGGGAGCCACGGCATAGAGTTACCGTTTGACACCTCACGGTGAGAATATATAAATTCGTGCAAATTTATGAAATTTAACCGCCATGGCGAGCTGCAAAACAGTCTTTAACAGCCATGGCCTAGTCGCAGATTAATCTTTAACAGCCATGGCCTGCAGATCATAATTTATCAGCAACTGCAATCCATATTGGATCGATATTTTAGCGAGGGAATGGCTAATCAGATGGTAGTTTTATAGGTGGGCTGGCTCACGAATCAGCAATTAACAGGGGCACCAAATCACTAATCGCTCTTTAGTGAGGAGTGCAGATCGTGACTCACAAGATAAGAATTTGGCTGGTTTGCCAAAATGTCCGGTTCGCGTGATTCGGTCCATTCGATTTTAGCCCATGTGTACCCCTAGGTTTGGCAAGGGTTGAGTTTGCAGATCTAATGCTAGTACCATTGGTATGTCCATTTACTCTCTCATTCTGTCCTACTCAGTAAACCAGTACACATGCAGTAGACTGTCTCCAATGTTAGCCTGGAGGTAGCATTTCCAAGATGCATATTCATAGCAATATAGGTCACATAGGAATCAGTCTGGGAGCTTACTATATTACCTACATTCATTCTTTTAAGCACACCAGCTCATGTAAGTAGGTTTAGCTCCACCAATTCCCTATATCATGCTGTCATGCTCATCTTTTTAATGATCTGTGCAGCGAGTTACCTATACAGTCCCATTTTCATCAACTGCACTTAAGTCACATGGAGAATGCAATTAATAGCTAAAAACTAAGTGCGTAGTGTGCTTTCCTTCAGCAGTGTCCTTGTCCTCAGCTGAACTGTAAAGTTTTCAATTACATACATTCTCCTACATAAACCATAAGGCACTGTATATACAATGGTATGGTGAAATATGCTCAAGAGGCTACTAGCTTCCAGTAATCTTTCTCAATTGAAAATGTTCAGGTGACTCCCAGGTATGCAGTGATTTAATGCAAATGTTCCCCAGTGAAGTCCCCAGAAATCCCCACTGCTTGGCAGAATTAATCATCATGTCATTCAAAATCTACACCTGGATTTGAGGGGTGCTTGTGAAAACCAAGATAATGACTGCAAAGTAGTGAGAACTACATAGAAGTATGAATAGACAAAGGATCTTTCCCCAGGGTTAAGTGACTGCTAGGCCTGATCAAAAGCTACAGGCTAAGCCAGTAATCAAGAGTGTACAGTGAAAAATGCCTTGAGAGACCACTGCCATGAGACCACCCCGTCTTTAAGGACCACATACTCCTGGCAGAAGGTCCCACATTTCAGTGCGACTGAACCTGTCACCAAAGACGTGTCTTGAGAGACCATATTTTTATGCCCAATGGGGCAGTCTTTCAAGACAAGTTCTACTGTAGCTGTACCAGTAATTCTGACCAGCACTACAAATACATAGAACCCTCAAAATATATACAAAGTCTGTGAAGAAATCAGTTGGGTAGAAACAACATTTATTGAGGCACCTCAAAATACAATCAACTATATAAATAGACGAGAAACAATTGGACGGAGTAGAGATGAAGAATTTCGACTAGTTCTGTGATGACAAATACACCAGGCACAGATTGCTGCAAACCCTGTTAATTTGGGATGTCTTTTATGTCACATAAATTAATTTTTAATGTATAGCTGATTATGGCTAGACTGCGTGTGTGGATTACAATAATATTGGTTAGTATGCCCCGATATCAAAATTCATGAAAGTACAAGGCTGCATAATATTAAAGGCTACCGTGATATCAACTGGAATGTAGCCATAGCAGTCCAATATTTTGGTACAGAAGAAAAATACTTTGGTACAGGCTAAAAAGAAAATACCAACTGAAGGTAACCAGCAACAAGACAAACATTGCAATCCGGACGGAGTTCATAACAAAGGACTAAGGAAACATATCAATGACTCTAATATGAGCTCTTAGATAGTTAACATTGTATGTAACGTTTGCATAAACATGTATTTAAAGGACTCACAAGCAGCTTATATATGTACACAATAAGGTAAAACAAAATCACTTTTTTATATAATGCAGATCTTTCCCCAAAAAACTTACTATTCAAGTGCAAAATACAATGTAACAAAATCACATTTTCTTACAATATTAGCAGCAGAAGCATAACACAAAGTATTGAAAGCAACGGCATCGGAAGCATTATGCAGCAGCAGTCAACACTTTGACAACTTTACAAGGTTAAACTTGGCAGCAGTTGATATTTATGGACGGATAAGAAAGCAAAGTTTGCTAAGTAACTGTCTTCTATACTTTAAAAAAAAACACTGTATGCACATTACAATGTATATTTAACAGTTAACAGAAAATGTGTTTAACATTTCAAAATTTTCCTTGCAAAAAGTGCAAAGGTGCAAAAGCGAACAGCTCAACAGCATATATTCCCAGTGGACGGAGTTACATATAGCAATAATTTAATCATTTGCAGCTATAATCATGCATTTAAATAGTAATACTGCTCAACCCAAATAAAAAACTTTAATCACACACAACACACATATTTACAAATATATTACATATTATATATTTTTAAGTTTATATTAACAGTATAACCATATAAGGGTCACGCACTTTCACAAATAATGACAATTTCCAATACAGAATCAGTCACTGCTTAATGTAACAAGACTATATGCAATAGATTCTGCATCAGAATGACCTTTTGTTTTGATAAACTTAAATATTGCTATTCAAATTGAGATTAGCAGCCCTGTGAATTCCAGCCTTATGAAAGCATTGATGAATTGCTTGGAATGGCCATGTTTAATAGGCATGTAACGTCCAACACACAAACCAGTGGACAACTCTACATTATCACAAACTGATCTTCAGTACAACACATTGAAATACATGGGACAATCATAACACTTGCACCTTTAATAGGCCATGTAAAATATTTAATAACTATGTGATGAAATTAAACTCAATAAAAACATGTATTCCCTTTAGCATGTGCAGGTGACACTAATGACCAAACAGCAATTTACTTGAAGCAACAAGTTAGTATTGACAACAGAAAATGACTACATACAGCTACATGTATTTTGCAGATGCCATTAGTTTCCCATTCATAGACTGACCTGTCCTAATACCACCAAGAAATGTGGTCTGACAAGGCAGGGTTGGTATTCTAGACAAACATTCAGTCCAAACACAATCTTCAGTTCAATAATCAAATTATAATGCTTAGTAAGCGTAATCTTTCTCACGCTAAAGATCAGCTTTGGACAGTTTTTCTACAAACTGGTCTGAAATGTTTTTACAGTTTTTAACATTAATACACTGGCTAGCTGGTCCTTTCAGTAAACTGCTTCTGTCTTCGTAAAACAATATACAATGTTGGTTATTTAAAAGTGATATGTCTTCTTAAGCATGTAAGTCCAGTTACCGGTACATGTGTTGTCTTTTACGAAGTGTGTATTCTGAAAACTGAACTGCTATTACCAGCATGGATAGATATTAGTACATACATGTTAGTTAATTCACTTTTTTCTACTTTCCTAGCATAAGTAACTGTTCATAAAACAATATTAATGTAATACTAGATTTTCTTTATCAATCACCCAATGATGCAACCATATATATCCCAACACACACACACGGATTCCATTTTTAGAACACATTGCGTTTGACGTCAAAAGCTGAACCACTTGCGCAGGTAGGAAGAACCACTCCAATGCGTACAAGTGTCAAACCACCTATTATTCTCACCTTTGCCTATGGAAACTTAGAATTACTCAAGTTAGATGTCATTTCTGTGCAGTATATAACCCATCTTGTGCACAGTATGTGATACTTCATCTCCAGATTCTGCACGTGTTATCTTTGCTACCTGGAACAAAACATAAAAAGAGCTACTTTTTTGCAAACAATTTGGACTTGTGCCACATTTACCTGAAGCCAAACAAGTCAGGCATTGCTTCACATTTCTGAGGTGGGTAGGGGGCAATGTACTTTATACACATTACACATATTGTATGTGCTTACTTTATTTCGTAGTGGAACACCATTATAAGACTCCGGAAGAGATCAAACCAGTATCAGGAAGGGCCACTGGCCAGGTGGTTAGGGCACTGGACTCTTAACCACAAGATTGTGGTTTCGAGCCCCACCATACACTTATAGTCTTTGGTCTCTAAAGTCCTTGGGCAAGATCTGTACCCAAAATGTGCTCTGGTTCACCCAGATGTAAATGAGAACCTGGCAATACACAGAGACAGCTATTGTACACTGATCATCTTGTAGCCTTGTAGCATGTGTCTCGGTTCTATGCTCCAGTGAGGGGTTGAGAAGGTGTTGGTGTGTATGTACAGGTGTGCCAGGGGTAACAATCGGTAAAACACCTTGAGCTCATTCAAGGCTAAAATGCTATCTAAGAACTGCGCATCAATTAAGACCAGCACACTGCACCAATACTGGATGACCAAATATCACACAACAGTACTATATTGTTCCAGAATTAACAACAATTCAGAATTACGACCATGTTGGCCTTGACCATGGGACTTCACTGTACCTGTGATAATGGTGTTCCCCTCGTAGTTGAAGGCACAGCTGAACACCTCGTCTGTGTGGCCTTCCAGAACCTGTCTGCACTGTCCTCTCTCTGTGTCCCACAGCCGGGCAGTTTTATCAGAGCTGGCCGTCAGGATACGTGTTCCCTGCGAGTTGAAACAAATCTGGAACAGGAAAATAAAGATTTCCACAGTAAGGTATGGCATGTAATGCTGTAATGCACCTTTTCATACCTGGGATTTGCTGCTGGATATTTTTTCACACCTTTAATAGATGCATTTAGTGTATGCTTTGATATGAAAGTCTTTATTGATAACTTTGCAACTTTTTAAAGCTGAATCTGTAGCTCCGTGTGACATATTTAATTTGATAAATTCAGTACTTTCCTTCCATATTTCCTACATTTCTTTTCGGTTATTTTTTTCCTTTGAATTTTATTTTTGTAAACTACACAATCTGTTTTACTTGAGTTACAAAATGTTCTGCGGCTCTGGTTTCTAGTAAATCTTCTTCTGTCTTGAAGCAGACTTGAGTTTGCTAATAACCTTGGCAACCCATTCGTTTCCATGCCTTAAAGACTACTAATTTACTTAAAACCTTTTTAAAAAAATGGCCCGTTACTGATTTTGCTATATCTTGAAACCTCAATGTATCATGTGTTATGGTAAGAAAATCCTTTTTTCGGTACCTTTGAGATCTCCCCTTCATGGCCCTCCAGCTTGGCTATGAGTTTGTGTGTGGTTGCGTTATAGAGGCGTGCTGTGCTATCAGCTGAGGCTGTTAACAGGAACTGGCCAGTGTAATCAAAGGCCACGTCCAGTACTTCATCATCATGACCTCGCAATGTACCGACACACTGACCTGCAACATGGAATGATGATTCTTACAAAATAAACATCACCGGGTAGGTATAAAACACATTGATATGTCATGATACAGACCTCACAAGAACACAAAGAGAAGTTATATGTCGAAAAGAAGTTTCCAGATTACACGAGAAGTCATGGTGGTTCAGTGTAGCAGATAGGGTGGGGGGTGGCGGGAATCATCCATATACTGAAAGAGGCCTTTAGTGTCAAATTGGAACCAGGCTGGCATGACACTACCCGTGATCTACCGGGAGGTTCCAAAGTCACATAATCAGACATCATCTAGTAGGTCACCTGACTGTCCCACACTGCAGAGGTTATGCAGGTGTCCGGATGGACTCTGAAGGCTACTCGCTATAAAATTTATACTGTGAACTTCAACTTTAAAACGTCTTCAATGCGAGCTATAATAATATTTCTTTATCATCACCGTACCGGTACCCATGTCATGGTATAATTCAACTTTCACACAGAACATGCAGAAGGCATATTACTATACAAGTACATATTCATCAGCCATATGGGCATCATTGGCCGTAAACTGACAGAGGTATTAGTCTGTGATGGGTTTTAAAGCAGTGTGACTGAGATATGATAACCTCAGGTTAAAGTAACTTGTGTTTGGATATGACAAGTATTCAGTGACAGTTCCAATACTAGTACCATGTTCATCCTAATAGAAGCATAATACAAGAATGTTCCTCTTTTTGAAGTTAGAACTGCATGCATTCAAACATAGAAAGTGATTAAGGTATTTTATTTCAGAATATCATATCTATGATTTAAGTATATGAACTAGTTACCAATAACCAGCAGGACAGTTACAGCAGCATCCAAGAGTTAGCACCTAATGCTATATAATTCACCTCCTTTAAGAATAGATTCTACAAATCACACCATGACTAATAGTGACTACAACAACAAATGTCTACTTCATGCCAAAACACCATTTCTATTGTACTGTACTTCTACTGGACACCATTACTAGTTTAGTGAATACCAGTTATTTGGAATTTAATAGAAGCACATCCACCTTGCACTAGCACAATGTACTTCTGTTAGGATGACACACTAAGTCAGTTCTCCTTTACCTGTTTGAGTATTCCAGATCTTGCAGGTCTTATCCATGGAGCCGCTGGCTATGAGGGAGGAGTCCCAGTTAAACTGGGCATTGCTCACCTCCGCACGATGACCAATCAGAGTGTGAATCCGTCTGTCAATCAGAAATCAAATACAGATTTGAATTGAAATCAACATTTATGTGCCAGTAAGCAAAATAATGTAAGTGGTGATAAAGTATAGCGTCATTTTACACAAGCTCTCAAAAAATATTCTTAGGTTTCAGTTCAGCAGACAGGCAATTTAGGTGAACTATTTTAGGCGACTGAGTGCTTAATGTCAAATATATCTTGGCATATACATATGTTTAATACCGCAAAAAGGGTGGTATGCATCTTTTATTTATAAGCCCCGATTATTAAGAACTGGAACATCAACATACTTGCCAGAGTTGACATCCCAAACCATGACTGTGTTGTCGAAGGAACCAGTGACTAGCAGGGACCCTGTCGTATTGAAGCCCAGGGATATTATCTCACCAGAATGGCCCTAGAAAAGGGAGTTTGTGTCATAGTAATCCAGTACTGCAACATTACAATTATATACTTTTTCAATTGAAAAATACCATTTAAAAGTTTTTCGCAATATATGTATGTATAGTCATCGACGGATAAATTACAGTCATAAGACATAACAGTGGCACAAACGTTCACAATTATAAATGGAAACCTAAAAGAGTTATAGCATTTAGATACTAAAAGTAGTTTTGGCCAAAGGTTTGAACTGTAAATGTTTATAATGGTGAGTGTACCCTTACAGTGAGTGAGGAGATCTCCATGCCAGTCTGTACATCCCACAGCTTGGCTGTGGCATCCATGCTGCCAGTGGCTAGAATGGTGCTCTGGGGATTGAACTGCACGCACACCTAGTGAGAGGGAAAGGGAACCAATTAGTACATCAGGTACATTTGTATCTACTTGTCACTTCGTAATTCTCTCTTCCTTCATTCATCACACTGTTGAGGTTACTTCAAAACTCAATAGGGATCATCAAATTTCAAACTAGCCAGCAGCTCACTCTGAAATGTCCGCTACTACAATCGACTGGTGCATTACGTACAATTCTTGGCAATTCTCATAAAACATGAGTTATAGTTACAAATTTTATAAAGACACAACTATTAATACATACATGTATAACACCAACAACATAATGGTTTAACCATTATGCATCAAAAACTGTATTCTTCCGCTGACCAATAGGGTACAGCTACATGTATTAAGGTTTGAATAATTATTTCTGAATTTAGAAGTGTTAAAGTCATTGTCTCAAATACTGCAAGTAAACAACCAATTAAATCACACGTTAAGAAATTTAAATATTAGGTTACACACACTATAATGTAATAAATTCTTTCTAAAATGAAAGGCTAAGTCCAATATACATCTCAAAAGTTTCAATGGGAAAAAAAATACACAATGAACTTACCACTTCTGCAGTATGACCCCGAAACGTGTGATACAATTTTCCCGTTTCAGCACTCCATAACTTACAGCTCCTATCAAAAGATCCAGTCGCTATTTTATCCCTGAAATATCCAATACAAGGGAACAGGAACAATAAACATTTCAGAATTGATGAAATGACATTTTTTGTACTGGACACAGATGTACTAACATGAAGGAAGGAAGTCTTGTCAATGCTACCATTAACCTAGCTGATTGAATAACAGCAGTATTCTCAATTGCAGACAAGAAGTGTAATTCTACTCACTGAGTCTTTTTTTTTTTTGAAACTTAGTAAGCTCCCACAATTTTTAGCAAGCATCCTCAGCTGCCATCTTCAGGGGAATCTCCAAATGTACGTGAGCTGATGTCACTCATCTGACCCCACACATGAGGGGAGTGATCCCATAGGGTCCCCACTCAAGTGACTCTGTGTAGCCACTCCTTTTGGGGTCTGGATGCCATCACACGATGAGTGACGTCAGCCCATGCACAGTACATTCCCCTGAAGATGGCACAAAGATGCCTGCAGAAAATTTGCGAACTTAGTTGAATGGCAGAATGGCAATTTTCTATTATGAATCCTGAGTACAGTAACATATATTCTAGCATATATTTATTTGAAGTATTTGTGTTCCATACCACCTTAAAAAATCGTGAAGCCAAAGCATGTGGACACCACATGATTTAAGGTTGTGCCTAATGTATCCATACTCAGCGGTATAATCCACAGAACACTAGAATTCACCCTACATTATATTAACACATATTCTAAATATGGCCCTCTGTAACTTGAAGCCTTTAGATATATGTATACAATTAGAGAAACTTTATTTCGCACTTACCCATAAGGGTTGTTGAAAGCAATTGCATAAACAACATTCCGATGACCCTCCAGGGTGTGAAGCTCTTCTCCAGAGGCGGTGTCCCATACTTTGCAGGTCCGATCATAACTACCTGTTATGAAACTGAACAAAAGGCCCAGGGGCCTTGACACTCTGCATGACCACTGGCCAAGATAGATTTAGATTGCTTATACAGCTATTGCAGCTGTTGTAACTTAATCATAATTTTGATAAATGGTTTGACCACTATACAAGACAATGGTAACACACTACTTTCTAGAGTAGTAACATATGGCCTAACTTAGCTCCTTTACAAGATATAAGGCTTTGAAATCCGAATGACCTTTGTCAAATTTGAAGGTGCCCTTGGATTCCCTATATATGATTTCCTATTAATGTTTAATGGTAACATATGGCCTAACTAGGCTCCTTTGGTCCTTTGGCTCCTAACTAGGTCAGATCTAATAGTGCAGTTGAACTCCCCATATATGAGTTCCTATTAGTGTCTAATAGCAACCATATATCCATCTCTTGCCATTTAGCTGTTACAGGCCCTTGAAAATTTTTCTCCTATCTCTTATCATTAGGCCAAAATTTTGGGCGGGGTTTGTCAACTCCTACAAAAAAGTGAAATGCTAATTTTGACATAACGCTGCAAAAGCCTTATCTAGTATTACATGTAACAAATGCATATATATATAATGTACATTCCCATAAAATGTTTAATAAATTAAAAACAAAACCCCTTGAATTCCCTTTAATTTTGCTGCTGATTTATTTTGCAAATTTGAAGCTATGCACATTTGTGACCCTAAATTACTAGTGTTGTGTATTTCATCCTAGTAAATAGTAAATACAAAAGTTCCTTTTTTAAGTTTGTGTCTTTAAATTTTGTAACTTACACCTATCTGTAAATTGTGAATAATAAAGGGCAAGTGAAATTTTAAAGGATTTTACCTTTGCCTCACATCATAGTTGTATATACCATAACTAGGTAAATGGGTGTTAACGTATTTAGAAAGTGTCCAGGAAGTACAACAGTACAATGGAACACACCATAGTACTGGACACTGGTCTGCTGTATCTACATCGTTTCTTTTTTTCTTTTTTCCTGAGTCTGAACTTGCATTGTATACTGTAAATTCATTAATGTTTGTGGGGGATTAATATTTGCGTTTTTCAGACAAAAATAAGTTCGCGGTGATTAATATTTGCGGTTAGCTCAGGTCTCGTTAATTATCTAGGTACACATGATTTAAGTTTGCAGTATTTATTTTTGCAATTTTAAAGATGGTTTCAAATTTCGATAAAATAAATCCCTCGCAAACATTAATGAATCTACAGTATATTTATACAAAAATAGTGTAATAGATTGTACATATTAAATTTGCCAGAAGAAAATTTAGACTAGAAAGTGAGAAATAAGTAGATGCCTTCCCAAACTATTTCCACAATTTTTTATCTGCATATCTAAAATTTATGGAGGCTTATTTTCCCAAAATTTATGTGATCAGTAACAATTAACAACACATACTAACCAGGAACCTGACTTGTTAAAGGTCACGTTGGTGAGTGGCAGTATATGAGCCCGTAACACCTGAAATAACCAATTATAATTTGATGTAGATGAGCGAAAATCATAGCAACATATCACCATTAAACTAAATACACAGCAATGCATATACAGTGGCCTTTCTATTGAATACCGGTACTCCTCTATGTTAAGGCCACCTGTCATTTAGGAACACCTGAGTTTCAAGTTACCATGTGTCACATTCGAAGCTTTTCTTTAAGGCCACTTGCTCACCATAATATAAGACCACATTCTCTGGTCCTACTTATAAGGGTATACATGGGGGGTATACATGGGTGTATAAAATATCGCTGGATTCAAGTTTTATTTTTCAACAGAGAACTGCAAATCGCACATCATTATTTAAGACCGGGCCTATCTGAATCGAATATCAATATTTAACAGCCATGGTGAGTCGCAGATCACTCTTTAACAGAAATGGTCTAGTCACAGATCAATCGTTAACACCCAATGGTTAAGTCGCAGATCAATCTTTAACAGCCATGGTCTCGGAGATCGGCATTAACAGCAACTGCAAGCCGCATATCGTTATTTTAGCAAGGGACTAGCTCATCAGATCGTAGTTTTATAGGTGGACTGGCTCATGAATCGGCAGTTAACAAGGGCACCAAATCGCTAATCGCTCTTTAGTGAGGCGTGCAGATCGTGAATCGCAAGATAAGAATTTGGTCGGTTTGCTAGATCAATTCGCCAAAACGGCCGATTCGGTTGATTCGATTTTAACCCATGTATACTCCTACTTATGGGCTTATAATAGAGAGCAGTGTAAAATCTGTAATTAAATAAGAGGCCCAGGGCTTTTATACTCTTCTCAAACCATATGGTACATTAGAATATAATAAAGAAGCAGCTGTAATTATATCTCAAAATACTTATTTCCATATAAAATGCCCATCTCTCCCACCACATTGTTACAGCAGACATTTATAAATAGTTATAGATGTACCCGTACACTATCGCATACCTTGAATAAGTAGAAATGATGGTCATCCAGTTGGCCTATCTTCTCCTGTAAACCTGATGAGTCGGTTAAAGAAGATATTTAAGCAGTCTAATGTATATTTTTTATACTGACAGATGATAGCCATATGGGTTCACTTACAGCAAAATGTGAGTCCATGTGGATACAGCTGTCCAGATAACATGCAGCTTAATGCATATAAATGTTCAAGGACCAAATTTGACAGAATCCCAGGGGTATATTTTTTATGTTGCTGAACCTGTATATAATGACCACCAGTATCATTCGGGTCAGTGAACGAAGCAATTGTACTTTCATTGTCGGAGTTTCACCTGTGATAAATTACCACCAATATTTGGTGACGTCATGTCCCAGTACTAGACAATGCACATGTACATTACATTCAAAACCTAACCCCTCAGATGTCTATGGAGACCTATTTAACAAACATTAAAAAGAAAGCTTGTAATGACTGATAAATAGGATACGTGTGACGAGCTTCCGTATCTGGTCAGTCTTGGATGGTGTGATAAGGGGCTCCTTTTGTGAGATTTCATCAACAACTTGGTCCACGTCAGTCCTAAAGGGAAAATAGAAATATTGATCTAAGCGAGTCAAAAAAGCTACCGGGTAATAAGAATATGCTAATAACAGACATGTACAAGAGCTTAGTTCTCTTCAGTGTGTAATTATTCGCAATTACATGTATACATAAGTGTTAAGCTATTTCATCTACTTATATTCTTATTGCAGCTAAAATGTTCCTTTTCTTTAACACAGATTTGAGATTTTTAAGATGATTCAAGCTTTCTGTCAACTGAGCTGGCACTTGTGCAAGATGCATACATATGCAGCTCAGATTAAACTATAAAACCCAACATATACAAATGATGTAGCAGATCCAATACATACATACAACATTAGAGATCACAAAATATAAATGTATAATTTTAAGCTCTGGCAATTCTTTGTAAAACATGCAGCTGGTCTCAAAGCTTATAAGATACTACCATGTTACAGATTAAATTATGTAGTTATCATTTAATTACAAAGTATATCTTTGAATTAAAGAGAAATTTCACTTTTAACTCAACTGTACGTTACAGTCACTTAAACACGCTTAGAATATGTCACCTGAACATGTTTCACCTTAGAATCAACTTGATTATAAAATACTACCGGTAATAGAAAGATCAGTACATATTTTAATAGTTTCAAGTTGTATAAAAATGTTGTTATGCAAGAAACTACATAAGCAACAATAAAATTACGAATTTACATATACTCACTCAGCTCGCAAGTCCAGCAAGTCGACAGACTTTGTCTTAAGCACCCCTCCCTGTTCATACTCCAGGATTATCCCTGTAATCACAGCAGCAACAGTCATTTTCTAATATAACCAAGTACAAATTTGTAACCAAAGATAAGGGAATGACCTTTAAGTTCATTCATTCTGCGATAACAAATCATGTGTGTCAGAAACCATGCTTAAACTTCACTCCATAGTCCATAATGACCTTGAAAAGTCAAATTTATTAAAACTAGCTGGAACCCATGAAAATCACGGAGTTTTGACTATACATACATGTGGTAACAGTAGAAATTAAAAGTCTTGGCTAAGGTAATTAGGGCTGTAATTAAATGGTCATTACTCATACATGTCATAAAAAGAATTAAATGTTTATTTATAATAAATTTAAGTTTATTATCGCCCACCACAAAACAGCCCAAAATTTCCAATATTGCCCACGTGATTTACTTAAGCTAAGCTAAAATTGACTTCAAGGTATTTTTCAAGAAATGCAACTGGCACACTGTAATCATTATTGTTTATTATTACTGGATATCTATATGTCCCCCTCGACTGAGCAAAATCCACAATTAAATCATAAATTTTCACGGGCATTAAATTTCATGGATTTGAGAATGGTCATATTCGCGGACATTTATTTTCGCGATTTTCATCCCAAATCTATTTTCACAAAATGCACTTTTTTCTTTGTACAGTTGTAGGTTACAGTAACTGTTAGTTCATGTTGTGGCCCCTGGGTCATTATACAGTCAGTGTATAAGCCTACAGTCTGCACATCTAGCTAGCTCTAGTACAGTTCGTCATGTTCAGAAACAACTGCAAGTTCATCCACCTTGAAAATCTCCCGGGGAAAATCTAGCCAGGGCCATCGCATCAGCCATCTTGCTGAAAACGGCCAGTTTCATTGTTCGGCCACATTTTTCTTCTCTGTCTCTGCTGATGTAAGGTTGTTCGTAATATTCTCTGCTTCATCTATCGTCCGTTTCTTGCCGAAAACAAGCCAAGATAGATCGCATGGTTTTTGCACCTGCAAACATCGTTGCTGTACTGAATTCGGTCAGGTCAAAAGTTCAGCTCACTGGACACTATTTACATGTTAATTGCTGTACCACAGCGATCCTTGCATAGCCTGCTCAGAATTGTAAACTGCTCAGAATTGTAAACTGCTCAGAATTTGGGTCTCATGAAGAAAAAGTCTTGCGAGGCTAACTGCTGGTATTATCGCCAATGTGCAATCGGCAATTTTTCTTCTCAAATCGACATGTTTATTTTTAGAATTCATTACGCAAAGTTTTGGCTAATTATTATAAACACAATTGTGTGGCATTGGCATGCAGGGTTAAGATTTTCAGGGGGAAATTTGTGAAAAATGCGGGATTCACGCGATCGCGACTAGTGTGACTCTGAGCCCTGAAATCATTCTCATTTCGTCTTTGAGGTGAGATCGCGTGCTGAGAGTGATGTGCGAGTTAGACAGTTCAACAGGAGTTATTCAAGGGTCATTTTTCTTTAGTTTTATAGACTATAAGTGCATAGTATTTTTTTTTTGACAAAAAAGACATATTTATTCACGAGACAATTATTTTTGCGATTTATTTGCAATCACGAATATCGCGAAATAACTGTCCTGTGAAAATCTTTGATTTTACAGTATTTTTGCGGAAAGTTTCACAGCAGTAATTCTTGACTGGCCAGTGTGTCATAAAGCTTTCATGCTGTTGATATTCATCCACAGCAATCAAATTAAACTAAATGGCATATATATCCATACCTGCACATCTGTGACCTTGATTTTGTCACACTTCGATCATTAACCATAATTATATTATTATAAGTGTCTGGCAGGAAACATACGAGCTTCACAAGTCCAAATCTCGATCCATGCTGTAGCCATGGTAGCTGCTCGTTTTCAGGTATGGAAATGGTTAAAATGGCATTGATTCAAAGCGGTAAGATTGAGTGAACAAATTTTGATCAAATAAGGGCGATACAAATTTAAATGTCTGTCCATTTATACATAGGGCCTATAAAGACAACAACAGTCTTTAAGTGCCTCAAGCAGCGAGTTGGCAACATTCGAAACTCCTTGACTGTTTTTGCCGTGCGTAACATGTCTCGGATGTATGACGTTATATTAATACGTGGCAGATTACGATACATTTCTCCACCAGAAATGAAATTTACTTTGTAATAAAAGTTCTTACGGCATGAAAATTCTTAAGTGTACCTAGGATTCTTAAATGTAAATATCGATGCCGCAAAGCGTATGTAGGTAAGAAAGTGGAACCGGTGTCTTAATTAAGAATATATGGAATCGGTGCCATTTTTGTAGTTCGACAAATGGACACTGTCCATCTACACCCAAGGCTTGAGCCTAGACTGCCTCGAAATCGGCCGAGTGTGCTGACTCTGCCAAATGCCCCTCTCCCCCGGGCCAGGTATCAGCCGCCGGTCAAGTTTTTTGTCACACAAATAGCTGTGAAGAAACGACCGTATGACGAAACGACTGGATACCCAAGCTATTGCCTTTCTTTCAAGCTTTGGTTTTGGGCTAGCTCAATCAGCTGTCTTTTTTGATCAGCACTCGGTATATTTCCGGGCGCTTTACTGATCTATGTCTTTCAGCTGTTGTTGGTTTTTGCTTTGTCCGTTTGTTTTATTAAATATGTGTCCCCGATTGTCTTACTGGGCATGTGCATGTGATTGCAGGCACACAAAATTATATACTACCCTATATAGCCTATAATTTGGTAAATTCGCACCAATTTATATATTCTTACCGTGAGGTTTCAAACCATATAATTCTGCCGTGAGCCATGCTTCACAGGACCTTAGCACCTTAAAGAGAGCGTTATGACTACCCCAGTCAAACGCGAACGAAAAAGATAACCGGGGGTGAAGACATGACGGAGGGGCCGTTATGATCAATAAATAGGCAAACGCCCCACCGCATGTGTTCACTCCGGGCGGCCAAGCGAGACGACTTCTATAAAGCGGCCGCGCTGGGCGCGCCACGTCCTTCTCAGTTTTTGCTTGTCACCGGGACGCACGTTT
>JAAUYG010246732.1_pt1 | contig 15960 bp, 8 predicted proteins | sample 7278091 | NCBI WGS metagenome assembly JAAUYG01 (sample SAMN14350201, study PRJNA611818) | marine sediment metagenome | isolation source: surface marine sediment (0.6m) | place: French Polynesia: Moorea | collected 2018-08 | reverse complement strand
TGGCTGTTAAATATTGATATACAATTCAGATAGGGATCCTAAATAATGATCTGCGATTCGTAGTTCTCTGCTAAAAAATAAAACTCAAATCAGGCCATATACTATAGACCCATGTGTACCCCTACCATTGAAGTGAAATTAGAGGGAAATTCTTGTGACAGCTGGAGTTTTATATGTAGCAAATTATCTTTGGAACTATTTAAATTATGCACCTTGTGGCTAGTATTGTAGGACGTCTTTCTGTCAACGCAAACATTTAAATGTGTTTAGTGTTTTTGATCGAGATTGATTAGAATTCACTGTGGATGAAGTCCTGATAGTTACTTCAACAGAACTTCACACTGTTGGCTCATAGCATCAATGAGTACGGCTCTAGCAATGGTACATATACATGTAGTTCCATTGTACATTGTATATGTATTTTGGAGATAATTTTTATAATTGCTTAACTTCAAATAAAATCACAAAGTATAACATTCCAGCTTCATGTCCTGATGAAGTTCTACATCAGCAGCTACATTTTAGGGCCAGCTTTAAAACTGGATTCATAAATACGGGTAGCTAATAGCTATTTTGAATTTTGTATGTACTGTCAGTATTCTTTGGCAATTAGTTACACTGCTAACAATTCTTGCCCCAACATGCAAAGGAAAGCGTAGAATAAAGTGCACCCAAGTGGAATGGGTATGGAGAACGAAACTGAAAAATTACCAGAACTTTTTAATTTATAGCAAACTCATTCCATGATTTTATACAGTAGTATTTATTGTAACACAGTACAGGCACGTGTTTTTTGCACAAAACTGATAGCTTGAATACCACAACCGAAAAGAAATTTATCATAAAGGCAAACCCACCAAATAACAAACAGGTAAACTACAACAGTGACTCAACAATGAGTTATAAACTTTAAGGCAATATTGCAGCAATATTCTTTTGCAAACCTTTCACATTCTGTAAATTTTGGAGTAGTATGTTCAAATTCTAGATTTATGTTACTAAAATAGCACACGATGGCCCATGAATTCCCTACAAAAATGGCATGGAAATGATCTGTGAAACATGTGAAAACAATTTATTATTTACCGTACAAACTTTTTTAAAAGTGCTCGCTAAAGATAAAATTTATGGACATTATAATTCATTTGTTGTTTGCTTTGCACCATACATGTACTCGGACATATATGTACACATACTACATTTATCACGGGCATTATAGATATGTATTCAGTATTTACCGCAATATACAACGCTATGGTATATGCATAAATACATACACATGAATACATACATACACTGCACGATACACTGACGAGGCTCTCACCAAAGCAGTGCGTGCATTTAATGTTACAAATGTTGACATGTTTAAGAGCCTGTTTCAGCATTTTGATATATTACACAATTATTAATAAATATTAAGGATATCTTGAAATACATGAATTCACTATTCACAGGTGTCATGTCGGCACTTCAAACTACTGTGTGTCTTTTGCTTCAGTCGTGTCACCACACCAGAATTGTAAGCATCAATTGACAATCATGTTGAAGCACCTTATATTTAACATGTTTAACAGATAATGAAACAACTAAACACTGATATAGAAAATAGAAACTTTTTCCCACACACTATCTGCTATCACACCCATCCACCTTTAAAAGACTCCATATATCCACCACTTTCGCCTTTTCAACACAACTTCCTGAACAGCTTTCAAAGCTGTATGAAATTTATTTTAATTATCATTCAGGACTGTACGTTGTAATTGGACTCTCGTCTCATCTAGGGGAGGAAAGTCTTACCCAGTACTTCTCAGTAATGTTTCAAAATGACAAATTTCTATGCAGTGACCAAGACCACTTGGGTTGGTCGAATTGTCTATCAATTAAACACGGGACTGAGAGACCAACATTTTCTTCCTCAGGAAGAATTCAGTTTCTTCAAGTTTATCATTGTTTACAGTTTAAATTTGTGACACCCACATTTGTAAAATGGTGCCAGGGGCCATAAATTTTGTTATTTTCACCGTTTTAAATGTTTCATTGTGCGTATGCACTTTTACTCTCATTAGGGGGTTTAACATCTTAAATAAAAAATAAATAACGGCCCGATAAAAAATAAATAACTGCATCTCCTTTTCATGATCATCTCCAATCTAAGATGATGGGCCATTTTTTCAGAAAAATTTTAAATCCAGAAATGAACTTAAGTTTGCTAAAGCCTCGCCAAGCATTCATTTTCCGTGCTTATGGTCAGTTTTCGACTTTATAACATTTTTCTAGATAGTTTGTCTATATTCTTCTGGGAGTTCTGCAAGCAGCTTACCTAAACTCTAGGACTTACATAACATGTGTAGAGCATACCGGCATATATTAACCAAACTGGTATGCATATTATATTACTCTCGTAAGCTTAGTCATTCTGTGACTTATGATCGTGAACAACACATGTGTACAACAAAAGTATCGGACAACCCGGTATTCTTAAATATTACAGTAATACACTGATACAAGCTTACATCACTGTGCTGTGTACTTCTGGTGTTCCTAACACATTCAATAAATGTGCAATAAAAATGATGATATGCAACTCATTTGGGTGATTTTACGACCAATCTGTTATTGTGTACTGAATGTTGCTTTATCTTCGTAGCTTTTATAAGAGATTATCGAGGCATGATAATTAATAAATTTAAACCTAGATTTTGATTAGCTCATAAGGCTGAAGTCAATACATACTGTACAATGCTGCATCGTGGTCATGTGTACACATTAGCATGGTTACCTATTCCTTCGCAACATTCCTGATCAAATGTATCAAGCTCCATATAAGTCATATGGATTTTGACGTAACAATCATAAAATTGCATTAGTTTTTAAGTCCATCACCAGATGTACCAGTATTTTCCTTGAAAACTACATAACACATGTAACACAGCCGATATGAAACGGGGTATAGTGATATAGTGTCTATACAATGCATGTACATGCAGCAAAGCAACACTAACTAATGGCAAAATGAATATTGTAACACTGACATAAACTTCACAATGCAACCCAGCTTAAAACCAGCAATTTATGAAATTTCAATACAGTGGTCCCTGTGATTTTAATACCCATTTTAAGACTTCCCTCCATTTTAAAAATTGTCTATCAGATTGTATCAGAGGTACTACTTTTAACATTTTCAGCATAAATATCTCCAGTTTTAAGACCACACTGAATTTTAGATTTTTTGGGGGGGCTGATTCGGTGGTCTTAAAATGCAGGGACCATCATCCTACACATAGCTATCCGTGCTGGCATTTTTTTGTTACAACCTTAAACTGTCAAATTAGTTTGTAATTGGGAACAGTGACTGAGTTTAAACAGTGCAGTAGTCATGGTACTAATAGAAAGAGTTCAGTTCGGAATGTCTCCATCATATTCACCAAACTGCAACACGTTAGCGAGTGTAAGTTATTACATTTGTGAACCAGCCACAATTTACAAGATAGAACATGTCAATGTGTATTCCAGTAACACATGCAACATAGCAACAGACTGTATATAACAAGCAGAAAGCACAACTAACATAATAAATTTTGTGGTCGGCAAACAAAACAATATACATGTACTAGTACACATATGCTACCAGACAACTCACAAACCCACCAATACAACCAACTTAACCAATGTTGCACTATAAAGTAACTGCTAAAGTGAACCTTTCAAGTAAAAAAGTCTGACAAATATGTTTTGCCAGTAGATCATGTTAAGCATGTTCAAGACACGGATTTTACCTATGAATGGTCCAAATATAATTATCATGCTTTTCCCATGTTTCCTCACCTGTCTGTGAAAAAGGTGTAACATTATGTAAGGTTTTATGTTTAGCTAGCAAGCAACAGCTTTGAAAACCAGGCGTGCAATTTGCTGGCTTTACTCTTCACACATACTACATTTTGTTGGTATAATTGTAGATTCAGGTATTTTGCACATGCTTGTTTGTAGAAATGTTTGCAGGAATTAAATGTTTTCATTTATGGTCATTACAAAGTCTTAATACAAATCCTGCCTTTTTACCGGTATTTTCTTTGCTTTAATATTCATGATATTGGTAATACAGGTTAACATGATAACAGAAATTTGTTAAAATAAACCTTGCTTTTAGAAAAAAGGTTACTTGGGACAGTTATTTTTTGATATTTTTGCAGACAGGTATTACAAAATATTCTGTAAAAAAAAATTACAACAACTGAAAGTTTTTCTTATTCTCTGCAAAGTATGAACAGACAGCTATACACTGACACATGTACTAGGATATACACGGTATACAGAAATTGAAATAAAGGATCGCTGGCTATGAGGTAGCACTTTCTATGCTAGTAGCAACGGGAGCAGTGAATGGAAAGGCCATAACTTTCTGTAAGTGGGACTGAGTACGCTCATGCCTCCTGAGGGAATGTTTCTGAACAAACGTCACGCTACAGACTTCGCAGATATAGGGTCTCTCGCCACCGTGTAGCGTCTTGTGCTTTGCCAGGGATTCGCTGCGGGAAAATGCCAAGCTGCACTCATCACATTTGAAAGGCTTCTCTCCGGAATGTGTGCGGATATGGTTGTCGAGATTGTTCTTGCGTATGAAAGCTGCGGGACAGAGGTGGCACTTATATGGTCGCTCTCCGGTGTGACTCCGCATGTGTGCCTGAAGCGGCCCCTGCTGGGTGTATGCTTTGTCGCACAATGTGCACTTCCACGGCCGGAGTCTCTCTTCATTGAAGCGATGCTGCGTGACTGTGTGCGCCGCCAAGAAATTGGGGTCGGTGAACTTAGCACCGCAAATATCACAGGCATAAAACTGGCTTGCCGAGTGTATATGTTCATGGGCCGCCAGCTGTGAGCGTTGTGTGAAGCTCTGACCGCAGGTTGAGCACTGATGTTTGTAAACGGCACCGCCCCCTTCATGGGACTTCAGGTGTTTGCTCAAGTACTCTTTCCTCTTGAATCCGGCTCCGCAAGCCTCGCAAATAAATTGTTTGTCCCCGACATGAGCCGAGGTGAAATGTTTGAGTAAGGCTTCCTGGTTTTCAAAATTTTCTCCACATACGACGCAGTGGGATAACTGGACAGCAACGGAAGCGTCTGACATGTGAACCATGGAATGGGTTTCCAAGGCAGGCCGATCTATGAACCCCATGTTGCATATGCTACACCTATCAGTCATGTCGTGTCCCAGCAAGTGGTCCAGGAGCTCCTGTGGCTCAGGAAATTCAAGCTTGCACAGCATGCATTTGGACGGACGCCGTTGTATCGTACGAAGCTTCTCGTTTGCACTGGTGTTGTGAATGTCACGCATGTGTGCATCAAGGGAATTCTGGGTGGAGAATGTCGCTTGACATATGTCGCAGTGATAATCGCACTGCCCAGTATGCGCACGTGCAATATGACGCTCCAAATGACATTTACGTGCAAATGTACGTCCACATACTGAACACTCGTGTGGCCGATGGTCAGTATGGCGAGACACATAGTGAATGTCGCGAGCTTGCTTTTGAGCAAATGCTCGACCACAATCAGAACACTTGTAAGGTTTTTCCCCGGTATGTGTCCTGAGGTGCATTTTGTAGCTGAATCGATCAGCCAGTCCAACCCCACAGATTTCACAAAACACAGGTTTTTCGCCAGTGTGCTTGCGCAGATGCTTCTCATAGATGCTCTTCGACTGCCACTTCTCCCCGCAGTATTCGCACGTGAAAGGCAGAGTACCCAGGTGTTTTCCCTCATGATTTCTCATGGCTTTCGCCGTGGTGAAGCCATTGCCACAAATGGAGCAAGTGAATGGCTTCTTTCCTGTGTGTTGGAATTGGTGAGTGATGAGATTTTTCTTTACTCGGAATGCAGCACCACATTGGTCGCACTGGAATGGCTTTTCACCACTATGCAGCATACGATGTTTGGTGAGGGAGCTGTTACAGTAGAAAGCAGCAGGACACTCTGGGCACGTAAATGGCTTCTCGCCCGTATGTCGTCTCCTGTGGACCACAAGATGTGACTTAATGATGAAACCTGCATCACAATATTCACATTTAAAAGGTCGCTCACCAGTATGAGTGCGCTGATGCACAACTAGACTACTGTGACATGACAAGCGAGCATTGCATGTGCTACAAATATATTCCTTTGAAGGGCGCAATCGTCCCGGACCTGTGTTCAAGGTGCCTCGAGGAGTTTCTTGATGGGTACGTGCATGCCGTACTAAACTGTTAGGTGCATTAAAAGCTGCATCACAAACTGTGCACTGGAATGGTTTCTCCCCTGTGTGAATCCGTACATGAGTCAGATAATGTGATTTGACAGCAGTGGTATAAGTACAATGCTTGCACTGGTATTTCTTGTTCGCCACATGGCATCGATAAAAATGTCCTTCCAAGCTTTGTCTGTGAGGAAACACTTTTGGACAGCGTGAACACTGCAGTGGACCTTCCTGCTTTACTTCCTCCACTTCTGTGACTTCCAGCCTCGATACGTTGATGCGCAATTTCTTCACTGGTGGATCTGACTTCATATTATCTTGCGCTTGGCTGCTTCTTCCTCTCCCTCTGCCTCTTGGTCTTCCTCTTCCCCTGCTGCGGACATTCGTAGGTGGTCTCACTTCTTTCCTGGAAGATGCGCTTCGTCCGCTCCCCTTAGGTCGCCCCCGGCCCCGTTTTACGCGTTTCCCCGCATTGCCAGCTCCACGTCTTGACCCACCCCGTCGTTTTGAGGGACAACCACGAACTGACGGTCGCCAGGTTGCGTCGGTATTTTCTTCAGAGTTGTTCTCCGAGTGCTCATCTTCCTCTGACAGATTCTCTTCTAAAGCCTCGCCACCTGCTGTACAAAATTAAACCATCTGGTAAAATCACTGGTAATTTTAGACTGAAACTAGGCCCAATCACAGAATCAATGTGAATAGTTTAAATACAAGATGCAGCACTATGCAAAGATGGATTTGTACTGCCATGTCAGTTATCAGCCATGATAACAAGAGCACATAAATTAGCTATACATCACCAGGCTAGATTATTTTAGTGTATACATAATGTTTACACCTAAATGCAAATCATTCCAATAACAAAGACTAATACACATGGATAAAAAATTGTATTGATACTCTGATATTACAGTAAATGTTTCTGGACATGGAGTAGGTATACTACTGACAGAAAGTTATTATTAATATCCATACAGTCATGAGCTATGAGACAAACTTTCGTAGATCATAGATTGCGACTCTGTGAGTACCAATTATCACGTTATCATGTTTATTCATGTTACACATTCAGATGGCTATCAGAAGTACAAATACTAAGAGCTATCCCATTAAAAAGTATGGGTGGGGTAGGCGACATATTTCAATTAGTTTTAATCCCCCCCCCCCCCCCCGGGGGGGGCCCCAACAACATATTTCAATTCTTCTCACCATACACATACAGTGTATGTACTGGGATGCCTTGTTCTGCACCCACCCCTACAAGGTATTATAATTCTTTGTACCACCCCTACAACATATATTTTCAAATCTTTTCAGGTCCACCATTCCCCCATACTTTTTAGCTAGCCTTAAACATGAACCTGGGCTAGCGCTACCTATTAGCCACACAGCCAAATGCTAAAAGAATTCCCATGTGGCTAAAAGAATTGGTTTCCTAGCGCTAGCCCAGTGACCTGAAATAAACTTTGTTATAGGGCCAAAGTTAACATGGTAAATTCTAACCTTTGACCTTGCCATGGTAGAAGTTGTAAAGATAGTCATCATGGTCGTCCTCGGCACCACTGTCCTCACCATGCCTGTTGTCACCAGCGTCGGACAGCCCTGTCACTTCATGGACCTCCATTTTCATGGGCATCCCGTCCAGTTCCTCTGGATCTGGAAGGACAGGTTAAGTATGAGGCACACATTACAATGGTTGCTTTGTACAGTGTAGCCATCTAGAACAGATACCCTGGCAACAGGCAGCTGGTGTACAAGTTGTGCAAAGGGTCTAAATTTTGATTTTGCCAGGAACATGAACAACAATTGGGACAGCAGAAAACAAAACTTGGGCTTCTTCATCTTCAATGTGGTTGTAGGTGGAGTTCTTTCATGTCCAACTTGCTTCCAAGTGGCTCTTGCAAGTCTTATTCAAGATGGCAAGATATGCGGCTTTGGCCATACAACATGTACAAGTGTAATACTTTAGTTGTAAATTATACACATACGAACTTAATGTAAAGCAATATACATACCAGGGTAATAATAAACATATGGCCTTAATGCAAAACAATTCTGTCTCTAATAGAGAGGTGCAGTTTGGTGAGAAGGAGCATGTATTCATGACACTGGTACTTGTTCCCAAGAATTTGTATCCTCTATAGTCTCTAGAGGGGTATCTCTCAACACTAATACATTGTACTACTACTACTACTACTACTACCACTACTACTAGTAGTAGTAGTATTAAGACAGGGACCACTGAATCACCATGATCACTGCATACATCACTGTAGATGTGAATTAGTGAATACCTTCTGCGTCTTCCTCATTCCAGTCGTCGTACTGGGGTTCCTGCTTCACCAGGACGGTCCCTCCGCTGGTCAGCCTTGCTTGTACTGCATGAGAATTCTCTGTCATTCCCATGATCCTAATCAAGGCATTCTCCACACTCTCTTGCCCATCAAGACCACCTCCTACAGTCTTGTCATGTTCTGTATATACCACCTGCCCATCACTACTAGCCGGATCACCATATTTTCCACAGCGTCCTTGGTTTTTCTGTGAGAAACTAGATCCCCAAAAAGCAGGATCTAGACGAAAGTCCTTCAACACCACTTCACATCCGCGTATCGGCAGAGCGGGCTTTGATGACAGGTTGTTCTCCTCTGCATTAGTTTCAGCAGAATTCTCATCAATATTTTCATTATGGCAACTGAAATGTGTGCAAAGTTGTTGCCCAAGAATGGGATCTGTCGCGGGTGTAGAAACTGAAACATCTTGCATGATGGATTGAGTTGTCACAGCTTCAGCATCTGTGAAAGCTGCTTCCTTATGAGCCGCTGTTTCTGAACTTTCTGCAATGCTATAGCTATCAACATTCTCTGCTTCTGGCATTTTTAATGTTGTACCTTCACCGTTCCTGCCAGGACTATCCAAGGTTGAACTATGAGTTGTGTCTTTCTCATTATGCTCATGGGGCAGTACTTTTTCAGATTTTTCCAGGACAGAAAGGACATCAGGTGATGTTGCAATGGCGGGGTCTATCAAAATATTGGATGGATCGGCTGGAGGAAAATCGGCAGTCAGACCACATGGGGCAGCCTCTGAGGAAAGGTAAGTCTCACTATTTTTCGTAATATTATAGCTATCTACTGGTATATTGGTCAGATTCTCTGATGGCACATCAAGGCTTGTGCCTGACTGAAGACAAGTAGATATATTGTTCAGATTTTCTGATGGCACACCAAGGCTTGCTCCTGACTGAAGACAAGTCTCAACTTTTCTCTCTTCTACATATCCCTCTTCCCTAGGGCAGGTGCCGTTAACTACAGAAGGAACTTTTTCAATGGACTCGGACATGATGAAACTATGTATGCTACGCCAAGTCAAAGATCTTTAGATGATTGCTTCATTAGCTCATTTTCCTACACCGAGGAACTGAAAAACAAAAAGAACAAATAGAATTGAAGTAAGTCAATAATATCACAGGATTAAACGTGTGGTAAAAACAAATGTACCAACAATTGATAATGATAAGTACCGGGTAGTTGAAGTACCTGTCTTCTGCAAATTGAGTTCCTTGACATATTTTGACCGATAGTGACACACAGCTTGCCTGCCATGTCCATTTAAATAACCAGTTAAATTTGTTGTGCAATAAGTTTTGACTACACCACTTTGAAATTAAAAGTATATCATCAAGAAAACAATTACATCACAAAAGAAAACACAGCAAATTTAAAAGAAATTGGCTATATCGTGGAATAGTCCCCGGTGGGGAAAGTTCGCAGAGTCCCCGCAAGATTTTTTTCACAGGGAAATGCTTCTTAAATATTTTATATGAGGCCGTGGAAACTATACCCAGTGACGGCATCGGTAGGATATATATAGAGACGTGGCTATATATATACTTGTGAAGCCGTCCCCGGGGACGGTTTCACCAATGGTTTCTATCAGGTGGAAACCATCCACAACTCCCCGGGGACGGCTTCACGAGGATATATACAGGGACGTTCATTAAACATGTACCTTTGTATGGGCGGTGCTGGTATTGGTGGAAGCCATCCCTGCGCCAATGGTTTCAATCGGGTGGAAACCGTCCCCGGGGACGGCTTCGCGAGTATATATACAGGGACGTTCATTAAGCATGTACTTTTGTATGGACGGTGCTTAACGGAAAAGCCTCATTCGTGTATGAGCAACAGTAGTTTTTTATTTCGCAGGTCTGTGGGTGGTGTGTGTCAGATAAACTACTGATGCTCATACAGGAATGAGCCTTATCCGTTAAGCACCGCCCATACCAAAAGAACGTCCCTATATATATTCGTGAAACCGGGACTATGCGAGCTTTCCCTACCGAGGACCATTCCACGATATAGCCCATCCTTCCTACATATCTAGTAGTACGACGGTCCATGGCAGGCTCCTCAATGACAATGTCAAGCACATACCATCTCAGCTAGACAGCGTATCCGTCTCTGGTTGGGGCCTTACTACGCCTTACTACGTAACGTAGGCTACATCTCAGCTAGTAGTAAGAGACGGTCCGTGTGCATGCTACTAATAGTAGTACTATGGGTAGGGCCTACCTTACTACTAGCCTACGTAGTAAACCTGTAAACCGCAGCCAGTGCCAGCCAGGCCTATATTCTCTAGAGATGGATACTAGATGTCTACCCTACTACTAGTACTACTACTAGTACATGCATGCACCAGTGCACTGTCATGACTGTCAACAGTGACAACACAGATGCACATGCATGCATCATTGCGTGCACTTGTAATGTAATTGTAAGTATGCCAGAACATATGAACATGTCCATGTGCACTGGTGCATGTGTGTCACTGTCATTCACCTGTTCACTCATTCAATTTTTTATGCCAACTTGTTTTCATTTTGGCTTGAATTGAAAAGTTGCAACAAATTTTATCTGCACCAATGAACTTACATTAGTAACAAAAAGCAAAGTTCACTTTTTTCTTAGATTTTTCTTCTATATCACCTGAATCGTAAGACTTTGTTGACACTTCGTTTGGGAATGCCCTTCTGTCAAAGTGTTTAAATCGACCTTGACCGAACGCTACTAAAGGCGCCACCTACCGGTGTGACGTCATAACTCTCGTGCAAAAATCTTTAAACTACGGACTTTAATACAGATTGTGATATGTTCTTTTTTATATCATCTCCGTAATTATATTTTACATTTCCTTGTATTTTATAATCTTGCTTTGTATTATCCACCGTATGTACTCCTAGAGGGGCTTCACTACAAGTTGAAAAAAATCTTAATTTCTACAATGTTCATTTCAGGATTCATCCGTACATACATATGCACTAAAGCATCATTACACATTAGTTTGAGAAACTTTGCCGTCGGTTGCTGACGCAGTGGCGTCTAAGGACTAAATCAATTTTTCTTGTATCACTCTCTGTGTTACCAACTTTAACCACTGTTTTTTGTGCTGCACAGAAATAAATACACAAGTACAAATGATAATTCCTTTACAATAATTCCTTTTAATGCATTGACTACAAGAAAACACCATATATGTAAGTGAGCAATTTGATTCAGAAACAGGAAGGAAAAACGCACGGAGCGATGATACGATTGCCACTAGTGCAGCCATTGTTTATCGACAAGCAAGACGGCAGGGAATGGAGTAGTTATATTTTTCTTTTGATTCACTTCTTGAAAAAAAGACAAAATATCCTCACATGCAATCACTTCAAACTGAAAGAGTCAAACAATCATAAAAAATAAGATGGATCTTGCAATACAGCGGTATACATGGGTTTAAATTGAATTGACTGAATTTTCGCACAAACCAGCCGTTTTGGCAAATTGATCTAGCGAACCAACCAAATTCTTCTCTTGGGTGTCATGATCTGCACTCCTCACTAAATGAACAATTAGCGATTTGGTGCCCCTGTTAACTGCCGATTCGTGAGCCATCCCATCTATAAAGTACTATCTGATTACCCATGGTTGTTAAAGATTGATCTGTGACTAGATCATTTCGGCAAAACCAAATTAGGATCTGCGACTCCCCATGGTTCTTATATATTGCTTTACAATTCAGGTAAGGGTCTTTTATAAGGATCTGTGATTCATAGTTGTCTGTTAAAAAATAAAACTCGACTCAGGCCATATTTGTAGACCCATGTATACTCCTAACAACGAGTCCAGCAGTGAATAAAACTACCAGTAATACCAGAAATTAGGCAAATTTAACGTCTAATAAAATGGGTGAACAAAGGGTTTGTTTTGCAAGGACATTTTATGATACAGGTAAATAGTAACGTAAGACTTCAATCCAACTGACTGATATTTTTTGTGCCACATTTTAGCATATTTGGCTGAAAACTATCGAGTTGAAAACAGTGGAAAATTGGCGATAAAGTGATACAAATTTATAATTATAGGAACCTAGACTCCGCTGCCCAGTTATAAGGGCAGATGATATGGGGGCTGCGGAGGTAGGTTTCCTGAACTACATTACACATATAAATTGACAATCGGTGGACTCACAGCAACAAAAATACATTTAAAAGACACATGATAACACAAACACTCACAGAACACACTTGATGCAAACCAAATATCTAAAATACTTTTGTCCTGATTTATTTTTATCTGTTTAATCACAAATTGTTTAAATACCCACTCAAATAATATAATGTAACTTAATAAAAAACAGTTGACAGGTAAAGATGGTTATATACATACATCTCTACAGGATGTTTCTAGTAAATATTTTCAAGATTCTTGAAAAACAAAACGTATGTGTTGGTGTAGAAGCATCTGTGATATAATCATTATGACCATCTTAAACTTCACTTAACATGCAGATATTTTTGTTATGATGCAAATGTTAGAACCCTGCTCTCATAATAAAGGAGCAAAGGTGTCAAAACCGTTTTTACTACTCCTTTTTTTCTTCTAAGAATTAAACATATCTTTAACTTTAATTACCAAATCATGTGAAAGATATGTGGCTGTCAATCCATCACAGGTCAGCAAAGTGTATGGCCGTGTTGGTCACAACTTATCTAAACAAAGTCTGAAATGTTGAAAACATGCTTAAATGTGGTGGCACACATGTAATCTACTGTGAGTATCTATACAATGTGATATCTTTAGACTATACTGTTGGGATACCTTTATAACCTGGAATAAAATAAAAAATATGTGTCGGTGAGTGTGTACATTCAAAATTATGAACCAGTGCAAGTACTTACATTTATTTCATATATTATTTGTGTTACATGCTTCTACGGGTATGAATGCAGTCATTCAGAAGGTCAGTCTCAAAGTAAAAGGAATATTTTTTTATTTTGTTGTAGAACCAATTATAACGAGGTAGCAAGAGATAAGTAAGAAGGTACATATAATTATGACAGAGAGCAATGGAAATACAAAGTTTGTGATGTGTAACATAAAAAATGGAAACTGCACACCCTCTAATAACATCGTCTGTAGGTGTGTACAGAATAACTGCTCCGATTATGGAAACATCTGATGGAAACACACACACACACACACACACACACACACACACACACACACACACACACACACACACAACGATGATGACAGTATTCGTTGGCTATATTCACTTGTTAGTGAAATTCTAGAAATTTCTGTAATTTTATTTGCTGTATTTATTCTGCAGAAACTACAGGCAATACTTTGTATTGAATTGCTTTTATGTGGATAGAATCATTATACTGCATTTTGTACAATTTCATTCTGCTGTTGATGTACACCACAATAGCTGCTCATAAGATTATTGTATTCATATTATCGTATATAACCCATTGGGTCTTTTTAAAGATAAAGCACCCACACTGCCTGATTTCAGCTCATGCGTTTTGATAAACCCATTTCACTCAGATTCATTAACTTATTCCCTAGATACCAAATGTAATGACGTAAATTATTGCAATATATACCTCGTCCCCACCGCCAACCTCAAAATGGTTTGACTTCTTAAAACTTATCTTACAAATAATTTGTACAAAATTCCTCAATATTATCCTTAGTTTGTTTCTAAATATGCCTCCATATTTGACTTCTTGTAGAGTGGACATTTCCTCTTCAACAGGCGCAGATCAAACACATGTTACTGATGTTACTTACCTTGACAACTATTTCCTGGTTATTTATCAACATGGTGTAACGTAGACTTTATTTTTAAGAGACACTTTGGCTGTGAGCTTGATGACCTTGTTCTACTCTCAATAAAAAAAATGATGTTGCCAAAAGTGAATTAAAGCGTTGATCACTTGCTCGACAGTCCCTGCTGCTCCTCACCGCCCATGACATGCTCAAGTACTGGGATGCTGGGAGGCAGACAGACATGGCAATACATGTAAGACATCTCTAAAGCATTTGACACTGTTTTGCACTGACAACTTCTGGTCTAAGAAAGACATGGTACTATCTGGTGTACCTCAAGACAAAGTCCTAACACCCCTAGTATTTATCCTGTACATCATTGACCTCCCATCCCATGTCCACCCAGACATTTACTTAATGTAGTTTGCTAAAGTTTGAACACTCAATAGCACCATTCACACTGCAGGCGACTAAATCACTCTACAAGGTGACTTATAGTTATGGGACCTGGAACGTTGGGCTGCAGACTACGGTATGAGTTTCAACCCAATTAAAATGTGCATCATGACTTCCACAATGGCCATAGCTGCTGACCACATTTTGTGAGCTATATCGGTTGGGGTTGTCATGAAGTTCACCGAACAGGAGAGGTACCTGTTTTGCGATAGTCGCTGTTTACACATGCAGTCCATTACGACAGGAGAGCTCCCAGAAGACTGGAAGAATGCAAACAAGGAAAAAAGGAGACAGACACATCGTGTCTAACTATCGACCAGTTTTTCTCACATGTGTGTGCTGCAAGCTACCGGAGGATATATCATCTACCACCATGTGAGGGAGCACCTGGATAAGCACAACATGTTGAAGCCCTTACAACACGGCTTTAGGTGAGGATACTCCTGAGAGACATAACTACTTGTCACCCTCCATGACCTGATGTCACTGTTTGACCAATAACTCCAGGTGGGTGTGGCCGTCCTCGGCTTCAGCAAGGCATTAGATACAGTGCCCCACGACAAGCTCATGGACAAGCTAAAATACTACAGGATTAACGGAAACGTACATCAGTAGATAGCCATGCCAACTTCCGTCATCTCTCAGGTATGCCTCTTCGCAGATGACTGCCTCCTGTATCGCCCAATACGTAGTGAACAGGACCATTACGATCTCCCAACTGATCTCAACAGCCTCTGCAACTGGGCCAAGATCTGGGGCATGAGCTTTAACACTTCAAAGTGTCACATAATGTCAATAACCAACAGGAGAGTAACATCAATCCACTTCTGTTCCATGCTGGGCCACGTCCTGTCCAAGGTAGACAACATCCAATACCTAGGCATTACCATCGCCAGCAACCTTTGCTGGGAGAACCACAGAGCGGGTCTAACAGCAAAGGCTAACAGGATGCTAGGATTCCTTCATCGTAACCTCAGAACATGCCCACAACAACTACACCAACTTGCGTACTTCAGCTTAGTACGATCACGGCTGGAGTATTTGAGCATTGCATGGTACCCATACCTAGCCAAGGACATAGTCTTTGTAGCAGCGTCGGGAGCAGTGTGTCGAATATGTTGGAAAGCTTTTGATGGGAACCGCTCCAGGAACGCAGAGCAATGGCATGCC
>JAAUYG010067541.1_pt1 | contig 15962 bp, 14 predicted proteins | sample 7278091 | NCBI WGS metagenome assembly JAAUYG01 (sample SAMN14350201, study PRJNA611818) | marine sediment metagenome | isolation source: surface marine sediment (0.6m) | place: French Polynesia: Moorea | collected 2018-08 | reverse complement strand
AATCGTGTTAAACTCAGCTTCGCCATGCTGGCCTCCTTTGAAAATGGTTTTGGTCCGTGAACCCCAAACCATTGTAACAAATGATGGTCAGCATGGTATTTCTTCCACGTGGAAGAAAATGAACAAGCCTGAAATAATATACACCCGATCAGCCAAACCTTTCCGGGTGATCCACCAAAAGTGACGGGTTCAGATGTACCGAATCCCTATCGTTGGTACAGGCGAAGGGTAAGGTATCGGAATCAAGAGGATAACCACCTTTTTCGTTCATAGGCCGTACGATTAAAATAGTTTGGCGAAGTTATTTATGCCACGACAAGTTAAGTTCAGCGCCATCATACTGGCCGCAGGGTTTTCCTCCCGCATGGCGGCATTCAAACCGCTTATTAAAATCGGAGGAAAATCTTTCGTCGAGCACGCCATCACGCTGTTCCGCTCGGCCGGCATCGATGATATCGTCACCGTCCTGGGATATCGTGCGCCGGAGGTGCTTCCGGTGGTCCAGAAGGCGGCATCGCGCGGGGTGATAAACGCCGACCATGCTGATGGCATGTATTCCTCGATTCAAGCCGGGGTCCAAGCGGTTGAGGATAGCTGTGATGCGTTTTTTCTGCTTCCGGTCGACATACCCCTCGTCCGGCCGTCCACCGTCCGGCAGCTGGCGGTCGCCTTCGCTCAACATTCGGCGCCGTCGGTTTGCTATCCCCTGTTTCAGTCAGCACGCGGGCACCCGCCCTTGATCAACAGCGCATTGATCGCTGCGATTCGCGGCTATGACGGAGGTGGCGGACTGCGTGCACTTCTGCGGCGTCACGAAGAAAAATCCATTACGGTTCCAGTGGAAGATCCCTTCATCCGGCAGGATGCCGATACACCCGAAGATCTCCTGCGGCTCAAGGAAATGATGCCTGGCAGCAGCTGAGCACTTGTGGAATTTTAGGTCGGTGGCCAGAGATGAAAAGGGGTGAAATCAAATTTAACGCTCAATTGGCCAATGCCGTTAATTCATGGTTTTCAACGACACAAGTTCCAACTGATCTGCTGAATCCTCGGCACGGTCAGAGACACTGGCGATGTTGTCCAGGCAGCGACGAAGATGCACCTTGTGCCCATAGGATAATGACGACGAAAAGATTTCTTTGGTCAAATCCCATTCCATGCTGTCTACTTTTGACTCTGCCAAGCCGACCTCTTTGGCGTGCTCGCGGGACACCTCAATCGGGCATATTCCGCGAAGATAGCAAAGCACGGCATTTTTGAGCGGTTCGCCAATGCCCAAAGAAGTTCGGATAATGTCTGCATAGAGCGTTCTTAATTCTGGTGGGATATCCGGTCGCTGATTCAGGAACGTGTCGCAGCATTTTTCGGCGGCATTGGCCACACGGTCAAGGCTTTCTACCAGTTTATAGATATCTTCCCTCAAAACCGGCATATACGCACCGGAGTATAGTCGGTCCCGGATCTGGAGCCGGATCAAATCGGCTTCGGATTCAAGCGCATCGGTTCGTCGCGCAAGCGTTTTGGCCCTGGCAATATCGTCTTCGAGATACGTCAGCAAAGTTTCGACAGCGGTAGACAGGCATGCTTCCATTTTAGCCGCGTGCTGTTCGATGAGGTCAATGACTTCTTTTTCCTTTTTAAACAGCATCATCCTCCTCCCCGCAATCCCCCAAATAATTTGAACAATCCTTATCACAGAGCCTTATTGGCAACAAGGGGGCCGGCCGGGATGTGAGGTCGGCAGAAGTTTCAAGGCTTAAACAAGTCAATCGCAGGGGCAAATCGAAAAACGCCGTCAGGACAGCGAGGATCGTACAGGCGCAACCATCCGCAGCGCCGCGTCCAATTGCATCGCGACCATGGCTCCAAGCCCCATCGTTCATTCGGCCAAACCGATGGAGCCCTTTGGGGATGACCGATTGCCCTCTCTTTGACAAGACCCGGTGAAGACACCGAAAATCGAACCTATCCCATTGAAAGTATTATATTATTATAATTATCGCCCTTTAAGACGGGACAGGTCGAGGTCGATTTCGGCCAGCGCTGACATCAAATGCGCCATCTCGCTCCCGGGTTTCATTTAGACCCAAATCCGCTCAACTGGCATATTCGCTAAAATAATGTTAGCAGAGTGTTAGATTTATGTTAGCGGCATGGGGTTCAAATGGTCTGCGTTCGTGAACCACCCCGATTCCTCACGCCGGGTCCGGCAGGTCATTTATTACGTTTTTCGCTGTTATGGCGGGTCATGGCAAGGTGGCACCACCCTGGCTTGTCACCGCATGACCGCGCCCGAAAACCATCATCCGTATCCACTACCAAAGGAGGGAAACCATGCGTAAAACCTTTATCGCGTGAAGATTGGACAGCATTTCGTGCAGGTCGACAAATCGTACCAGAGAGGCGCCAAGGCTTTGCCCGAAGGCACCCCCGTATCCGTCTATCTGAACCAGGAGCAGGTTATCAAACTCGTCGAGTGAACCACAAAGGGAACGACCCCAGGGCCAAGGCGAATCTAATGGAGGGCCCCATCGAACCAATGATGGTCATATTGCTGCTGGCCGGTGCTTACGTCGGCTGGAATATCGGAGCCAATGATACGGCGAACTGCATTGGCACGACCGTTGGGGCCGGATTGTTGCCTTTTTCACGGGCGGTTCTGGTCGTAGCGGTGTTTGCCGTCCTGGGGGCGCTGCTTCAGGGACAGCATGTCATGAAGACCATCGGCAAGGGCATCGTCTACCAGGAACTCAATTTTCTGGCCGTTTGTGTTGCGCTCATAAGTTCGGGCTTCTTCGTGACCCTGGCCACCTTTAAGCGCATACCGACCTCGACTTCCCAGGCCATCGTGGGCGGCGTGGTCGGCATTGGTCTGGCCATCAACGCCCCCATCAATACGGCCAAATTCTGGACCATTGCCGGCAGTTGGATTGTCTGCCCCTTGATGGTGATGGCACTGGCCTATGGGCTCTCGGAGCTGGTTGGCGCCATACTCAACAGAATTCGGGTCAGTATTCTCATTGTCCAGCAGGTTATGGGCTGGTTGGCGATCGTATCCGGGTGCTACGTCGCCTATTCCATGGGGGCCAACAATGCCGGCAATGCCGTGGGTCCCATTTCCAGCCTGGGACTGTTCCCGCCGATCATGCTGCTGGCACTGGGCGGTGGGGCCATTGCAGCCGGAGCCATCACCTACGGCCGCAAGGTCGCGGACACTGTCGGCAAAGGCATCACAACGCTGGATGTCCGTGGCGCCTTCGTCGCCCAAACGGCTTCGGCCGCGGGCATGCATCTGTTCTCCATTTGGGGAATTCCGGTTTCAACCTCTTCGGCCATCGTCGGTGCGGTCGTGGGGGTTGGGCTTGTCAAAGGCGCACGGGCCATCAGCAAAAAAACCATTGTCACCATCCTGATCGGATGGGTGCTCACACCGTGCTTGGCGGCCGTCACATCCTTTACGGCTTATCGTCTGATCGCCGGGGCCTTGTCATAAATTGATTAGAAGCGGTTTCAAAACCTCAGATCGCGTTCGAGAACAAGGCGCGGGCTGATGAAAAAGCGGAGCATATTCCATGATATGTGAGCATTTTGAAGAAGACCGCAACGCCGTTATTGGGCGTTAGATGGGGTTTTGAAACCGCTTCTAACGCTGCAGCCCTTCCTGGCAGCAAACCGTCAAAGCCGGCGGACAGGAGATAAATCCGGTCGAACGGAATAACCAATGACGCCCAGCGCAATCTTGCTCGTATTGTTATCGGCCGCCATCCATGTCGGATGGAATTTCCTGACCAAGTCGAGCAGAGATCCGGCGGTTTTTTCGCTCCTGAAAGGCACCACCATGGTGGCTGTCGCCATTGCCGGTCTATCGATGCTGCCGCTGGCGGCCATACCTGAAGCGCTCTGGATTTTTGTGCTGGTCTCCGGTTTGTTACATGGTGTTTACATTCTGGCCTTGAGCAAAGCCTATGAAAGCGGCGACATTTCCTATGTTTATCCGATTGCCCGCTCCGCGCCGGCCCTGGTGCCCGTGGCGGCGTTTCTGATCATCGGCGAAACCATTTCGATGCGGGGTGGCGTCGGGATCTTTATCGTGGTCCTGGGTGTCATCGCGCTTCAGTTCCGGGGGCGCGGCCGAACTGAGCTTCTGGCGTTCAAGCGAGAGGTCCTTAAAAAAGACTCGGTTTGGGCGTTTGTCACGCTGGGCGCCGTGGTTTCCTACTCGCTGGTGGACAAGGCGGCGATGGTTGCCCTGTCCGACGTGAACGCCATACCGCCGGCCATGCGGGGGCCCTGTTTTTTCATGCTCCAGGTCATCTTCTGTTACCTGTTTTTTTGGGGTTATATGGCCGCGACCCGCAAGCTTCAACTGAAAGGCGTGTGGACCGGGCAGTGGCGGCAGATCATCGTGGCGGCTGTTGGTACGATGGCTTCCTACAGCCTCATTCTGCATGTCATGCAGTCCAATCCAGTGAGTTATATCGTCAGTTTGCGCCAGTCGAGTGTGCTGCTCGCCGTGCTTGTCGGGTGGCTCCAGTTGAAGGAGCCCTATGGCATCTACCGGCTGGTCACCTCCGGGGTCATGCTGGCGGGATTTTATCTGGTCAGCACGGCAGGCGGCTGAAATCGGCATACGGCCATGTTACCTCTTGTCAGAGGAAAGGCGTTGAATCATTATCCACGCGGCAGACATGTCGCGTCGACAAAAACCACATGGTAAGAAGGGAGTGGCTTATGAAACGTTCGAGCATTTTTCTGGTAATGCTGTACATTGTTTTCGCGGCCTCCAGCGCATTGGCCAAAGGGCGTCTTGTCGTCTATTGTTCCAACGAGCCTTTCGCTTGTCAGGCGGTGGCCGACGCCTTTTCAAAAAAATATGACGTCAAGGTCCAGATGACACGATCCGGATCCGGCTCGACCTACGCCAAAATCCTGGCCGAGAAGGACAACCCCAAGGGGGACGTGTGGTATGCCGGAACGCTGGACCCCCATTCCCAGGCCGGAGTCAACGGCCTGCTGGAGCCTTACGCATCGCCCATGTTGAAGGAGATCGGCGAGGAATTCAAGAACCCGGCCACCAGCAAACAGCATCATAGCGCCGGGGTATACGCCGGTGTCCTGGGCTACTCGGTGAACACCGATGTTCTCAAGGAAAAAAATCTGCCCATGCCGCGATCCTGGGAGGATCTGACCAAACCCGAATACAAAGGGATGATCCAGGTGGCCAGCCCACAGAGTTCAGGTACGGCCTATACGGTTCTGGCCACCATGGTGCAGCTCAAAGGTGAAGAGGAGGCGTTCAAATATTTGGCCAAGCTGCATCAGAACGTCAACCAGTACACCAAATCGGGATCCGCCCCGGGTAAGGCCGCCGCCCGCGGAGAAACCATGATCGGGATCGGCTTTCTGCATGACCATGCCCTTCAGAAAGCCAACGGCTTTCCGCTGGAACTGGTGGTTCCCGCCGAGGGTACCGGTTACGAGATCGGTGGTTTGAGCATCATCAAAGGCGCCCGCAACATGGAAAACGCCAAGTTGTTCGTGGACTTCATGCTCAGTGCCGAAGGTCAGGAAGTCCCCCAGCGCGTCAAGATGTTCCAGGTGCCCACCAACATGAATGCCAATGTTCCCAAGGAAGCCATCCGGCTGGATCAGGTCAAGCTCATCGACTATGATTTCGTCAAGTTCGGCTCCGAGGAAATGCGCTCGCACCTGATCGACCGCTGGGCCAAGGAGATCAAACCCGTTGCGCGGTAACGCTCAACGTCGGGGGCGATGTTTAGTTTTGACCCTGATCCTACACCTGTAGCAGAGGATCCGGAGAGGTCCTACCGATCCGGGTTGCTCTATTTGTTGTTACTTTTCTTATACGCATAAGAAAAGTAACCAAAAGAAGGCGCCCGTGTCCCGCTTTATCTTGTGCGTCGGCGACATGCTCGGCGCGTGTCGGAACTCGCTTCGCTCAAACAAGCCGACACGCTTAATCCGATCCTGCCACCGATGCTCGGCGCGGGACAAAGGGGATCGAAGACAAATTCTGAACAGCGTTGCCTGGCCCCTTTGGGCGGGCGACCTGATGTCTCCCCCTTTGCGGGCGGAAACGCATTATGAAGATCCAAACCCAACGCCAGCCGGGAGAGACCAGCCCCTGGGCCGTTCTCTCCTGGCTGCTGATCGCCATCACGGCCTATTGGCTTCTCCCGTGGACGGCCCTTGAATACGGCCTCGGTGATTTTACGGCTGAGGAGTGGGTCGATGCGCTGGGATGGAAGCAGGTTCGTTCGACCCTGGTCCTGCCCATCCTGCTGACCCTCATGATCCCTTTGGCTTGGCTCCGCATCTCGGCGAAGATTTCCGGGGGGCTCTGGGCGGTCGTTCCCGGCCTGGCCCTGGGCGCCCTGCTCATCGGCTTCACTGCCACGGAGACCTCCATGGGGCTCGGGGCGACGGTCATCGCCATATGCCTGGCGGCGCTCTTCGCCGTCGGTATGGCCGAACTTGGTTTTCAGCGGGGTGACACCTTCATTGCCGGCGCGGTGATCTTTGTGATTTTCATGGTCAGCGTCTTCATCTTCTTCCCGGTCGGAGAAATCTTCAACAATGTGCTTTTTGACAAGGCCGGGATATTTTCACCTTTTCAGTTTTTTCGGATCATTACTTCCTTCGGTGTGGGCCGGGTCATCGGCAACACCCTGGTTCTGGCATTTTCAGTGGGTCTGGCCACGACCCTCTTCGGCCTCGCCTTTGCGCTGTACGCCGTCCGGGCGACCACACGGATCCGCTACCTGATCAAGGTTTTTTACATCCTGCCGATCATCACCCCGCCTTTCGTGGTGGGGATGTCCCTGATTCTCATCTTCGGGCGGGCCGGCATGATCAACGACGGGCTCATGTATCTTCTGGGCCCGGCCGGGCTGCTGATACCCGAGGGCAGCCCCGGTCTGTTTGAGCGCTCCGGCTATATCTATGGCTTCCTGGGGATATTTCTGGCCCAGACGCTCTCCCTCACCCCCATCAGCTATATGGTCATCAGCGGGATGCTGGCCTCGGTCAATCCGGCCATGGAAGAGGCCTCCCTGACCATGCGCGCCAGTCGCTGGGCCACGATGTGGCACGTTACGCTGCCCCTGATAAGGCCGGGAATCGCCAATGCCTTCCTCCTGGGAATGATCTCCTCGGCAGCCGATTTCGGTAATCCGCTTGTACTCGGCGGCGAATACGACGTGCTGTCCACCGAGATCTACTTCTCGATCGCCGGCGCCCAGCTCGACTTTGCGCGAGCCGCGGCATTGGGGATCATCCTCCTGGTTCTTTCCCTGTCGATCTTCTATATTCAGAACAAATGGATTGGCAAGAAGTCATATGTCACCGTCACCGGGGTGGAGACCGCGGGCAATGTCACCCCGCTGCCACGAGGGTTGCAGCGCGGCTTGACCCTGTTTGTCGTCATCTGGTTTTTTCTTGTTGGTCTGCTGTATTTCAGCATTTTTTTGGGCGGCTTCGTAAAACAATGGGGGGCGGACTACACCCTGACCCTGTCCCATCACCTGGAACTCTGGTCCAAAGGCCTGGAATCGGGTGCGTGGCCATCCTTCTTGAATTCGATGTCCTACGCCTTGTTGGCTGCACCGCTGACGACCCTCGTGGGTGTCCTCATCGCCTATATTCTGACCCGTAAAACTTTTTATGGCCGCGGTATCATCGATTTCGGCACCGTGCTGATCTTTGCCATTCCCGGCACCGTCATTGGGGTGGCCTATATCCTGGCCTTCAACACGGCGCCCATCGAATTGACCGGGACGGCCGCAATCCTGATCATCACGATGGCCATCCGGGCCATGCCGGTGGGCATCCGCGGTGGCATGTCCGCCTTGAGCCAGATTTCAACCAGTCTGGAAGAGGCGTCGCTGCTGCAGCGTGCAGGAAGCCTGCGCACCATACGTTCCGTTCTTCTGCCGCTCTTGAAGTCGACCATCGTATCGTCCATGGCCTATAGTTTTATCCGTTCGATGACGACGGTTTCGGCGGTCATATTTCTGGCTACCGCCGGCACGGATGTGGCCACCACCTATATTCTCTCACGCGTCGAAAGCGGCGATACGGGGGTGGCCGTGGCTTACGGCTCCGTGCTGATTTTTACGATGCTGGTGTTTACGCTGCTGGTCCAATTCACAATGGGACGTGCACGGACCGATAAACAGGTGAAAACCATATGAGGCTTCCATGAGTGATGCATCGATCAAAATCGTGTTGAACAATGTATCCAAACACTTTGGCAAGGTGCGGGCGCTTGACGCTGTCGACATCGCCTTCGCCCCTGGTACGTTAACCACACTGTTGGGGCCTTCGGGGTGTGGAAAGACGACCCTTCTTCGCCTTGTTTCCGGTCTTGAGCCGGTTTCCTCCGGCGAAATCTGGTTCGGTGATGAAAATGTCACCAATCTGTCGGCCACGCGTCGTGATGTTGGCATGGTATTTCAATCCTACGCGCTTTTCCCGCACATGACCGTGGAGCAGAACGTCGGTTATGGGCTGCGCATCCTTCGAACGAAACCGGATGACATCAGCAAACGGGTGCAGGAGGTACTTGAAATGGTGGCCATGGACGGATTCCAGCGCCGCTACCCCGATGAGCTTTCCGGCGGTCAGCAGCAGCGTGTGGCCGTCGCCCGTGCCATGGTTCTCCGGCCCAAGGTCTTGTTGTTTGACGAACCGCTGAGCAACATCGACAGCAAGCTACGCCGCAGTATGCGTGATGACATTCGGCGCCTCCAGCAGGCTTCCGGCATTACATCCATCTACGTTACGCACGATCAGGCCGAAGCTTTGGCGGTTTCAGACGAAATCATCATCATGCGCAATGGATCCATCGAGCAGCAGGGTCCACCGCAGGCCCTCTACCATCGCCCCCGGACCACCTTTGTCGCCAATTTCATCGGTGAGTCCAATGTCGTCGACGCTGAATTGACAGGCGAAGGCACGCACCGGCAGATTGTATTTGGCGATGCGAGGGTCGACGTGACGGCGGGCATGCCGATCGCCGATCGCAAAGGGCCGATAAAGCTTTCGCTCCGACCCGAGGTGCTGGAAATCAGGCCGTTCGAAAATACCTCCTCGTCCCCCATGCTTCACGGCGTTATCGTCCAACGCGCCTATATGGGGCCGGTCATCGAATATACGATTAAAACCAGGATTGGCGCGCTATTCACAAGAGGTCCGGCCTCTGCATCTCAATTCAAGGAATCAGATGAGATATCCATACACATCCAGCCGGAGAACATCATAATTATCCCTGAAAATAGTAAAGCGTAGTCATTGACGCGATCAATCATATCTTCCTGTCAGCCCCAAGGCGATTGTATGAGACGAAAACGACCGGATATGCCGAAGAATAAAGCCTTTAGCATCATACGGAAACCCTCGCTTGCCAATGAGATCGAGCGCCTCTCAAAAAACTTAAGCAAAGTCGCAACCAAACAATGATCAACCTTATCGAGATTGGATTGGATTGCGCGGACAAGTTAACTGCAAATGGTTTGGAGGTTTTTGTTACCGTCGGGAGGGGTGAAGCGTCCGCCATTCGGTGGGCCATTTAAGGTCAGCGTTGGATTTAGACTTCATCATGAATAAGCGCAAAAAGGACAGTAAATCCAAAGCGTAAAGTTGGTATAACATCCTTCATTCCGCCTATGACCAATTTTCAGCTGGAAAAGGTAAAATCTTCCCGTACAATTTGAGGTGAGCGCATCTTCAACTTAACTCCAACCCAAAAGCGATAGCATTGACGGACGACGAACATCCTCTTCTTGTGCCGGCGATGTGCAGGAACACCAAACCGAAAAGGAGGATGATCGGTCGTTGCAAGCCCAAGTTTCACAAAGATTCCAACTAGATCGGGTTGCCTTGTCGGCTCAATTTCTATTCGCTTTCAGGTCGGACGGGATTGGTCGCTTCGACCAGACGATTAGGCCGGGCTGATCCACGGCCGGTCACTGCTTCAGAACGCCGGGCCAGTTGGCGTTGGCCTTTTTGATGTGCCCCGGGATATCTTCTTCCCATCTCTGTTTGATTTCGGCATTGTAGTTGAGATAGAGCCTGCCATCGACAACACTCCAGGCGTTTTTCGGATCGACGCCGGCCGTGTAGCCTTCAGAGACGGCCCAGGCGCAATACCCGCCATAGCGGGGCGCATATTTGTCGGGGTCGGCTTCGAAAAGATCTCGGTTCTCCGCGCTGGCAAATCGCCATCTGGCATCCTTCCATTTGATTTCAAAATCACCCGACCCCTTGACGGGTTTGCCCTCCCTGTGAAAGGCCACCGGATCAAAACCCTTGATGGCGATGCCCCTCCAATTTTTGTAGATCTCGCTTTGGGCCACAGCGAGCGTTGGCAACGCCAGGCTGAAAAAAACAGCCGCGGCGACAATAGAAGAAACGGTTCGTGGCTTGAATTTCATTGTTGTTACTCCTTATTTCATGACGGCAGTATAACCCACGCAACCATCAAGCTATGCGTGGTCCGTCGTTAACGATTTCATATTCGACATGCGCCAAATAAGTGATAGGGCCTGATTCCCATCGGGGACAGGAGTACGCCTTCAGCGCCAGCCGATGGATCCCACTCGACGGCTTCAGCGTCTGAAGGCCATGAGACGATTGAATATCGTCTTCACCGTTGGGGTCAGGCGTGACCGGTTGTAGGCGTCGCCGCACTGGCGGATGGCCTCGGCCGCCGTCGGGTAGGGGTGGATGACGCTGGCCAGCTTGCCAAGACCCATACCGGCCTGCATGGCCACCGTGATCTCGCTGATCATGTCGCCCGCATGGCTGCCCACGATGGTGGCCCCGAGGATCTGATCGCTGCCCTTCTTGACGTGGATCTTGACGAAGCCTTCGGTCTCGCTGTCGACGATGGCGCGGTCCACATCGTCAAAGTGACGACTAATGGTGGTAAATTCAATCCCGCGCTCTTCCAGATCTTTTTCGTATAGCCCGACGTGGGCCACTTCAGGCTCCGTGTAGGTGGCCCAGGGAATGAGAAGATCGGAAAATTTGTCACGGCCGAAAAACAGGGCGTTGCGAATCACCAGGCGCGCTCCGAAGTCCGACATGTGCGTAAACTGGTATTTGCTGGCCACATCGCCCACGGCGTAGACAATCGGGTTGGTGGTCTGCATCCGGTCTGTGACCTTAACACCCGTGCGCGCATCAAACTCGATGCCGGCCTCCTCCAGCCCGAGACCGGTTACGTTCGGCTTGCGTCCGGTGGCGACCAGCAGCGCGTCGAATTCCAGCGTGCGCTCGCCATCGGGGTCTTCGACCGTAACGCTAATCGGCGGCTTTCCGCCCCGGCTTTCCACCCCTTTGTATTTCACGTTGTAGGCGAAGGTCACCCCGTCGTGACGCATCGATTCTTCCACAATCTTGGCCGCGTCCGGATCCTCCTTGGGCAGAATCTTCGCGTCGCGGGAGAAAACCGTCACCTGGGATCCGAGGCGCTGAAAGGCCTGGGCCAGTTCCATCCCGATGGGCCCCGCGCCGATGACGCCCATCCGGGCCGGCAGTTCGGTCAGATTGAAGATGTTGGCATTGGTCAGGTAGGGCGCCTGACTCAGGCCCGGAATCGGGGGAACTGAGGCCGTGCCGCCGGTCGCCACGACCGCCTTGGCGAAATTGAGCGTCTTGCCGTTGACTTCGATCGTGTTCTTGCCGGTAAATTTACCTTTACCTATAAAGATGTCCACACCGAGCTTCTCGGAGTAGCGCTGGGCCGAGTCCACCGGTGCGATGCCTGCCCGCAGCCGGCGCAAGCGCTCCATGACAAAATCAAAGTCGACCGAGACCTCGCCGCTGACGTTGACGCCAAATTCAGACGCGTTACGCACGGCCGCCGCCGCTTTGGCGCACCGCAGCAGGAGTTTGGAAGGCACGCAGCCCACCGTCAGGCAGTCGCCGCCCAGCAGGTGGGACTCGATCAGGGCCACGCGGGCGCCGACACCGGCCGCACCGGCTGCTGAAATCAGACCGCCGGCGCCGCCGCCAATCACCACCAGGTTGAACATGTCCTTGGGTTCAGGGTCGATCCATTCCTTGGGGTGCAGAAGATCCAGCATGCGCGTGTTGTGCTCATCCAGAGGCGATACGCCGTGTGCTTCGAGGTCGACCTGCTCAAACGAGGCCAGATCCGGGTCGCGTTCGGGAATTTCCGGCTGAAGATTTAAATCCTGGGCATCCGGACGTGTCAGCGGGGCGATAAAATCAGCCCAGCTGACCGCACTGCCGTCGGGTTTGCGCGCCACGCTGCCGTGGTCTTCATCCGAAATGAAGCGGTAAAACAGTTTTTCATTCTTGAAAGCGTGTTCACCCAGGACATGATGAAACACCCCGGCGTCCAGGAGCATATTGCCGATGCGCACGGCGTCTTCCGCGTCGAGGGCGATGCCTTCCTCTACGAGCTGGGCCACGGCCTCGTTGCCGACAAAGCATTTGGGGTATGACTTTGCGGGGAATCCATAGGTGCGGTCCTGAACGTCGAAAAGCTGTTTGATCCGTCCGGTGAGGTCTTCGAGGCTTTCACCATCGAAACTCGCCTTGATCTCGTTGTTGTTATCTGTTGCCATGATTCTCTCCTTAATTCGTTCCTGATTCATAGGTGACAAGGCTCATTACATCAATATTCCATCCTTTGGCAGATAAGCATGCTGTCGGCCACGATCAGGGCGGCTTTGTCCACGGTAAAAGACATTTAGGTTTTAAACATTGAAATTCACTTTCCCAGCAGTAGGGCCGCATAGACCGCGGATCCGCCGCAAAAGGACCAAAAGCAGGTTTCCCTTTCCTCGGGCAGCTCACGCATGAGAACGTTCAGAATAATACTGCCGGCCGAGAACGACCAGACAATGGCTATGGCGGTTTCATTCAGATGAACCAATTGTCCGACAACCGCACCCAGGACAATCGCTGCGGCCAGAAGCCAGCGCCCCTTTTTGTCGTATAGCGATTGATGACCCTCTCGCAGGTTTTCATCTGTAATGAAAAAGTGTAGCGCCACGGCAATAAAAAAAAGCATGCAATCAAATAAGCTGTGGTCGCTCAAGTCGTTCAGCAGATAACCAAAGATGACATTCAAAATGGCAAATCCGCTGATCCGAATCCAAAAGACAGACGGGAGACTGACCTCTTTGTCATGGGCCGAATGTTCTAGCGACTTGGCTCTGAGGGCAAAGGAACCCAATCCATAGAATACGAGAAGCCCAATAAGCGCGATAAGGTGCGATTGGTTATCCAGTTGGTGCAAGACCGAAAAGTCACTGCTTTCAAATTTTTCTTTGGCATGGCTGAGTTCCGGAAATACTTCAAGAAAAACAAAGCATATGGAGACACCACCTGCAAATGATGTCCACCGATATCGCGGAATTACGGTAAAGATGGGCAGTCGCACCATATAAACGTGAACATTGGCCAATGCAACCGCAAGAAGTAAAGCCAAACTCAGCATCGCATGTTTCTCCACAAGCTAAGCACTATCGTATCTTCCCATTAATTCACCTTCATTCCGAATGATGAACGGGCTTTTTATCTTCCTGGCTCAGGCGAATGATTTCACTGCGTGCAAAGATGGCGCCTACTTTCAATCGAAGTGCCGGCGCTGCATACAGCGCGGGCGGCACGCTTATGTCGGCCAAAAAGAGTTCACCCACATTGGCGCCCCAGTTACTGAGACGCCGAGCACACACAAGGGCGCCGCCACCGTTGCCGCCGGAGCCGGCCAGCACAGCGATCGCCTTGCCGGCGGGATGGCCGTTCAAAAACCGCATACGGGCCAAATGGGCCAGGTTGCGTCCCGCATTTTCCATCATCTGGATCAATTCGACGCGGTAATCTTCCATCATGGCCCGGTCGACTTCAATCATTTGCTCGGTGGTCACAGAAGGCAGTTCATGTCCAGCAAGCGTGGGTATTTCCATTAGAATTCATCCCAAGTGGAGAAAAAGGTACTTTTACCTGTGCATTCGGACTGTGGATCTTTATAGGCTTTGATTCAACCATGCGCTAACACGCAAGCCGCAACAAAAATTAATTGGCCTGGCATCCGCGCAATACGCCTGGAACATCCATCGAAGAATGATCCCCGATACAGTCGTAGTGTTCCTGCAGAAAATTAGAAGCCGCGGCGTATCCAAGAGCGTGCAGATGTTTAAAAAACGCCCATTCCGTATTTAGTTTGCTGGATGCATTCAGGGGCTCGAACCCTTTCTCATCGGCAATCAAGTGAATAAACATTTTTCGATACCGGGTCGGGTCCAAACTGCCTTCATCCAGCAGCCGGGCGACAAAATCAATGGCCCGTAATTCGCTGATCAAGCTGGAGTTAAATGTGATTTCATTGACGCGATTTAAGATTTCGCGGGCTGTTTTTGGGGTTTTTTGACAAGCCAAGGGGTTGATCTGGACGATAAGGATATCCTGGGAATCACTGTGGTAGGCAAACGGATAGAGGATTGGATTGCCGGCATAACCGCCATCCCAATAATCCTCGCCCTCCACTTCGACCGCCTGGAACATAAAGGGCAAACAGGCCGACGCCATCACTTGATCCACGGTCAGCCGGGTCCGGTCAAAACGCTTGACCTGACCGTTGCGAACACTGGTGGCACTGATGAAAAGTTTGATTCTATTACAGGAACGAACCCGTTCAAAATCCACCAGCTTATCCAATAAATCCCTCAGGGGATTCCAGTTCATAGGGTTGGATTGATAGGGCGACATCAGACGCGAATAAATATCCGAGAAGAGATATCCGGGGGAGTAATCCAGGTTCCAGTTATTGGTCATCCGATCGAATGGTGTTCGCTGGTAAGGGCTCGCGACCGCAGCTTCATGCACCGCCCGCCAGAATATGCCCAATGCTTCGCGGGCGCCCTCTCTACCCCCGGCCATAATCCCGTCCGCCAGAACGACCGCATTCATGGCGCCGGCGCTCGTGCCGCTGATGGCGGCAATTTCTATCCGGTCCGACACCAGTATCCGATCCAAAACACCCCAGGTGAAGGCCCCATGCGCCCCGCCGCCCTGAAGAGCCAGGTTGATTCGCTTTTTGGTTTTGGTGGATCTTGCCGGTGTTTTTTTTGGCTTTGGCATGATTCATTACCTCCCCTGGTAAAATGTCACAAAAATATGTTGAGGATGCGTGCGTATCGCATGTCCCCGACATGAGAGCCGACAATGATCCCCCTTAATGATTGGTCGGTTCCGGGTGATGTTCCGAGGGTTTGGTGCGGTCAGAAGGTTCCCCGGCCCTTCGAGCTTTGATCACGTTGATGATTTTCTTGGCCACCAGCGGGAAAATCCCCAGGAGCGCAAATGAAAATATCAGTTCAGGCGAAAGGATGCCCTTCAAGGATTCAAGTTTTCCGATCTGGGTGCCTGCATTCACGTAAACGAAAGTCCCGGGGAGCATGCCCACCTGGCTGACCAGATAAAAGGCCAGCGTTTTGATCGGGGTCAGCCCCATGGCCAGATTGATGACAAAAAATGGGAAAACGGGGACGAGTCTGAGGGTGAATAAATAAAACGACCCTTCGTTTTCCACACCCTTATTGATGGCGTTGAGTTTGTCACCGAACTTATTCTGGACGTAGTCGCGCAATAAAAACCGGGCGACCAAAAATGCCAGGGTCGCCCCGATACTGCTGGCAAACGATACCATGATCAGGCCGGTCAACGTGCCGAACAGGGCACCGGCGGCCAACGTCATGATGGCGGCGCCGGGCAGGGAAAGCGCGGTAACGGCGATGTAGATGCCCATAAAAATGGCAATCGTCAGCGCCGGCTTGGCTGCATAATACGCCTGGAGGGCCTGCTGCTGCCCCTTGAAGTACTCCAGCGTAAAATAGCGTCCCAAATCGAAATAGAAAAAGCAGGCTATAAATATGGCGATGAGGGCAAAAATCGCCACGCGTGTT
>JAAUYG010179817.1_pt1 | contig 15963 bp, 9 predicted proteins | sample 7278091 | NCBI WGS metagenome assembly JAAUYG01 (sample SAMN14350201, study PRJNA611818) | marine sediment metagenome | isolation source: surface marine sediment (0.6m) | place: French Polynesia: Moorea | collected 2018-08 | reverse complement strand
TGGAATAACTTTTGAACCACATAACATAGGAACATAATTCAAACAGCATTGTAATACTCCCAGCAAGGGCTTTCATTTAACTATATATCTCATTTATATTTGGAAAATAAAAAATTGGGGTGACTGCCCTAATAGTACTAGCTGAGACGGTCCGTGGTTTGGGTGGGTATGTTTACATTAAATATGCAACAGAAAGCCCCAATCTGACCTCCTGCCTTTTCTCGTACCCACTCCTCTCCCCACCCCGGCCTACAAACGGAGAAGTAGGAATCAGATCTCAGTTCCTGTTGATCTAGACTGGTGCTTCAAATAAACTATACCTTACCTGCCGGCACGCTGGACATTTGTTCAGATATTCAAGCATAATATGTCAAGGGGGTCATTTTAGTGGCACATCCTTCCTACTTTAGGTAGTACATGTATAGTAGTACGACGGTCCGTGGTTAGAACAGGAATCTGGATCTGGATGATAATTGCTATCTCCATATACGGATATCACCATGATCACAGCAGTGGGAAAACATAATTTTCCGTGAAGAAGCACGAACAGCACTCGCAATCAGAGTACCCTAATCCAAGGTGTGTTGGGTGTCCAGCACTTTGTCACTATGAATGCAAATTGCAGATGTTGCCAGCATGTTTGAAAGGCTGACAGGTTTTGTCTATTTTCTTAATTAGGCCTAGCTGTACCTTTCGCAAGTTACAACCTTAAACATGGCAAAGAAATACTGGCTACAAATGAGAGCTTCAGGGAGTTTAATTTTATAAACTCTGGTCATACAGTAGTAAATATGGGAGAAGGATTCGAAATAAAGATGTTTGAGGATGTCATTAATTTCTACCCCCCCGCCCCCCACACACACACCAAAATAACGGTGACAAAAATGACCATGACGAAGTGACTGGGTACCAGGTGTAGGCCTATCATAATGTACAGGATCTAGGTCTGGCAAAACCTTCTCCGGAGCCCCTACTACACGTCACAGCTCCTGGGATTAGTAGCCAATTGGACTATTTGTATGCCAATTGGATACGCTTAGCCCATTGGTATGGTGGTTGATTTTGACGGCCCAAAAATATTTGAATATTAATAGATCTATATTAATAAAAAATAGTTTTCAATTATTTTTGTTTGTTTTCTGCGCAGAAAACAATTTTCACATGGGAGAAAATGTTTTTTGCGTGAAGAAAATTTATTTTTTTACGCGGAAAAGAGAAAGTGGAGAAAGTTTTATGCGGGAAAATGTGTTATTTATACGGAGAAAAGTTTTCACCATGCAGAAAATTATTTTTACATGGAGAACATTTTTTTACTGTGGAGAAATTTATGTTTTTATGTGGGGAAAATGTTTTTATATGGAGAAAATGTTTTCACCTCTGAGAAATGTTTTTTACATGGAGGAAATGTTTTCACTGTGAAGAAAAGAATTCTACAAGGAGAAAATTTTTTTTACATATTTTCACTATGGAGAAAGTGTTTTTTGCATGGAGATGTTTTTACATGGATAATTGGATAATGAGATGTTTTTTTCATACCGTGACTCCATTGCTCTGAGTGCCACTTGGCTGAATAACAAAATTTTGTAGATTGGGTGTTGCTTGAAACATTGGCATGCACCACAGCGACAGCCTGCAGTATTTTTGGTTTTTCTGCGACAGGAACTTATGAATATATGCGTCAGTTGTCATACTCACTGGAGAGAAATTTTGTGTATGTTTCATTCAAGAAAAATGATGGCTAGATGTCAGATGGTTATATCTGTTAGTGTAAATTTGAGCTACTAGTAGAAGGGGTAGACATCTGTAAAAATCGAATCGACTGAATCGCGCGAGCCAGCCGTTTTGGCAAATTGATCTAGCAAACCGATGAAATTCTTATCTTGCGATCACGATGTGCACTCCTTGCTAAAGAGTGATTGGCGATGTTAACTGCCGATTCGTGAGCCAGCCCACCTATAAAACTACTATCTGATGAGCCAGTCCCTTGCTAAAATAACGAACCGTGGCTTGCAGTTGCTGTTAAACTCCGATCTGCGGGTCATGGCTGTTAAAGATTGATCTGCGACTAGACCATTTATGTTAAAGAGTGATCTGTGACTAGACCATTTCTGTTATAGAGTGATCTGCGACTCGTCATGGGTGTTAAATATTGATATACGATTCAGATAGGAGTCTTAAATAATGATCTGCAATTCGTTGTTCTCTGTTAAAAAATAAAACTCGAACCCGGCAATATTTTATAGTATACCCCTATTATTGCTGTAAAATCAGCCCCTGCTTGCCTTGGTGGGTGAATCAGGTAGTGTGACCATGAGTACGATTAAAAATATATTAGAATAGCTACAATGGAAGTCAGGTTTAGAAGACTCCGTGATTGGTTCCTTAATTTCCAATAAAGGGAAACACTTCATTGGCTATTGGTGTGGAGCTATTTATTGAGTAAGGTATTCACTAGCTGACAGTCTGCATGTGCTTTCACAACCAGACTGACCATGCAGAATACTACTATGATGTGGTATGATCTTCTATTCCAGAGACTCCAGTAACTATAATAGCTGCTGTAGGAGGGGCACTGGGGGCTGTGGTACTCATACTGGTGGTGGTGCTGGCTATCGTGCTAACCAGGAAAAGGTCAGAGGCTAAACCTTACATTATCAGGGTTAGGTGGATCGCTGCAGTTAGTGTGCATAATTGTTTTAAGATGTGTACTACCTAAAATTCTTCAATGAATATTTCCCTATTGTAGTTCTCTGACTGTATATATTTTACTCTATATCTTTATGATTTCTATGTCAACTAAGCACAAAAATAGAAATTTGTCATTCTTTTGTACTATGTATACGTAATTGCCTTTCAAATATACTGCTATAAAAACATGACTTTTGGCTTCCATTGGCAATGTACCTTGATGCTTGTATATGTTATTCAGTCCATAGGTTACAGCTATATAGCTCAGATGGAACGGCCACAAAATGTACCGAATGAAAATATGTACATGTTGTACAATTGTATTTAGCTGCTGTATGTCTGTTACAATTCGGAAAATAAACAACAACAATTCTGCAATGCAAGCCATTATTATAACATCCATTTTTTCCTGTTTTCTCATTCAGAAGACAACAAAGTAATTCTGGAGACAAGCCAGCAGTGGCTGAAACATCGCCTGGAGCACATATGTCACCTGGATCAGGTCCTTACGATGAAATCATGCCAGAACAGAGTGGTGGTCACCAGAACCCAGCATACGAATCTCTGGATCCACCCAACGACAGCAGTTATGTCAATGTTCCACAGCCGTCTCCCTACACAGCACTGAACCCTATCCAGAATCCCAAATCTGGATCTGTAGGGAAACTGGATCACAGAGAAAGAAATCCTGTACAGATGTGGATGCTGGTGAATATATCCACACCACAGGATCTCCTAACTATGAGTCTCTGGATTATATTGAAATAGTGAACTGAGAAGGATGTATCAGGATTACCAATGACCTTATCATATTTTACAAATCTGGTATACAATATACGTTATTAATTGCTTTGGGTTCAGCAGATGGAGAAGGTAAAGGTACAGGCATCAAGTTCCAATTACGTAGTAGTAGTAGTAGTAGTAGTAGTAGTAGTAGTAGTAGTGGTAGTAGTAGTAGTAGTAGTAGTAGTAGTAGTAGTAGTATCTTTACATCCTTACATGTACATAGTGTACATAATTCTTGTTCTTATAGTGTTGTTTCCTGTGTTAGTGAGGTTATGATATTGGCTGTTTTCTCACTTACTTTCACTTCATTGACGGTCAAACTTTTAATTCATCTTGTGATTCTTCTTCCTTATACATCTCCATTTTAAACCATCCCATACTTGATAACATTAATCACATCACTTGCATGTTATTTTATATTCTAAATGGAGACGTCCACCATTAGCACATTGAGTTTATACTTCAGTATTTAACTCAATGTGCTAATGGTGGATGATATGCTCAAGCATATTTCGACAGCTGTGCTCCTTTCAGTCAAATGTTGGCCCAGAAGAATCACTTTTATAAATGTGCAACAATTAAATGTATACACTGTATAGTAATAGAAACAGACTGATAGAACTATCAAACCAATGAAGGAAATTTGTATATTATAGTTATATGAGATATGGACAGTACATGCACTGGTAATTGTGCCAGTAAAATTCCTATTTGATTATACTTTGTAGTCGTGATAGTGATACTCCACTAATGGTGCTAATATTTAACCCCACCCATGCCAGTGTAAATTAAGTTAATTAAAAGCCAATCAGCTGAAATGGTTCAAGATTACAATTTATACATGAAGCATGTCCCACATAGAGCCCCCTCCCCCCCCCCCCACACACACACAAGAGAAAACACAAAAAGTTCCATGAATACATATGATCCTCACCCTCACCAAAGGGTTACCTCGCTAAAGTGTAAAGAATTGCTTGGCAGAAGTGATGCTCCTATTAGAGGGAATATTATTACTGTTGTGCTGTTTTTACTTGTGTATTACAGTAGTCCCTCTTTAATAAGGTCACTGTATTGAGAAACTGTGGCCAGGTTAAAGAGGTGGCTTTTTTTGAGGGGGAGAAGTAAATACATTGATAGTAGTAGCGGAAACAATTTATGGCCTTATTAGAGAGGGTGGCCTCTGTTGAGAGTGACCACTAAGCGAGGGACTACTGTATTATGATGTTATCTACTCAGTATTTCAGCTAGTATACATGTAGTTTTGACCTGGCCCCTAAGGCAAGGCTTTTAGTTAGATTAAAACATTAGCTTCTGTCTTTGTGTGCATAGTCAACGATTAGGTTCTTTATGTATATAGCTTCATCTATCCTTTCACCAACTGACTTTGTTTCAGTTTTAGGCTAGATTTTTATGTTTTTTATGTTTTCTTTATGTATATATAGCTTCATCTATCCTTTCACCGACTGACTTTATTTTAGTTTTAGGCTAGATTTTACGTTGTGATTTTAACCCAAGCATGCCTGATGATATCATACCCTGGTTGTGACTTCTGTGCATGTTTTCCTTGGCTTCTTGATCTGGTGTGCATAGTCATCTTGTGACTACTATTTGTCTGCACCTGTGAATTTTGCAGGTGAGTGGTTTAGTGATAACATTTAAACTTATTTGCAAAGTAAAAAGAATGTTAAAAATTTTATTTGATCTGTTAATATAGCAGCCATACTGAATTAGTAATTTCTGAATTCCTGTTGTAAGTTTTAGATTTTTACAGGCATTAATAATTGTTACCATATTTATTAGGCATCTGGTCTGTAGATTTCGTCAGATTTTTTTTTCGGATTTTTTTTTTCAATATTGTCTATTCCGCCAGCTTACAGCCTCCACTAAATTCGGGTCTATAGTAGCGACAAATTTTCATGGGTGGCTTTCATATTGGGAATAGGACTTGCCTAGTCTGATAACATGCATTGAATGCGATATTCGGTGTTCAAAAATCCTTGGCCAATACCTGTAATATTTCATGAATGTTATCTCCGGGTGAGAACGTCTCTCTGGGATTTATTGATGTGGTGTGCACACAGTGCACCATCGTCACTCATTATGAGTTGCCCGGGGTGCAATCGACTCTCTCTTCCCACCACCCATGGCTTCAGCTGGCCTGTAAGTGTGTATATAGGTCATGCTGAAATGCTTAGAAGCTCGGCTTCAGTTGGTGACTGCATTGCCTTGTCTTCGGGTAGCTCTGGTTGCAGTATGCCTTGCAAAGGCAGCAATTTGATTGGATAAAAGTTTGACCTAATATACGCGGTCCTGGCCCAGCATTAATCACGGGTAGCTGGGGATGGAAAGTATTGACTGTACACAATTACACGTGATGAATGACGATGACTGTGCACACAAATTCCCCTACTAATTTTCGTTAACACTTTTTAACAATCAATACATGATAAACCATTAGGGATAGACCCCTAATTACTACTAGACACTAATGGGAAATCATATATGGTGACTTCAACTGTGCTACTGGATGTGACTTTGAGCGACCTTGAAGGTCAAAATCGGAATCGGAAAAATTTTAGCACTAAGCCTCCATGGAATTGGGTCTAGCGTTGGCAAATATTCATGGATGATTTTCATAGTTTGGAAAGGTGCTTATCTGGGTTATCATGCATGCTGGGAGAGATTTTTTAGTATTATGTGTCTTTTTCACTCAACTTCACGGAAGAAAATGTGAAAAAGTGTATTTTGCGAATTATCTCTGAAAATTTTTGGACAAAATTTCTGGTCATATTTCATTAAAGTTATGTCTAGGTTAATGCCATGCCTTGAACGTATTGGAATTATTGTGGCTGATTTAGCGTACACATGATAGACATGATTTCCCCTACTCATGCTACTAATTTCCATCCAGCAACTCAGAATTCGGTGTCTTTCAACTGTGCAAGTGTGACACAGAGCATTTTTTTTAGGAATATAGGTGACCCAAATAAACAAAACATAGCTGGCCATTGCTAAAAATGGATCGAACATTACACTAATGCTTCCAAATTATTATAAACGTGGTTAACACTTGTTAACCCTCAATACTGGACAAACCATTAGAGATAGACCCATAGTTACTATTAGACCCTAATAGGAAATCATGTGTGGTGAATTCAGCCATCTTATTGGATTTGACCTTGAGAGCCCTTGAAGGTAAAAACCAGGATCATAAGGATTGGACAAATTTTAGCATGCAGTCTCCACAAGATTGGGTCTAGCATTAGCAAATATTCATGGCTGACTTTCATATTTGGAAAAGAACTAGAGGTTATCAGACACCCTGGGGAAGTTTTCCGTATAATTATGCCTTTTTGGTCAATTTACCAAAAAAATGTAAATAACTGTATTCCGTGCATAAACTCTTGAATAATACTGATCATATTTCATGGTTGTTATCTCTAGATAAGTGCTACATGTATGCTGATATTGTACTGAAACAAACTCATATGGACTCTTTAATGACTTAAAAACATGCAATTGTGATAAAGGATATAGACATACATAAATGTATATTTTGATGCTCAATAACGGGATGCCTGCTCACGTTGCAGGAAACCGACTGTCTAGTTATGTTTGCATGTATGTATATGATAATTATAGACCTAGTGTATGATATTATCGTACTATGTCAATGGATTTTGGTTCCAGACCACACAAGGCGAGCTTTCATCCCTGTATCAGCAGCTTGATGAGGTGAAAGCGGAAAAGCTAAAACTGGAACAATCTGTGGCTAACCAGTTGGATGAAATTCGTCGATTGGAGTTTGTCGACGACCGTAACAGAAATCTGACAGAGGAAGTGACTGGAGCTGAACAGAAAATCAAAGAGCTCCAGTTCAAGATTCGCGGTCTAGAGAGGGAGAGAGAGAAAGACCACAATGCCGAGGATGATGCTGCGGTCATTGAGGCACTGAAAGGAAAGCTGGTTAAGCTTCACACAGACAAATCTGAACTGGAATCACAAAACAAACAATTCAACAAAACCATCGAGGAGCTGCAAGATGAAAACGATAAGCTACGGCGAGCTCTGAATGACTCAGAGCGCATGAGAATGGAGCTGCGACAACGGAATGAGGACTTACAGCAGGAAATACTGTCACTTCAAGGTCAGATGACCTCACAGCGAGATCGGCAGACATTCCGGGATTTTGTGGACTTGAAGAGAGAACTAGTGGCAGTGAAAGATGATAATGACAAACTAAAAGCAAAGCTAAAAACAACATCAAAAGGGGGGAAGATGGGTGTGTTGTTGCCGAGTTTGTCTGCCGATGGCAGACCGCCCTCTGGTGGCGATCAGAGGAAAGATACAAGACGGAAAACATCCACAACTGGTGTTCAGCAGAAATAAATATTGTTTGGACAGTCTTGAGGTACAGTGGAACCTGTCTGGAGAGACCACTGCCATGAGAGGCCCCTTGTCTTGAAGGGACACCATCTTGCAGGACCACTAGAATTTGACAGAAAGTCCTACATTTCAGTGTGAATGAACTGTCATCAAAGACCACCTGTCTTGAGAGACCATATTTTTATGGCCAATGGGATGGTCTTTCAAGTCAGGATCTACTGTAATATACTGAGCACTTTTGTTATAGATATGTGGTCCTTCAAGACATGTGGCTTGCGATGACAGTTTCAGTGTGAGTGACATTTTCAAAGACACTTTCAAAACTGCATGTGTACTGGTACTCTTAAATTTGAGAGATGTACTGTGCTACATCTGAAGAGATGTGATTGTGGACCTAATCAAGATGCTGCACTTTCTGTCATTCTGCTGATTATCGGTTAATTGTCAGTGCAAGAGGTCGTTTGGCCAACAAAAAATTGAACTGTGATAAAAATATGTAGTTTATTAATAACAATATAAACTGTAGATCTTGCATAGCATTCATAGCATAGCCTAGAGCCTATATGCAAGTATAAATTACGGGTATATATATTTCTTGAACTTGACACATATCACATATAGCTGCTGAATGGCTGAGGTTAGGTTAAACAAAATGTTGGACATTGCATACATTGGAATCAAGATGGGACTGTTGCTGTAGAGAGGACAGCCTTGCCCGGGCAAGTGTGCCAACTATTATACCTCAGCAAAGCACTGTGCATGTACTGTAAAATTTCCAATTGGGTTTAAAAATTTAATTTAAGCTGCAGTTGGCATACCCCCCCCCCCCCCCCTCGTCCCCCCACCCTACCACACCCCCGCCGCATTGTTGTAATCCCACAGATTACCTACCACAGCTTGTAGGCAGGTTTAAGTACTGGTAATCTGTGAACATGAAGCACAACGTTCCAAAAACTTTGATGCCTCCTGTGTACTGATTTGATTGACACTTGTACCTTTTGTCATTAGACAATGTAGTCTGAGCATCAGATATAACACCTGGAGATCCCTGTTACAGAACATAGCACATAAATGTAATATTTCATCATGGTGGATAGGATATCCACATGTGAAAATTCCACGTGCAGTATACAAAGCTTAACCATCATGTGTGCTGGTATTTATCGAAATCTTAATACTGCTCTGCTATAGTCTGTACCTAGACTTTCTGGTCCTTTTTCTTAAATGTTAAAAATTACATTTTATTAGCATCATAGTACCTTGGCTTCTATTGGAAATTTCACGGGTTGTACTTTGTCCAGACAAAGTGGCTATCTTGCCCAGGCCAAATGGCTAGTTTGTCTGGGCAAAGTCCCGGGGGCAAAGTGTCCTTTGGTGAGACTGAGAGGAAGGATTAAAGGCATTCATGGCACTTGCTGCCAAATAATTCTGTCTTTATTAGAGAGGTGTCCTTTGGCGGGAGTGTTGTTTAAAGAGAGGGACCACTATAAACCACTCTATAATTGTAAGTTAAAAAGTAATCCAGCCACCTGAATAAGGGAGCCATCATTATAGTTTGCCATGGCCGCTTACCAGATTACGCTGTCTAACTGCAGATCTTGCCCGGATAAGTTACAACCGTACTTTAGCCAGCTGGTTTGCCCACGCAGGTTTTTTTTTTTTTTTTTTTTGGTACTTTAGTTTGTCATTATTTAAGATAAAACCATATGTTGGCCTGCAAGTAAGCAGCACTAGCACAGAAGGTATTTACCAACATTGATGTTATGAGAATGAATTAACATTCTCATAACATTATGAATTAACAGATGAGATCCATCGACAGCGTATGCTTTTTGGTTTTATCATAATAATTGGTCTTATCATACTTCACGATATATTGCATGTGCTAGGAGTGATGTGTGTTTTGACGTTATGATGTGCTCAATACTGAAATGCTTCCGATGTTGGAATGCCTTTGTTGGATGCATTATGATATCCGAAAATTTACCGAGCCAAAACTTCTGGTTGTTCAGTAGTTTTATCAAAAAGGCTTTTGAAGAAAAGGGTTTAGCTTTTTTGTTTGCCATAAAAAAAACATTTTACATGTTATTACTGAGGCATAAATATGTAGATGCATATGTCATTTTTTTTTTCGTTTAAACAATTGGAAAAGCATACAATCACAGGAAATAGGCAATAAATAAGTAAATTTCATGCTACAATGAAATTGATGTGTTACTTTATTGGCAGAATATAGTAGACTATCTGCTGTGTTTTAAGATACCTAGGTTTCATGTATATTTAATGCATATGTATTAATATTTTGTAGTGCCTTCCCCGCTTTTTCCTCAAACAATTGTGCTCAAAGCATGAAATTTTACTGTAGCTGAGACACTGACTGGATATTGGTATAGCTCTTCCTCAGGTTTTCGGACATCACTGGCCTTCCTCGAGGGTTGTAATAGTTTACAGATGATGTTCAATGTATCACCTATACATCTCTCTGTGGAGTATACGCGCAGATACATACTGCAAGTAGTAATGGGTAAACATTGTACAATAGCCTTCTATCGCCTAGTAACCTAGCCTTTGATCTCATGGTTTAGAATCCCAATGCCATAACCACTCTGCCACCAGACCTCCTTGTTGCTTGGCAAATGACCGGAATGATTTGTGCATATAGGATTCCCAGTCATTGCACCTGTGTTGAAAGACCATCCCATTGGTAATAAAAAGGGGCTCTTTCATTGCAGGTGGTCTCTGATGACAGGTTAAATTATGATATTGAAATGTAGGTCGACCCTTCTACCATAAATTATGGGTCTTTCGAAACTTGTCATCTCTCATGGCAGTGGTCTCTCAGGACAAATTCTAATGGATTGGCACTTTGATCTACTCAGCAATAACGATAGCGGATAGTGACAGTTTATGCAGTTGTACTTTGCATGTATTTACCTGGGGCACCAGATACCAGTAGCATATTTGGGTGCAATCTCCACAGGAATTTGGGTAGGCCAGCCTGCATTGAGGTAATTATATGTAAAACACTCTGAGCAGGCTTTGGCGTGATAAAAGTGCTTTATAAGAACTGCCCATTATTATTAAGTGGACTTAAAGTTAAGGCTAACTTTTGTTAGAGATAAAATGTCCAAAGTTCTAGAGATTGAATAGATTACTACAAAATGCAGGATATCATCGACTAACTTTATAAAATATACAAAGATTTAGAGATTGAATGGGTTACTACAAAATGCAGTGGATTATCATAGACTAACTTTATAAAATATACAAAGCTTTAGAGATTGAATGGGTTACTATAAAATGCAGGAGATTATCATAGACTAAGTTTATAAAATATACAAAGTTCTAAAGATTGAATGGGTTACTACAAAATGCAGGATATCATCATAGACTAACTTTATAAAGTATTATAGAAATTGAATGGGTTATTACAAAGTGCAGAGGATCATTGCAAGCTTTATAAAATGTACAAAGTTATAGAGATTGAATGGGTTACTACACAATGCAGGGAATCAGCATAGGCTAATTTTATAAAATATACAAAGTTTTAGAGATTGAAAGTGTTACTATAAAATGCAGGATATCATCATAGACTAACTTTATAAAGTATTATAGAAATTGAATGGGAATTGAATAGAAATTCAAAATGCAGGGGATCATTACAGACTAACTTTTAAAATACCGGGGTATACAAAGTTATAGAGATTGAAAGGGTGACTACAAAATGCAGGGAGTCATCATAAACTAACTTTATAAAATACACAAAGTTTTAGAGATTGAATGGGTTGCTATCTTATACACAATGCAGGGGATCATTACAGACTAACTTATAAAATGTACAAAGTTATAGAGATTGAATGGGCTATTACAAAATGCAGGGGATGTCATCACATACTAACTTTATAAAATGTACAAAGTTATAGATATTGAATGGGTTTCTACAAAATGCAGGCGATCATCATAGACTAACTTTATAAATGTTCCTATATAATTTTGCCTGCAAAGGTACATTTCTTCAAATTTTCTTTTTACAGTTGAAGATGTGCACTGAACAATGACATGAACAAATATTTTTTCTCACATTTTTAGCACCAGCAGTGTTTTATGAGGATGATTTCCCGTATAATATTATGAAGATATTAATGTAAACGAGCTTGAACCACGTGCACTATGATGTGTTCTGCTAGAAGAATCTGAGCAGATTATTTCATGGAATGTATACAACCATTATGGCTAGTCATAAAACATACAAGGCCTGGGATATATAGCTGATATAAATCTGGTTCTGGATGATCTAGGAAGAAACATAATGAAACAAAGGAAAGACAGACACAGAGAAAATAAATTTATTACAAGACACAAGGAATGGTTGTATAACTAATGACTTAGATTTGTCCCCTAAAGAATATTATCTTCTTTTTTTTTTTTTTGGTGATTTTTTTTTCCGAAACTGACTATGTACTGTGTCTGTCCATTTTGCTAGGCTGTTGCGATAATTTCATCATTTGTTTCTGCGCAGTGGTCGGGTAGTCTGGACGCCGGCCGGATGGAGACATACATCTTTATTCCGCCAAATCCGGCAGTCTCCCATGTGCGGCTGATCGGGTGGGGGAAGCACCGTAAGACTTCTGCTTTGTCTCAAGAAATTGACAAGGGCTGTAGATGGGTAACTGCGATAGCGTGGCACAAATTAACTTCTGTCAAAGCGGGTAATTAAGGTTGGCTGCCTCGGCCTGGAAGGAAGAATCATAAGCCATGGGGAGTTTTGTGCCTCAAGGAAATGTCAGATTACTAATTCCGCAGGAAAGTGCTGCCGTGGATGCCGTGAAAACTGATTAGTCCAAGGATCAAATTAGGGCTGAAAGATAATGTGGAACCCTTGCTTCGCATGACATAGTTCGTGATCTCAATATGAAAAGAGACGCGGGTTATTTTTTGATGACCGAGTTTGGGAATGGATAATGAAATCTGCCCCACTGTAATGATGGCGAGTTGCGTAGTCAGCGTGTGTGAGAAACTCGTCTTAGTGTGTGTGACTCACAAGGGAAAATTCATTTAATCAAAGTTGGGAGTGGGTGCCTTGTGACGCAGCTGAAGATACCTACATGAATGCCTGTGTTGCACAATATTCCTTCACTTAATAGAGACGCTCGTTCTACCAGATACTTCTGTCCACATGAGGGAGGTGTTCTTTTGGTGAAAAGGAACATCAAATAATCCACATGTACTTGTTACAAGTTATGTCCATTCTAGAGAGGGTGTCCTCTCCGGGGAGGTGTCCTTTAGAAATGAACACGGAGGTTATATAGCCATATGGACACTACTGAGTTATACATGGAAGCTTCTAATTTCCTTCAGGTTTCTGCAAAGCAGCTGCTAGAATTATACTTTATTTGTGCTGGTATAAAAATTGTGTGGAATAAATTAGCCAAAAAAATATAATAGATTCTAGGGTAAGTATTTGATCTTCACTAGATATATATGTGCATATATGTGCATGTACTAATATGATTAGTATACAATTTGCAGAAACTGGAGACTGCAGAAAGTGATGCACATGGTTTTCTATAAATTTTATTTATCTGGCTGATTCATGTTTTCAAGCTACCACTGAAACAACACTTGATATTTCTGAAACGGAGCCTCGATCGTCATATTAACAGCCAGGTATATGCAATCCCTACTAGCATGAACAGATTGCCATCAAAATATTGGGAATGTATAATACACATGTAGTGTACTGGTATTTCATAGCTGTATGAAAAAATTAACGTATGAACTTCATTTACATATAGTTAATGAATCTATTTAGCTGAACCAAAACAACCATGTATTCTTCAGGTGTGTGTTCGATGGATTTTACTAAAAGAATGAAATTGCTTCAAACGTAATACATTGTACCCTTTTGACGTGTGATCTAGTGAAGTGATTTGGACAAAACTAGTCGTTATCTGAAGTGATTAGAAATAAAATATCCTGTATTAATTTTTTAAGCTGACCAGACAGAGTACTATAGAATTAATTGTAATAGTGATATGTTAAGTTTTGTTTGTGATAATACCGAGTGAAATAAAGCCGAGTTCTTGTAAATTTAATGCAAATTTCTACCAAGCTACAGTATAAAGTGTGCAAGCTATTGTACAAAGTGTGCCCATATAAAATTGAGTTGTTCACTTGATGTGGGCCACTTAAAGGTGAGCAGCATTCTTGTGGTTCCACGATCTGCATGTGTTGATGATTGAAAAAAAAAAAATACTAGCATATAAACAGTGTATGCTCATTTGCAAGAAGAATTTTTTTAAGCAGAAATAAAAATAAACAACACAAATTATATGCATGGGGGGGGGCTGTGTTTCATAGAATTGTTCAATTAAAAAACCAATCTATCTTATAAACATGGAAAACTGTAACATTTGTAGTGATTAGGTATAACTCCTGACAACCGTTCTTGGACATCATTAAAATAAAAAAAAAAACCATCCAGGTCAGATTTGGTTAGACTTGTAGTTAATGAGTCTGTGCAGCAACCTGTGGTCTTATGCATGACCATTGCAGAGAGAGCTTGATCCGACTGGACACTGGTCACACACACCAAAACCACTTCCTTTCATGCTGAAAGGGCTCACCCTGAATCTGCCCCCTCTTGAAGAGACCTGTTTGGATCTGCTTGCTCTTTTGAAACGCCAGTCGGGGTTTTGGTTCTGTGCCTATACCAGGCTATAATTACCCCATCGCCTCTCCAATTAGAGCGGCTGCATCTGTGGGAAGAAGAAAATTGCACACAAATCAGTTCGAGATCTGCCTTATTAAGGGCGGCTAGGGTAGGACTTTACCCTGGGTCCCACACTCATGCGGATGCGTGTGACCTTCCCTGCAGTGTCATCCACAGCGGAGCATCCACCCGCCACTAAACACCACCTCGCCAATAATTGGTGTTTTAATAGACTTTTGCTGCCGTGGGCGCGGGACATTTGATTCCCTTGTTGTGTGCGAAAGGCAAGTTTTGTAAAGCAAATTTGCGATCGTAAAAAATAAATTCAGCTTTCTTGATTTAGGCTCCTTAATATAGAGATCCGTGGAAGGAAAACTTGGGCTGGAGGTTTTTCCGACCATGTCTTTTATTTTGTTAAACTACATGTACTAGACTGCATGTATTACCAAGGGTAGTGATCATTTTGTGACATAAGTTTGTGGACTTTTGGGGCATTTTGAAAAGAGAGAGCTAGATTCAAGGAGTGTACATACCAGTAATCCTACAACTTGACTATACCTCACTCCAACAATGCAATTCTCTGCTTTAATACTCCTTGTGCATTTGTCTGTTTTTGTGTCTGTGATATGTAAACTAAATGTTTTCATCAATTAAGCTGTGGTAACTACTACATGTAACTACAGAGATGTCCATATTGGAAATAAGGTCAAAAATAGGATCTAGTTCTCAGAAATAGTTAATCTTGTATAGAGAGTCTTATATGGGGGAATATTAAAACACTAAATAAGGCCCCTTGTTTTGACCCCAAGCTTGTACATCTCAAAAAGGACATCCAAACACACCAGTTTTTATTTTAGTGACCTTTTCTTGTCAAGTTTAAGGTCATTTACTTTTTTAACATTATATCTTTGACTTTTTGTATTCATCCTAACATGCTTAAACAATTTTAGATATTTTAGACAAATTTTGTCTTATGGTGGTTTTGTGAGTTTAAGTGAACAATGGGCAATTCCGTTTATATACAAATGGGCCATTTGATTGTGTTGACAAATGCCAGTGTGTACTGTATAATCATGGACATTGGGGACTGGGGGATATAGTGTTTAGTTAGGCTTTGCGTACCTACAGATATTTAGGTCGAGCTTCTTCATGTGTTCTGTTTATTTTTAGCTCTGCTTGACTATGTCAGCAGAGCTCATGAAATCGAAATTCGTCAGTCGTTCGTCCGTCGTCCGTCTGTGGCATCGATTATCTCTGAAGTTATTGTACGGATTTCTTTCAAATTTTAGTTGTGGCTTCCCCTGGGACGTTTTTTTCATTTTTGAAAAAAAATTTTTTTTTGATTTTTTACGAATATTTTTCGTTTTCGTTAACATGGGACCCTATGGGAG
>JAAUYG010057055.1_pt1 | contig 15971 bp, 4 predicted proteins | sample 7278091 | NCBI WGS metagenome assembly JAAUYG01 (sample SAMN14350201, study PRJNA611818) | marine sediment metagenome | isolation source: surface marine sediment (0.6m) | place: French Polynesia: Moorea | collected 2018-08 | reverse complement strand
CTCCACTGCTGTATTCATCAATTTTACATCGATTTTCCCTTCGAGAATTATGGTCATGGTATGAATGGACCGCTAGCCAACTGGGACAACACTTTCAGGCATTGCTGTGTTATTATTCATGCATCAAAGAAAATGGTCAAAATGGATTGTTACCTGCAGAATGTGCACAGAGTTGAGCTTTGTGTCCTCCCAGAGAGAGGTACAACATGTTTCTGTTACTGTACCTGCCCACACATAGATACCACAGCTTTTTTCTTCATGTCACATTAAATATGTACTTTTATATAAATGAATATGGTCAGATATGGTTATATTGGCTCACCCCTGGCTTACAAAAAGAGAGCCTTTGTAGACACCCACTTGCTCCTTCCATTGACATTGCATTGCATGGCCATGGACACCGAGTGACTTTTGTTGGAGTTTAGGTCGCAGAAATGGTAGTCATTTCTTATTTTATTCATGGGATGCTTTGAATGAGGTTTTATATCCGAGTCAACAGCTTGCTTCATGAGATGTGCATATGAAATTATTTGGTTACTGCCAATGCACTTTTATTTACCCAGCAACATCTACATGTATAAGTGATGTCAGTGGATATCTTGTGGTCGTGTCTGTCAGAAGGGACTTCTAGCAGGATTAACTGTGGTGCATTTCATTATATCATAAATGGTCATTGGGAGATGAACTGAAGTTAAAAAAAAGGTAGCACACCAGGTAACTCTGTATACTTGGTCAACATGCAAATATTTCACTCCACACAATCACAGTACTGGTTGAGTTTTTTGTGAGTTATTAGTTTTGAACCAGTTCAAAATTCTGAAATTGCTACATAAGTGCCATGTCTTTCCCAAAAAAACTAAATGAATAGGATTTGCCTGTCTGAATAATTTTACGAGTCTGCTTGCCGGAATACTTTAGGTCTCGATGGACATCCACAGTTTTTACACAGTCCCTTCTTGCGTTAGGAACATTGTTCTTCAAAGCTAAAGGAAGACACCGCAAGAGGAATCTATACAACAGTTTGTATATTTAATAGTAGACTATGTGCCATGTAGATTTCACTATCATGATTATAGCAACTATCTACCATTAACTTTTCTTTGATTAGAACCTATATTCTTTGGATCCACAGCTTGCTTTGTAAGGTTACAGTGAGTTAGGTGTATGAATAAAATATGGATTCCCCAGGATCAATTGTGAGTCTTAAACTAGCCTGATGGCCATAAATATAAATACCTTACAAAACCTGATTGCAGTAAATTTTTTTATCCAAGATTTTAAAATTTGACATGCCTTGCCCTCAGTTTTCAAGCACATTTACTAGGAGATGTTTTTTTAATTTTGGGCTAAATTTTTTTTTGCTCATTCTCTGAGTCTGGCAACATAGATGGGGATCAGTCACTGATGCCAACATTACCTGCATAAAAAAAGGGAAGTGATAATAAATTGTCTCCTCGTGTGAAGTGAACCATACACGTCATAATGACTAGAGGAATGGATGGCCATTGCATAATAAATTGATACAGAGTTGTGCATTTTGAGAGCTGTAAGTTAAGTATTGGCCTGAATATTACATAACCTTTCACGGTATGCCAGATTAATCTTTCTTACCGTTACGCCATCGAGCGTTTTTAACCTCCTGTCTGGCATGAAAGATCAGGCAGCGGTTTGCCAGTGATCAGCCCCCGTAGTGTTCAATATTACACGTTGCAGTCTGATGACTGAATGACAGCTAATGTGTTACGTACGAATACACAGTTCTCTGTGTGTGGTTGTTGCTGAGCTATAGAGCACTGTACAAGGGCGATCTAAAACAGGGACAACTTTCCGCATGCCCTTCATCAATTTTGCACCAATATCCAGTTGAGCTTATCTGAACATGAACACAATAAATACATTAAACCACAGATACTGAGAGGTTAGCTAAATCAAAATGAGCTGCTAGTCGACTAACTGTAACTGGAGCATTGTATTTCCCTGACATCCCATCTCGTGTTCCTGTGACAATCTATAGTGTTATGTATTGACATGTTTTGTTATAAAACCATTGTTAGGAATTGTCAAGGGGGGGGGAGGCACTGTTGGAGATGGAGGGACAAGAGACATTACATTATCACTAACCTTGAAGTTTAATGTCTCACCTTGAGCCTTAAAGAACACGAAGAGTGGGTGGGTATGAGAACTTACACTATTATATTCAACTACCTCATTCCAAAGTGTAAGCTGCTGAACTTGCAGTTCCGAAAACAGAGACTTGCTTTTCCATTTTGCCTTGGACCTGGTGTTTCTTTCAATTTTCATGTACGTACAAATGTATTTCTCTTCCTTTGCCATTAAAGTTGAGCCACAGCAACATGTGTTGATGGCCATGATGGGAGGTTTGTGTGGCTCTGAGAGTCCCCGAGGGAGTCCGATCATGTCACAATCTGTGGTGGGGACACTGTCTTAGCTCGAGGTCAGCTGACACCTTCCCAGGGAAGTGTGCTGGTGAGATCTCTTGGCTGCTGAAGACAGAACCTCGGTGGGCAGGACAGCCACTTTTAATATCAAGAGGTCTTCTGATCCATTAGGGAATATCAGAATTCAATAAAGATTGTGTGACCAATGATGGTCATTAAGGCCAGTATGTTTTTATTTTTCGTTTTACGTCCCCTCCGACCCAAATTAAAATAGTCCTACCGGGGGGTATTATCAATTTTTTATTTCCGATGGGGAGATTTATTTTTCCAAAACGTATGACATGTAAAAACATGTAAAAAAAAAAAGAAAATGTCAATTTTATTTTTAAATTCATTCCCTCTTCCTACATCAAGAATTTGTTAGAGATTGTCGTAAAACTAAAAATTAAAAAATGCTGGCCTGAGAGCTACCTGCACTGTGTAGTTCCTATTTGTTCCATTTTCTGCATTCAAGCTATGTGTCTTGTTAGCCTCATTTGTGCATCACAAACAATTTCAGTAAGGAGACTGTCTAGACTAGTCAGACAGTAAATGCTGTCATTTGATTAATCTTATTTGTTAATATTCATTCTTAAAATTTCAGTTCTTATTGCATGAAGCCAGCTAAGTAGCCATGAAGTATTCGAACTTTTAATAATAGATCTAGCAAATGCATAGTTCATGCGATGAGCACATCAACATTTGTCTTTCTTTGGTTTTTCCCTTTCGTCTGTGTGGATATAAAAATTCTATTGTGTCATCATTACTTTGACAGGTATTATTAGTTATCTCATCCACAGATTGATCATGCAGCTATAGGATCTGCCAGCGCACTGACACTAAGGCTGGGTCGACATCATGTTGTGATTCATTGCGAAGCATTGACAAGGGGTCCCGATCGAACGATGATAAAGGCAATTAGAGACCATTCCCTCCTGGAATCACGCCCATTGCCTTCAGATCCAAATCATCCAATTTTTGTCCCTGGTGTGGGGGATTACATTGCTACATGAGTAATGCTGCAGTAACCGCTGTGAGCAGAAGAGGCCATGGCCTGCCAGCTAACAGTTGGCCTCGAAGCGCTGCGTCCTATTGACCTGGCGAGATCCCAGTCGCTGGCTGCATGATGGCCATATTAGGTCGTGGGTGTTGATGTCTTTAAGTTGCTCGTGATATGCATGTCTGCATCTCCGTCTGATCTGAGACAGAATTACTGGGACTGGAGGGCTGGTGATGTCTTCATTCAAAACAGATGTCAAGAGGCGAATTTGCAGGACTAATGAAAAGTTTACCCTCTCCATCTTGTTCTCTGCACCCACCTGCGAGTCAAGTCGCCAACCAGGCTTCCTTTTATGTACTAAACCAGCAGAAACACACCCGGGCAAGGCAGAGGAGGGCACACCCAGTCTGTGTAGCAAGTTTGAGTCAAGTTTGATACACTATCAGAACCCACAACTAGTTGAGTATACATTGTTTATGTTGGCATCCACAAGAAAATCTTTACAATGCCAGTGGCAGGCAAAAGATTATATATGGTCGGCTATGTTATGTTTCCTTTTGTCTCTCCCTTTTATCATCTATTTGCTTTTTAGTTAGCTTAAAAAGTTAATTGATATGCCCTATCCAGGCTGAGTTTCCCTTGCAAGGATAATTTTGTGGGTATCTCCCCAAAAGTTCTTTTTTTTTTCTTTTGGTTTGTGGAAAAAAAAAAAACACTGACAAAATGTGGAAAAAAAAAACCACTGACAAAAAATGTTTTCTTTTCTGAGCCCGGAACACAAAAAAACATTTCACCTTTTAAAGATTTCTTTGGAGAATCAAACAGGAGGGTGTTACCTTGCTTTTTTGTGTGGGACAAAGATTGGGGCAGAAGAAATCAGTGGCTGTGGCTGCTGGCTCCAGGAGGAGTAGAGGTAGCTGGAGGAGTAGGAACCAAGTGAGCAGCATTCCTCAGGCCAATGACAGATTTTCCCCTGAAGACCTATGATAGGAGCCATTGCACAATGGAGGTTAAGGCCTTCCATGCCAAGCTGTTTGGAGAGACTTCACTGAAGATAGGGATTCCCCATTATTTTTGAATGGCATTCGTCTGCAGAAATCGGGCGGGCATGATAGCGGGCCCTCTAGTTGTGCAGCTTGAGGCTCTCAGGCAGAGACAACGGCTCTCCATTTACCACCCACAATGGTTCCCCGATAAAAGCCCCCCCACAAATATGATAGCAAAACATGTAACCCTAATGTAATCCCAGCCTGCCTTCTGGCCAATCTGCCATTCGGCAGCACCAATGGCAAGCGTAATATCTGCTCTTTGTCAGGTCCCAGATCTTCTTCTTTTTCCCCTCTAAGTCAATTGACCAGAAAACAAGTGGTAAGCTCCGCTAGTGGACTGGGCTGGGTGGGTGGGAGCAGATATAGTGCCCACACCTCTCCTGCCTCCTAGCTCAACATTTTGGCCATTGTTTGTTTTTGCAAACAAATAGAAGGATCATCATTGCAGATAAAACATTTTGGCATGATGCATGATGGGAATTGTTGCCTCCAGGAGAAGAAGTCTAAGGCAGTTTGGTGCTGTACCCCAGGAAGAAATCTGGGATGATGTGTTATGGATCTCACACTATGTGGCCATGTCTACACTAGGGCTGTCAAGGGCCAGGCACAGCTGTGCCATCTTAGTTGGAGTTAGGATCTAGAAATATGAAATAAATAAGTAAAAGAAAACATGCATATTTAAATCAAAAATTTTCGGACTTTCTCCAGTAAAATTCATCTCCACACATTCAACCACGCATTTCCACACATTTCATATCTGGCTTGTTTTTATCAAAAGCAAAACCTTGCTTCTGTCAGTGTACCAATATCCTCAGTCCGTATTTGGGAAAATATTTGAATTCTGAGTAACGAGCAAAATGTTTCCTGCATGATGCTCATATAATTATTGGACGAAGGATAGAATTGCCAGGTTATCCCTGCCTAGATCGCATCAGATCATCACATGGATAATTGGCTGTAATACAGGACTGCAACCATGCCATGTGCTTACTCCAGGAAATCCCAGGATCTGACTGCAGCATGCCATTGATTCTGGATCTGTAATGAGGTCCTGGTAGCGATTTCAGGCTTGCTGGTTCATATCAGATTGGGGTATTTTTTTTCCAGGAATAAATGATTTCTCCATTGTTGTCTTTGATTTGTGGCTGTGATCTGCGGGATGGTAGCACTTGGCACCAGCACCGCCAGGCATTAGAAGAGATTCTGCACCCGTTACATATCAGAGTCTGATTGCATTTATGAAGTTAAATCACCAGGGACCTGTCGGGAGAGTGGGGTTCATATTAATGAAACTCCTGTAACCTTTGCCTCTTATCTCGTAAAGAACCTAAGAAAGTGAAATATAAGAGAAATGAATTTGGACCTGTCAGGAAATGTTTTTTTCCAAGTTCAATGCATTTTGTGCAGGGATATCTTAATTAGTTTGAATCTGAAAATACCAATTTCATTATACTTTCCCAAGTGTAACTTCCCCTTATAATATTTTGCATTTGGCAAAGATAGCATGAAGATATTTGGCGTATGGTATCACATGGCGATCAGGGACCTGACAAGACTTGTAAAAGTAAACACCATGAAGAGAAAAACTTTTTCATTTTGCATTGAAAAAACAAAAATGGCTGAGAAAAATGATGAGACAAACTGGGGAATTAAAGGCATCGTTCTAAGCTCTAAAACCAGTACAATTTGCCTGCCTGAGTTAAAACCCATCGTGTGTTGCATTGTGTTCGTTGATGCTTTTATTGTTGTTCACGAGTGCTAATGCGAATTTATTTTCTGTTACCGGTATGTTTTTTTTATGCTAATTCATGTTTTGCCACACTTTTCACCCCATAGTCCACCACTGGCCCCATGACCACGCCCCTTTTGGCCCAACAACCTCAACTTATGACAATAGACAGCATGTTAGAGATGTCGTCCGATCGCGGCAACAAAGAATCGGTTCAACAGAGTATCAAAAATGTAAGAGATCATTACTCCATTTGTTTTGTTCTCTGTAGTTTAATGTTGTTTGTTTAGTCCCTATCCTTGGCATCTGCTAGTGTTAACAATTATAAGACTCCTGTTTCGATGGCCTATATAACTTATAATAGCCTCCCAATGCTCCACTTACAGCATGGTAGGAATGACTGACATCCTCAGTTTCCTAGTTTGTTCCTTACCCTGTGCATTCCTTTTATTTTATATTGCTTCTTTTTGTTGTCCCAGCTTCCTCGTGTTCTTGTGAATATTTGCTTCAGCAACATAGACACCTGCATGTAGCATGGAATGTAGTATTTACACACAGACTGATGGCTAGAACTCGTGTATTAAGACTTGTCAGATTTGCCATTGAACTTTTTTTATTTGTTGGGATTTGACAGAATAAAAAAAAAGGAAAGAAAGAAAATATATATAGTAAACGGTGGCATTCTGGTTACGTAGTTCTGATTACTTCACTTGAAGTCCTTGGTGAGTGCTATTTTAATATTAATTTAGGGCTTTAAAGATTACAGTGTTAAACCAGCCCTGGATTAGCATAAATTAGCACAAATTGCCAACTTGTGTGTCTTGACAGGGGTATATTTACCATTTCAACATATACATGTATACCTCTAATATAATACCGGATTTTAATATTAGATGATTGTTGTATTGGCATGCCATCCACAGAAGTAGTGAGTATAGGTAGGCCTTATTGGTGTGACTTTATGTTAGGTGACATCATGTTGTAATGGAACCTGACCTATCTGGCCAGAACATCTACTGAACTAACTTTGAGAGATTATCAGTATCAATGAACATCAACCTTCTTCCTCCTCCTATCACCCTGCATCCCCCAACATCCACCCCAAACTATCACCCCTCTGCACTTTCAATTCCCTCCCCCCTCTCTGGTCCCCTTGGTGGACCACCGGCACAAGGACCGGCACTGGGTCTGTAAATAAAGATGGAATGCCTAGCCACAGGATCACATCCGTCATCAACCGCCTGTTTGTGCCAGGAATCATTTGATGCAATCCCCAAGGAATCACAGCAGGGCCAATGCCAAAGATCCCTGGGAAAATAAAGTGGAAGAGTTCATGTTGTGTGACCAAGGTCCCCAATTATTCCACAGAATTTTATTTTTTAATTCATTCGATTATCATTTATGCAGGGGAAATAATTGCTCCCAAGGTATTCTCCGGTTTCCAGGAAAAATAAATGATAGTCTGTCACGCCAGAGAAAGGGAGGAGATATTTTCACAAAAGGCTCAGTATCTCCTTGTTAACAGGTCAAGCATTTGCTATTGCTCAGAATATTTGTGTGATCCAGTTTTTGCTTAATAATACACAGTGGTCGGGTAGGTGAGAGTTAGGGAAAGGGGGGAGTTTCAGGGGAAGGATCGGGTTAAAAGTTCAGATTAGAGAGGTCGAAGGATTGAGATGAACAACTGTTTCCATGTATCGAATAATCTTTCCCAAAGCTAGAAAGCCAGATATTGCATAGTACCGTAGTAGTGACTGGGTGCTGTCTTTTCAGGAGTCTGTATGAGAGTATATGTGTTATAGGGAGGGAGTTTTTCATGCCAGATATTCACAGGAACAGAGGGAAGCTGCCTGGGCGCCTAGATTGCACATTAAATCTTGATCCTATCATATTACACATTGAGACTGTGAAGGTCCCTGCAGTTGCTAAAACTTTTTGAGACACTTTTTGATGGGAAGAGTGACATGAAAAGGAGGAGGCCAAGCTGAAGCCCGGGCAGGAAACTGGAGCCTGGGATAATATCAAGTATACCACATTCCATATGCGAAGTCCCTTAATTGTTAGGAGAGATCAAACCCTAAATGTTCTGCATGCAGTCATTCAAAGTAAAAGCTGATACATTTAATAAAGATAATCAGAACTAATATTCATTCATTAGAAGGGGTGGGGGTGGGGTTACAAATTCAAAAATAATAACTCAGCATGAAACTATTATTCATGTACTCTATATAAGAATTTTGTCGAAACTGCTTTAATTCTTTGGTCTATTGTGAAGCTGCTCTCAGTTTTCATGTTCAAACTAACTCTTGGGGCCTGTACCCTGTATGTTGTCTCTGGCTGTGCTGTATCATGACACAGGTATGAAATTATTAAAGTAATACCCTTTTGGAGGTCTAGGATTGCTTGCTTTAAGTCCCACGATAAAGAAATTATGTCCCCATTGGGAGGGTATTTATTGCTGTTGGTCCGATCACCAGAGGGCAATGCTAGCTCAGCATGGCATCACAGTGTCTTGGGAGATGCTTTGGCAACCTGGGTCACTTCACGGTAGAGGTATTCATCGGCTGGTTAGATCAAAGGTACTCAGATTCTGCAGTGAAGGTAACATTATACTTGGTCCCCTCTGTCTGGCCCTTACACCATATTGCTGATATCATCAAATATAATTATCCCAGATAATGTCATTAATCATGATACACGTTGAAAAGAAATTTATTTCTCTCAAATTTTATCCTTTGTGAATGCATGGCTGGGCTGAGGGGCTATGGAAGGCGAGTTGTCGCCAGTGACAGCCCGCTGAGCTTCAGCAGTAATACACAGGGCCGGCAGCATGGGCTGGGCAGACTTCTTCATCGGTTTTAATAGGAGATATCCCTTGATAGCACGGACACCTCCCTGCCCTATTACTCTCGGCACTTGATACCCTTATAGCAATATTTTATCATGCAAAATGTGCATCTGATAGCGGTATATGTATTTATGTATGCCGACAGACTGCTGGGCCAGGAGAATGGGAACACGGCTTGCACAACTTGAGAATTAGAATGTGTTTTGATATTTATTGTGGCGCGAGTAGGAAAAAAAGAGAAATGCTGGCAGCATTTAACCAGTAGATAAACTAAAAATTGGGTAAAATGATACCCTAATTGCAGTAACGAATTCACCTCATCTGGCAGCATTATAATAGGCCATAAGAAAGATAAATGTTCTGTGGGACATTTTTATTGCTGAAAACTGCTATTGTACCTGAAGGGAGACGTTACAGGAATATATTTGAAAGGGGGAGACATCTTTATCCCATGATAGTAATGTTAAGGAAAGGCATGAATCACAAATAATAATTAGCCTGGCGAAACAATTTAAACCGCAAATCATGACTGTGCAATTGAGTTGACACATCACTGCATATTTAAGTGTGCATAATCTTGTCATGGTTGTAGTGGCAGTGCAATTCGAGGTTTAACATAAAAATGTTATTCTTCTTGGTTTTAATGAATATGCTAGAATTCATATTTTGTTATTGTCATCTTTCTTGTCATGCAAATCACATATGTGCAGATTTCCCAAAGTTATTTATGAAGTTGTATTTTTTTTTTTTTTTTTGCGTATTTCAGCTGTATGAGCTGTCAGAGGATCCAAAGAGAAAAGAATTTCTGGATGACTTGTTTGCATTTATGCAGAAAAGAGGTAAGCACACGTTATTTATATCTCTATCATTAGTAATAAGCGGCAGAAGATTTTGGCTGCCTACGGTCCTGTAAGGAAATCCATTCTGGTTTTTGCAGTTTACAGTTTTCTAAGGAATGTCTGTGTACTCGGGTCAGTGTGGTATGAATGCAGCATAACTCAAGGTCAGCTTGTCATCTTTACATGTTTACGAAAATATACCCAGAACTGAACATTACCATTGATATTGATATGCTTGTATTGTAAAATCTGTAACTCTAGCATCACTGAGACTTGAAAATCACGGCGTTTAAGTTTTATGGATCATTGGCTGCCATCCCATGGCCTGAACAGTTTGAAACTTACATCTGGCGTTTTCTTTTACAAAATTGTACCATGATGTTTTACACTTATTCTTTGTACAGGTTAACATTACGAGAAACTTATTTTAATTAAAAAAAGCGAGGCAGCCATAAACACATCACCTCTTATCTTATACAGTTTAGATTGCAATAAAATTAAAAAAAAAATGATTTATGAAGCACCGAGGTGCAACTATCAGTTGGGTTCTGATACATTTATAAATCAAAGACACCATGTAATTTTGATGGATAGAGATCTATGTATTGGAGACAGTACATCCTGTCCTGTTTTAATGCTGTGTTACTGTATACTGTACCCTCACTTATGATGTCTGGGTTCTGCTGGTCATGCTTGGCTGGACTTTACTAGTCAGGTGCATTGTCACTATTGCCCCCTTGGCTATGCTTGGCGGGGGGAAAAAAAAAAGGTAGCTCCCACCAAGGCTATGACAATGTGGAAGAATAGACTGGCAAATAAAGAAATAATCAGAACATCTTTGGCCCCTTCAGGTTTGGCTGATCATCATGCTGCGATCTTGGGTTATTTTCCTCTGAGGGACCAGTGTGTTGGTTTACAGCCACATCCCCTGCCTAGCCTATCATTACAGCCGCCAGCTCTTTGATTGTACTGCAATTTTCACATCCACTTGACCATATTGTGATTTGGGGATGGACGGTCAGGTTCTTTCTTTGTCCATTCCTTTGTTGTGGAGGTGCTGAAGGTGCTGCTATTTTCAGTCCGCTGATGTATTTATTTGGGCTTTCTCATGAGATCAGTTTGATTCATGGCAACTCTGACAGCACCAACGTGATGGTGGGTGTAAAATGTTGGCAAAATTGAAGATTATTCATTTCTTTTCATTTTACAAAAGAAGGTTATTCAGCTGCGCCAATGTGACCACTTACTACAATTCTACTGACCATCTGCTCTTAACTTAGCCGATTTAGCCATACATACAGTATACACTTGATATACATTTCCTAAAAGCATGGACAATTGAGCAATTTATGATACTGACAGATTTGGAATCACGGTGTAATGTTCACTAATATACATTTGTATTCCCAGTAATGTCTATGTGGTGGATTGGGGCTCCTGAGATTTCATTATAAATAAATCTTGTCAAATTTATTCGTTCCTATACATGTAATTCTGACATCTAGATCTATTAGAAAGTACATGTCTCGGTAAACTCGTCTTTGTACTTCCAATACATATATATTTCTACGGGTGAAGCAAGGTTCAGTTATGGGTTGAAATGAATTGTTCGGGCTTACCCCCACTCATGTGCAATTGAGTAACGGCTGGCCAAGCCAGACGTGCGAAATGAAATGAAAAGTGAAAATGTCTCAGAGTCGAGTTGGAACCCTGTGGAGTCACGACCCCGTCGATTTGAAGCTGAACGAATGTCTTCGCAAGATACCAGTGTATGTAAATACCAGAATTTAAAACCGGTCCCTTGACTGGCTTTTAAAGTACAGTAGTCCCCCACTTACAAGGACATCCTTTCTGCCAAACAATTTTGTCCTTATTAGAGAGGTGTCTTTTAGTGAGAGGGAGCATTACACACATTCATGGTATTGAATAATTGGCTGCCAAGAACTTGTGTCCTTTCTAGAGAGGTGTCCTCTCTAGAGAGTGTCCATTAAGAGAGGGTCCACGCTGTATTAACAACAAGAGGCACTAAGAGTAGTTGTATAAGAATTTGCAGCCGAGTGACCCTCCCCCCCCCCCTCCCCCCTGACTCTCCACAGCAGGCAGCAGACAAAGGACCCATAACCCAACTGTTACTGTCCACTGGTGGGGAGACACAAATCTGATTTAGCTAGGAATGCGCCTGGTGTCAATGACGTCCTCCACAGTCTTAATTGAGCTTGGGAGTAAGGAAGGGGGAAGAAAAGCGGTGCCTCTAATCTAAGGTGAATTCTTGGCCAGACAATGGTCATTCCGCCCTGGTATTTCCATGTTATTTTTTACAGTATTAACCCTAGTTTTATGGAATCGGGTTTCTCCATCTGTTAAATAAATTTTATTATCAACTGTTGAATTCAGCATTTGCTAAAGAACACTGGTTCCTTTAAAGTGGACATACCTGGACACACTTTTAATCAAAGCACTCACTTCAACAGCCACAGGTGGAGTGCCAGTCATTGATGGTAGAGCAGCCAATATTTTACAGTACTTAAAGGGTGTCTTCACCCCAAAAAATTTTTTCTACTGAATTCAACAAGGAGTGAATTTGAAAATTGAATGTAATAATTAACTTGCCGGTGGATTATGTCAGACAGCTAATCGGGTTACATGCTGCACTGATTAAATAAGTCGCGTGAAATATCCACCGGCATTCTGTGGTAGAGACACTGGATACCCAAATGGCAGTGGGACTGTTGGATAATGGAAGATGGCAAATTGAACCCTCCCGATATTTCCCAGTTGGGTCCCATCTCCGCAAATGAATCCACCAAGCAGTTTTGTAATTTGGTTACAAAGTCTGTTTGCAGTAGCCATGTTTCTCAGAATTGACCCACAAATTACTGGGTTATTTAATCTCGGGCACGACTTTTTTTTTTGATGCTGCATGTGCATTCATGTGCTATAATTATCATTTCAAATGATGTTGCAATTGCTTATTATTCTGAACAATATAAAGCCTTGATAAATGCACAGAAAATATGTGTCTGGATCTGTATCAAAGAGCTGCTGGGGGTTTGAGAATCTTTTCATGGAAACCTTTCCTGTCTGGATCCAATTTATCTGGAACTTCCAGTCCTATCCTGTGTTCGGGACCCTCAGCCCAATGGTTTCATGTGTGCTTATGGGGCCATGATTTTGGAATTAGATCAGAATCAGGATCAGAATCCAGAAGGTGATTATATAAGGGAGGGAAGGTTGAAGGCAAAATCTGGATCTCCTTCAGCTACTGGATGCCCTTGATAGTTCCTGGATCGTGATTATTGCCCATGGGTGCTTGTCTCAGCATGCCACCAGGTCAATCAAAGCTGAAATATTGCTGCTATTAAAAAGGGGATAAAAAGTAGCAGGGCCGGAAGGGAACTTCCCTTGGTCACTATCACTCACCAGACAGCCTGATTGGAGTTCCCATCATTGTCTGGGGTTGTGGTGGGTGAACTATTTGTACCAGTACTACGATGTCCTGAGGGCGACCAGAGCTTTGAGTTAGAATTAAAAGAGGTCAGGTGGAATGATGTGTAGGTCTATATTCTGGGACTAGTGATCATGTAAGAATGACAAAGTTTGAGAAAATATTTTATATTTTTTTTTATTTAATGTAATGTATATACTACATCTAATTTAGCTATACAGTAGTCTCCCTCTAATAAGGCCACCCTATTTGCCAAGAAATTGTGGTCACATTAGAGAGGTAGCCTTTGGTGAGAGGGAGAATTAAATGCATTCATAGTAGTAGCAGCAGCAAAAATTTGTGGCCACATTGGAGAGGGTGGCCTCTGATGAGAGTGGCCACTAAGAGAGGGACTACTGTACAGAAAAAAAAAATAATTGCTATTTGTAAACCGGTCTAGTTTGATCATTTATACAGAGATATATGTACAATATCCGCACACAGCTAATTATGAAATTTCCCCTGGATTAAGTAATAAGAGACATAATAACTTATGGATCCCCAAGCATTAGAATGCCCTCTGTAGGTTTGCTAGTCGGGCGAAGCCCAGATGTTTTGGCAGATGCGGTCAGATGGATCTTGGCCTCTTTGCCAAAGTACATTAGCTTATTGCAGGGAAGTTGAGGCTGTGGTCTTGATTTGTAGAGAACAAAAGTCATTTATGATTGTAGCTATTTATCTTTGGGACTCCTATGGGAGCACTGAGCCATAGCAGGCATAGTTACGTGACGTAGACACTGGGGGATTTTGATCCCCTGCCGCAGATGTACAAAAAAGCTCCCCACATTACCAACGATGACCTTCTAGGCTTGGAGCCAGTTCTTCAAAATGACGATACAGCCCAGTGTGAAAAAAAAAAAAAACATGGCCTGCCTACCTGGGAATGGGCTGATGGAATGTCAATGTACATCTCTCGGCAAACTATATTTTCATACTTCCTGATGGTTGTTTAGCAGAATGACTGAAGCTCTAGGGTAAGGGATTAGTTAGCTCTGTCCGCCTGTGGATTACCGTCCTAAAAGAAAACTCTCTGATGGGTCAGGCTGGCAAAATAAATGCAGTGGTTTTGATGGACAAGGGAAACTGGTTCTGCAGATTGCTGCTTCCCCTGTCTTTTTGCTTGCTGGCCAATATCATTAACATTTAGGTAGAGTGTATATCCGGTAATACCTTGGTTCCCTTTCAGTTGTTCTTTTCATCATCCATGGTGGTATTTTATGTGCAGTCTCCCAGTATAGCGGTGAAAGACAGATAGCTGTCACAAATGGCTGCTATGACTGATCTCAGCAGATGAGGAGTCCAGGAAAGAGCTTCCACTGCCCCCATTATCATAAAACCCCAGCAAAGTCGCCACCATCCATTATTGCCGGGATGGACAATGCCGCCTGCTGTAATCACTGCCTAACCTAATATATGTCTATAATTTTATGACATTCTCCCCTTCACTTTAATGCGAAGATATTCATAATGTCTCTCATGTCACCTGAGCTTCCATGTCACTGGCCCTCTTGTTTTGAGGGTTGCTACCGGCAACAATAAGATGGGAGGGTGCTCTGCATTCCTATCAGTCCCCTTTTGTGAAATTGGCCTGAGATGGATTACGGCACCATGGAGTTGAGTTGAAAAGAACAGGCTTGATAAAAAGTCCCAAGTTGTAGCTGATCAGGTGAGGCTTGCTGCTTTTGATCACTGTGTTGCTTGTCTTCGGATTTGGCAATGTGCTTGATCCCTGCGCAGTGTGTTAGATTCTCATAGGCAGATTGGCGAGTGAAGGATCAAGATTTTCCTGGATGGAAAATATTTGAGGTTGCCGAGATTGCCTAGGGCCACATTGCATATAAATGTAGTCTTATGTGCCCTTTTGTAGGGTGGGATTAAATTCTAGCAGTCGAGGTGTGTGGCCTGTATAATCTACTCTGGTTACAGTTTAAGTCCCTCTTTAATAAGGATCCCCCTTCTAATAAGGACCCCTCCCCCTTCTACCAAGCAATTCTGTCCTTATCAGAGAGGTGTCCTTTGGTGAGAGAGAGCATCACATGTACCATGTGGCCTCTCTAGAGTGTCCTTTATTAAATAGAAGGAGCACTGCACTTGTGAATAATAAAGTTGAGTATAACATTTATTTAGTTATGAACTTGATATGAACTTTCTCAATTTTATATGAAAAATACTTTCTCACTTATATGAACTTTCTCCATATTCTCCATATTTAAATATTAAATATGATCGGCAAGTAGTACATTGTAATATAAATGTACACACTCGTTTGGCTTAGCCGCATGGAATCCCCACCCTAAACCATCCTGGATCCTACATTCAGTACAAGTAATTCACCTTCCTCCAATGCCATAATACATTGTCTGCAGATAAAACTGCTACCTACATTATTGGCCCTGTATATCTGGATTGTTGCTTATATCCCAGTGACTGTGAGAGAGGCTGTCTGGATATCTCCACCAATCCCCAGCTCCAGAACTTTCTCCCTATTCCGCGGGGGGGGGCCCGCCCGGGGGGGGGGGGGTGGGGGGGGGGGGGGGGGGGGGGGTGGGGGGGGGTTGGGGGGGGGGGGGGGGGGGGGGGGGCG
>JAAUYG010280734.1_pt1 | contig 15982 bp, 16 predicted proteins | sample 7278091 | NCBI WGS metagenome assembly JAAUYG01 (sample SAMN14350201, study PRJNA611818) | marine sediment metagenome | isolation source: surface marine sediment (0.6m) | place: French Polynesia: Moorea | collected 2018-08 | reverse complement strand
GGTTGGACCACAGTTCTTGCTGTCCCAACTACATGCACTGATACTGGCCAATGTTCAGATCAAATTGAGTTTTTACCGTTTTAACGCATGTTTGCGCCGAGTTTGGAGGAAACTGAATAGTCTGTCTTTCTGCAGAAGAAAACGGTGATGCTGTGGCTGCAAAAGAGATTTCCGGTGGTGTACATGCAAACAGCAACTTGTTCGTTTGTCACTGAAGAACGCGTTCCAACAATAGATGCGTCTCAGATAGGGCGAAATCACGTAAAAAGGGAAAGGTCCTTGCGTTTATGACGCCTGGATGTGCCGAGGGGTCTGTATGGATGGATGACTTCAGCAATCTGAAAAAGCAGTGGAGCTTGTTTCGTTGCATTGTGTTTATGAGGCGGGTGTATTGGACATGATGTGTAATTAGCGGTGGCGTGTTGAGCGGGCCTCGCGCCAGGTGCGGCAAGAGCAGCTCAATCTCCCGGCAGGACCCGCCCGGCACCGCCGGGAAATTATGCGCTTCAAGCGCAGTGTCCGGTATAAATCCCGCAGCCCCCGCCGGGAACCACGGCCCGAGTGAAGTACACGGGAAATGATGATGCCCATTCAAGTTGAACATCCTATGGAAACGCCTCCAAAATCTCTGGATGCTAAATATCTGGCTACAGAACGACTTATCCATACAATGTAACCCGAAGCAAATGTTGCTGGATCGACAAAACTTTTGTCTTGGTTTCCCGGTCTACATTCGCTCTGTTCAATTTAAATTCTGTGGAAAAGAGGAAATTTTAGATTCCATCATCCTCCGCACATGGTCTGCAAAAAACAATCTTCACAATTTTCTTTGATTTGAAGTCTGGTGGTTGCTCGTTTTCCAATTCGACAATAAAAAGGTCAAAGATCCACTGAATTCATCTTGAAACAAGCAGTGTATTCACGGGCCAGGAGGGAAATTAACGAACTTCATAAGCCATGAAGTAGCAAGCTAGAGACACAACGGTAGGCTTCCCGTCAGAAACGATGTTTTCATCGCATGTTTGGTGCCGTACTGATCAGCTTTTAATGACCCAAGGTGAAAAACACACCACATAGATCTGTCAGACTGACGCATTCTGCATGCGAATACATTTTGCGACAGTTGATGACCCATCCTTTTTCCGGACGACGAACAGTCTGTTGTGTTCCAGTCGGGACACGGACACGCACTGGATGCAAGTTCCTGTTCTCCCGTTCTTGTGGCGCCGCGCCACTGCAGCTTTTGAACACTCGCCTTCTCTGCCACATCAAGAGTCTCAGTCATTGACAGAAATCTAAATCTGGAACACTCAGTCTGCAAGGCTTGTATTTTCTTTACAGCGTGATCATAAAAGTCCAAAAGAGTCTCTGTTCTGCTTTTTCAGTGCCCATGGAGATTCCGCAGAACTTCCGATTGAACCCGGAAAAGGAAGTGACGGACACGACAGCGGACTTCCTGTGGGACTCAGTGAACACGGGCCCCTGGAGGATGCAGGGTTTCTTCACGGGATACAAGGTAAGGAGGTTCTTACATGCCTCTCACTGAGGACAACAAGCTTGTTTCACACGCGCCTGCATCTGGTGATGTCCTCTTCTCCTGCGAGGTTTCGCCGTGTGAAGACGAACTTTTCTGAGGTTTTTTTACTGTCTCCACAGCAGGAGTGAAACAAAATGAACATATTTCCATCAAAGTTCAAATGGTGAAAATGAAAAAAAAGGTACTCCACTTTAATTCACAGATATTTTCTTCTGCCTTTCTCCTTTGCTTCTCCAGAACATTAAACTTCTCTCAAAAAAGGACGAATCAAGAAAAACATACATGTAAATGAAAACAAACTTTATCACTGCCAACCCACAGGCAAATGTCATTCTCTGTTTGGTTTAGTAATTGAAGAGAAAAATTGAATGCAGCTCAACTTTAAAGTAAAAATGACAATCTGCTCCTATTTCAATTGAAGCTGCTTCTGAAGACAGAAAGATAAATTTGTTGAGTAAATAATTTCTTGTCTAGACATTGATGCCATAAAGGTTGCTTTGATGATTTCCAGAGGGTTGAGAATAAAAATGAAAAGAAACGTTACAAAAACAAAAAAGAGCAATGAACCTTCCCTATTTAGAGAAAGTTACGACACAATGACGGCTGGGAGATTCTTCGGTCGTGCAACTTTCATCATTTCAATGAAGGGTTTTTTGAGGGCAAAAGCACAAACCAATTTTGACACCAAGAAAAAAATGAAGCTCGTTAAAAATTCATTAAACTTGTCCCGGAAGAAAGAAGTCTTGAATCTGTGAATTGTGCATTGTGGCTTTTTGATGAGACACGCGCGGGTTCGTTTTCTATTTTTGTCGCATCCTACGCAATGATTTATCGTTTTTCTATGGACAAGTTTCTACTTTTGATGCGGCTCCATTGGTGCATTGTGCACTGTGAGTAATGGAAGGTAATTTGGACGTAGGTTGAAGTGTAAAATCGCAAATGGATGCGCCCAATAACGCGACAGCGTCATCGCTTCACACTCCATTGTGCACCCCGTCCATAAACACATCAGCGCAGACTATGCGGAGGGTATATATACGTCTAGCACGCCCACTTCCATCGAGTAACTGTCTTCGAATAGAGTGTGGTGTTGGCCGAAGGGTTGGGCACCCGCCTCAAGTCCTGCAGCCCATAACGAGACCTGTCGCGTCACTGGCCCAGGCGGAAGTAAGCGACTCCGGGTCCGAGACATTGCACCCGCAGCACCAATCAAGGCTGCCGTAGCCAACCTCAATAGATCGATGCGCCATCGACCAGGAGCAGGTGTCTGAACTGTATTGCACTCGTCGCAAAAGAACAGAAAAACATAGCAGCATAGTTTGCCAGAAAACAGTTGCATAAAGCCTGGAATCCTGAATTCTAGGAAACAGCTCCACCAACTTAAATTCCATTGGTTTCAAGAAAGCAGGAGAAACAATCGCTTTATCAGGGACACTTCTTTTCATCGCACAAACTTGTTGCCCACTTTTTAGACGAAAGATCTCCAAGCACGCAAATTAACAAATTGGGTCACTCTTGCCAAGACAAAGGGGCGACGAGTGTACACTATGTACGAGTTGAAAAACTACTTAACACGCGCTAAGATTGAGACAGAATGGAGCAGATGTTATATGTGTCAGCTTTGGAGACGTCTATACACTTTGTCTATTCTGTTTGCTCTCCAGACGAGGGACAGACAAGACACGGGCAGGAGGTAAAGTGACCAGTTAGAGTCCCTGGGGATGAGACAATAGCCCAGCTTCAACGAACACCCAAGCAATCACTGTTTCCTGCCACGTTTTTGTTCCGTTTGGCAAAAGACTAATTCTTGCAGGTTCTCTATTGTCTAACGAATGCGACAGCGTTATTTTTGTCCTTCCTTTTTCTGCCAATGGTTGCAATCCAGTGCCGTAAACAGCTGTGTTCACACCGCTGAATCGTCACGACGTTGCTGTGCTTCGGCATTTGCGTGGTCTTTTCCTTTTGTGCTGTTTTTCTGCTTCTCGACAAAACTGGATTCGGTCAAACTTTCACAAAGAAACACACACTCACAGGTGGATCTGTTCAGTGTGCAGGTTGTCCCCATTTTCCAGTTCCGTGTGCTTCTGCTGTTTTGAAAAGAATACAGGTACCTCCATTTAATCGGAAAAAGAAAAATGGTGATTTTCTTTTGGATTGACTGATATTAAGCGAGCAGATTTGCATTGTGGTGACAAGAGTTTGATCTCTATAGGACTTTGAATTTTCCAGGAATTTGGATTATCCATATTCGGATCAACTGGACCCACCTGTAGTTTGGGCAAGAATGGCGGTCACTCTTTTTAGTATCCATTCCTGGCCCATTCTGGGGAATCTTCCTCTATCTGCTGACTGTCACGTGCTGTCATGTACCCGTGGCCCAGTTTCCAGTCACCGCCGTTTTCATCTTCTTTTCTGGATGGAAAAGTATCTGGTTTTTCAAGGGTAAAACACCGTAGGTAGAAGTATTTATCCTTCTCGAGTGCATGTTGATGACACAGGAAACATGGCTGTTTTCAATCCATTAATTGTTGTGCCTCGGGGAGTGATTTCACTTGAATTCTTACAGCAATTCAATCTGCACAGGCATCTGTTTTGTTTGCCGATGTACCTTTCATTTGGCAAAAAATTAGAACAAAGGGGATGAAAAACTTCCTGAGATGCGGGAATAGTTCATGGGTAGTGTTGTGCAGTCAGGAGAAGTTAATGAGTTTGCCCTTTGTTTCTGACTTCAATAGGAGGTTCGCAGAAGTGAGGCCAACTGAAATTTGCAGAAGGTTGTGAATCCACAGGCGGTTCTGCGCAGTCTTGAAAACTGAAAACGCGTTCCTTGCCTTTGTGCACCAATCACTCTTTTCTAAAGGAAATTACAGACAACAAAAATGTGTCCCCGTATTGGCTGTTTCAAAATTGAATGGTTTCTTGGATGGTCAAATGTTCACTGGTCATACACAAATAAGATTTCAAGGAAATAGTTTCAGTTCTTTTCACACAGAGGGCAAGAAAAGTGATGTCACAAAGACATGCGTCTCTGATTCCTGTGTGTTGTTGCTATGTTGCGTTGTGTCGCTTCACAAGTGCAAATTTCAGAATGAATTGTGCAGACTCCATAGGGCACGCCCAACCCAGGATTGTCGGAGAGGGCATCGCCGCCTTTTCTCCTGAAATGAGATTAGATATCTATGTCCCTTTTTTCGCTGGTGAAGTCCCTAAGCACTGGTCAGACAGATTGCATCCCACAAACAAAGTCTTGCACCGGATGCAAAAGAACCTAACCATCAAAGCGAATCCTGCAGCTCCTGTCTGGAACAGTGAATTCACAGCCAAACAGAAAACGACTTTTAATGTGCATGAGCTGCTCTTCGCACAAAAATGTAAAAACACACGACTTTTCTTCTCAAAACATGCCACTGGAACATTAAAATTTACAGGATATGAGCTATCAGAGAAAGAAAGCCAATGAATCCTGATTGATTGAAAAGGTTATACACGTCTAGACCCCCTCCAGGCAAAACCACCTTTGTTTAGCTTCAATAAAAAGAACTCTCCATTATCCAACAGTATTGATGTGCACCTTGGAACCATGAGCTACTTATTCTGTTGGAAAATCTACAGACAAGCAAAACAGCAGAAAACTTCCACTGCTGCTTTTTGATGTACATCAAGTAGCAGCCGTGAACTCCTCAATCTGGAGGTACAAACTGCACTTCCCTTTGATTAATTTTGAACAGTCATATTGACGTCTGGATGAGGTCTAGTACTTAATTGCCTTGAAATATCAGACGAGCTGAGGTATCAGTGGCATTGTAAGGGTGTTGTGAGCTCTTACATATCTTTGTGAGGTCTGTTTCCCCGTAAATAATTCAGTGCTTTCCAAATGTGGAAGTTTGATTCTCTCTGTATAGATATGAGACTCGGGATCCCTCATTCTTGACCGTGGGTCTCCTCGTTCTTTTCTCGTTTGCGTCGGCGGGTTGAAGCCAGGGACCGTGACCCACTTTTCGTCGTTTCCTCTCTTGGCCTGGATTCAAGGGATGCTCTAATTGGGTCATGTCTCACAGTGCGTCCCAAAAACAGAACAAAAGAACACTTCCCCAAGAGTCCTTGCTCTGATGGCTGCAAAATATCCCGAGTGTTTATTTTTTTTCTGCTGAAGTTCACGAAGGCGTGCCTGCGGTGGGAAAAAAGGTCAAGTTCGCCAATTTCAAAGTGGAACACTTGAGTCCGAGAGAAAAGCGCATTTTCACAATTGGAGCCTCCCTCTTCAAAGGATGAGAATCTTCAAGAATCCTGGGTGATGTCTTTGATCCTATCTCTTGTGAAAAAACGGAACCAGTTTTTGTGACGTCTTTCTTGTAACTCGGGCATTCATGCACCAGAACCACAGCTTGCTCTATTTCTGTTTCAAATGCGTATTTTAATAGATTATTTTGGACCCAGGCAACAAACTGGAAAAAATGAGTAAAACTCTTGACAAGGATTTGCCACACTTGGCGAGAAGGCGCGAGAGCCCTGGGCAGCGGAAGTACGCGTGTTCCGGGGTGACGCGGTGCGAGGTCGGCGGTTAGCGGAGACCCCTCCCTCCCTGTCTCCGTCAATATCCCATCCTCAACGTTTCGCCACATTTGCGCAGGAAACGAAACTTTGTGCCAGCAAGCTCCAATTTCTTCTCTCACAGTGCATCGGAAAGTTGCGTCTGTTTTCTGTTGTTGAGGGACGCCACAAAGTCCAGTTCTCCTTTTTTGCGCAAAGAGAGATCTGATTCTGGTTTCTAGCATCTGAAACAAAAGAATTGTCGCACACGTTTTGTTGAAAACCGCGAAGTCGGACAGGAGCAAGTCTACATTTCGGATCACCGACTGATTGGTAATGGACACAAAAGAGAACAACTCAATGGATTTTTGAAATACCCTACCACCCTTGATTCAAAGTAAAAAAGGCGTCTTGTGTATAGAAGGCGTTAGTTGGCGTTTTTGCCAACAATCTTTGTGATGTCGAAAGTCTGCAACTAAACTCCTCGTTGCATTTGACTTTCAACCAGAAATAGTCCTTTTTATTTCTGGTGGGTGTTTCTTTTGCCTGACAATTTTATTTCTGTCAAATTGCAAAAAAGAGAAGGAAAATCTTCCACCGCTGCTTTTTGTGGAGCTGTCTCAAGACGCACACAAAAAGTTATCAAACACAGGGAAACAATTTGCAGATTTTGCAGATGTCGAGCATTCTATTTTTGGCAGCACAGAACTTTGTTTCCCATCTGCGGAATGAAGAAACCAAAAGGCCATTCAGGAAGAGTGGAGCTCAAATTCTTAGAAATAGCTTCTCTGTCAGGTCATTGGTGCGTGTGCCGTGCCTTGCTGCAGCTCAAATCTTCGTTTTGCTCAGTTCAATGGTGGGTGTTTGAAATATTCTGAATAAACATCCCACAAAGTCAGGATGCTTTCGTTCATTTCCCCGTGCATTTTCTGGAATATCTGGCTTCCCACGCAGGTTTCATTACTTTCAGAAAGAACCTACATTTGTTCAAGAAATGGAAGCCATGAGGTATCGTCAAACAGATTGCTTTTCAGATCCCTTGAAATGCATTATTCAAAAATGAAAATAAGTGCACAAAACAGATTTACAAGGAAGTATTAGTCCCTTCGTGTCTTTGATCAGTGCCTGAAGGAAGCCAACCGCGTGATATGATTGGCTCTAATTCCCTTGAAGATTCGGAGTACAGTATTCCTAATTCCCCATTGGCCCAGATTTATCAAACTACACAAACTACACTAAAGGGGACTGGAGCAGCAGTGGGCTTCTTCTTTTCTCTGAGAAAAAGGACGTCTTTCTGTGAGGAACACTTCACTGGACAGTTCTCTTCCGACTGTTGTCATTTTTGTTCTTTGGCTGAAGATTGTCAATCAACCATTGTTGTCGCTTTCCTTTGTCACATCCTATCCCTTCAAGCTTCTGCTTGAAAACAAGCACTATTGCATGAAAATTATCAAAGCAATAACCACCAAAGAACGCCTTCCAAAATCGCCCAACATCTGATAAGACAGCATTACACATCGTTACCACAGGAGAGGTTTGATAATTATTCTCAAATTTGCAGTTTCATTTGAGATTATGAAACGGAAAATATGGGTCAAGAAATCTTTGCCCTTCTTCCTGATACAATTTTACGTTTTCATTCCAATATTTTTGACTTGCAGTTGCATTGTTCCCAGACATACAACACAGGGTCTGTGCACACTCCAGGGCAAAGTGCCTTATTAATGAGGTCATATTGATCTGGGGTTCCTTCGTTAATCAAAAGGAAATGCAGTTTGTACCTCCAGATTGAGGAGTTCACGGCTGCTACTTGATGTACATCAAAAAGCAGCAGTGGAAGTTTTCTACTGTTTTGCTTGTCTGTAGATTTCCCAATAGAATAAGTAGCTCATGGTTCCAAGGTGCACATCAATATTGGCACCTCGAGGTATCAATGCAGTGAGCCGATCCTAGAGAGTCTAATGCACTTGACGCATATTCTCAATTTAACAAATTACCACCTGATTTCGTCTCCACCCGAACAAGCCGGATTCTTTATTTACTGCGGGAAAGTCTTTTAAGCTGCATCAAAAAATCATTAACATTGATCAGTTGGGCAAGATAAGAAATGTGTTTGTGGAGCTTGACTTTCAACCTCCTTTGGTTCGAATGAGTACGTTCGCGTTGTTTACGTTCATTCTTTTTTCTGTCATTGATGAAGGGTATGAAACAGGCATTTGCTAATCTTGTTAATTTTAGGTTCAACGAGGAACACAAAAAATTTTGCTTGCTTAAGTTTTTCCATTTCCTCCCGTTGTGGCTGGAATCTTGACTGGAATCGTGTTTCCGTGTGACCTACTTTTTGATGTGGAACTGAAAGGGTCATTGTTTTCAGGAAGACAACGGCACAATTGTATCTCCTTACGCAAGTGACTCACTGCTTATCGAATTCTGCATCTCAAATTTTTTCCAAATCCAAAATCCCTTTTTCCTTTCGCAATGAAATTCCTTCACTGTCGGTGTCTGTCAAATGTCTGGCGCGTGCTTTGAACTGGATCCCTGGATCAATTGGACAGGACACAACAGTGAAACAAAACTAGGTCAGCGTGTAATTTGGATGTGTCAAAAGAGATCCGTGAGGAGGATCTGGATCTGGGGGTCGACGCCTGAAGAGAAATGGAAATCTGACAGGACTTCCCTCATCGTGGATGCAAGCTGAGAACCACCATAACCTTGCAAACGGATCTGTGGCAAAAAGTGAATGCCTGCGGAAATTTTGCTGCGGTGGTGAAGTGAACACATGTTTGAAGTGCGTTCGATTTCAAAAGAGTGTGAAAGAAAAATAATTCAGGTTCAGCTTCATCTCTTGTGAATCCTCACTCTGCTTCGCAATGTTTCTCTCCAGGCCAATTTCATGTGTGTCTTGTTGCCCGCAGGGCACTGGTGCTGGAGGGGGCTCAGTCACTTTGGCAACGATTAATCACACAGAATTTTGTGGATATGTTGAGCGTAAGAAGTTGGTGTGGTTGGCCATTCTCCCACTCTTCTTTGCAATGAAGATTTCATAAAAAAAATGAGTGTCTGCCATTTGTTTCTGAAAAACTTCATTGTTCCAAACTCGACTGAGGACTTGAAAATTCATGTAAGGGCACTCAAGTTGTTTCCACTCCACAAGAACGTGTTGGGTCTGTCTGGTTGTGAAAAGGCATTCCTTTGTGTAAAAAGGCGCTCAAAATGAAGACAGCTTGGCTCGTGAAGCAGAAATTGGGAATGGGCGGTGGATCCCAACAGAATCGCCATTTCCTTTGCTTCTTCCACCACTGCGAGGGCAAAAGCAGAGGAAAAAAATCCTATTGCGTTTCTGCACCTTCAAAGTTACTCCTTGAGTTTTGAGGGGACGAGGTGATTTGGGCCATGAAAGGACGCGTGGGTTTTATCCCAGAATTGTATCAACATCACTGCACTCAGAATACCACGTCTTATTTTGTGCTCCAATGACATCCGCCTGCCGTCTGACAGCTCTGTGCGACGAAAGTAGGTCACAGGCAGAAAAGTGTAAATTTACGACACCGTGGAGTCTCCTCAAAATCTCATCTTTCTCAAGTGTTTGAATTCTTACTGGCACGTTTTATCAGCTCCACTTTGTCTTGTGGCTCGTGATTTCTGGCCATTGTGCATTGTGAAAAGTCTCCAGGATGCAATGCAGACACCAAAAGTAGAACAACCAAGGTTCAACGTTCTTTTGTTGCCGCAAGATATGCGTATCCCGACAATCTCACATCAAAAATTAAGACTGACTTCTATTTTTCACTTCTTTTGTTCTTCAGATAAAGTTTTGGAAGACAGACCTTGGAATAGGAACATTACGTGAACACAGCATCATCTACAACGAGGCGTCTTGGTGCGGTGCTCACCAAGGCCACAACCGTCACTCCTCCGCGCTCGCCAGGACCCAGGTCAGTGTGCTGAGTGTTTCTTTCTTTCTTTCCCAGTTGATCCTAAATCTCTTCAGCTGAAAAGCTTCACACAATCTAAAGCAACAGACACGAAAGAAGATCAGACTCAAAGACTCATGTTAGAATTAAAAATTCCTCTTGGTTTTTCTTTTTCTTTTTCCTGCATCTGCTTGTTCTAGCTACAAAAAAACTGGACTGCTTTGGTGCTGATGGTCTGTACATAAAACCCGTATTTGATCTACAGGTGGCGACTGGACACATCTACAACCTGTGGCCCTTCACGAATATCACGGCTCACGTCGTCGCGCTGAACGTCAAGTACTCCGGACCGCCCAGCAACACCGTCAGGTTCACCACCCGCGAGGGATGTAAGTACAAACAAGCTTGTTTGTTACAGAGAATGGTGCGAGTGACAAAGCTCACCACCCCGGCGTCATCATTCCGGGAGAGAAGGCCGGAATGCAAAGACAGATACGGGGGTGGAAAACGTTGACTGAAAACTGGAGTTGTTTTGTAGATTTTGTCAAAACAAGCAAATCACTGGCAGCCGGCACCGACACGCAATGAATGAAATAAGTATCTTTTCCGCAGAATTGAGAAGACTAGAGCCGCGCAAGGTTTGTTACCCAGACAGCCCTGTCATTCTTGTCCCACCGCTATTCAGAGTGCTTTGTTCAGATTGGATTTCTGCATCACGATGTGGTGTTGGTTTTGTTCCTCATCTTCCAAGTCAGTGACCCATGAAATGTAACTCATCTCGCAATCAGCCAATGAGGCCTCACCTCCTGACAGTCAGCAAATAGGAAGCCATGTTTATTGGGAGATGTCAGCTCATGGCCGACGAGTCCGGAATCACATGTCACCGAGACGTTGATCAGGTTGACAAATGGGACCGCGCTTCTGGACGGAAACTGCAGCTCTTGGAAAGTGCATCATGATGGGGATACTCAAACTTAAAGCTGTTGTTGGCGTTTTCGTTGTTTGTGAGAAACACAGCGCGCACCAGTGGCGACAGGTGTCCGCAGGCGGTTCACATGTCGCAAGTGGATGTTCCGGTCAGGTGGTCAAATAGTTTTTTGGGTGGGCGTTTCAAAAAAAAATCCCCTCATCACAGGAAAACTCTCAGCAGTCTTCAAACCAAGGACCTGCTTTGTCCCATTTTCCACAGCAGACGCAAACAGAAAGAAAGCAGTGCATCGTTGGGAAAAAAATCTGCATGGAGCATGGAACCCGGCCTTATCGCCTGAAGGCGTTTCTTTTCAAGTCAGAAATCCACCAGAGACCCAGAAAAGCGAAAACCACAGGACTGATGCAAATTCAGCTTCGCAGTCATTATTTGATCCCACAAGGAATGTGGGGCCAAAAACACAAAATGTCACACAATTTGTGTGCAAGGCCCAGCGAAGGGTGAAATACTCTGCAGGTTGTTTCCTGCAGTGAAACTGAAAATCCTGCTTCCTCAGCGGAAGGACTATGGGACCACCTGAACTGCAGTTTTTCCTTTTCTCCTTCACTCTTTTTTGAACCTTCAGTAAAAGAGAAAATGAGTTCGTTTTGGAATGAATCTTTCTCTTTTGCCCAATGGAAACCAGCGACCAGATGTGCGGTTTTGTATTTTTGTCCGAAGTGACTTGCCCAAAGTGAAGAATTCCTGTTGAGGGTCATTCTAAAAAGTGCAAAGCAAAATACTTTTTTCTGCATCTGTCCTAGCTTATATCTGCATGAATCTTCCTCTTTTTCCACCACAAAGTTGTCACGTCTCAGTCAAAAACGTAATTCTCAAGGCTGATACTTTGAGGCACCAAATATAGTTTGTAATTTATATAGTTTGTATCCAGGGGAGCTGACCATTCTGAAGACGCCGGGTGGCAGTGAAATTAAGTTGAGTCTTATCGCCCTCAAAAATTTGTCCTGGTGCCAAACTCGTGAAGACTTCGACGGCTCGTGTTGCAAAAAAGAAACACAGACAAACTTACGTCAGAAAACTACGTGCATTGAAATGCAAAATTGCACGGTTAATGGATCTTCCAAAAAGAGAAAAAGCTCGAAATGGTCTTGCCCACCCTCTGACCACATTGTAGAGGTGACCAGGTTCTTGAGAAACACAAGTAACCGTGATTGCCAGAAACACCGAATGAACCATTGAAACACAGCAACAGGCGCAGACTAATTAAAACGGGTGCATTGAAGAACCCTGAGAAAAAAACCCTTGCAACAAAGACATTGCCAAATTTGGCATGCTTCGAACTATGTGCGCACTTTTTTGTTTTTATAAATTCACAAGCCTCGCAATGTTTCTGGAATTCCTGTGGGTGTTTTTGAAAGTTTTACTCGTAGGACAACAAATCCTAAACACAAAGCATTGGAGCAACTGTGATCACTTTCCCCTCCCCAAGATTGCCCTTTCAAAATCAAGCCTGACTCTTGTACAACGGATCCTTCTTTTTTGGTTCCACACTTGTGGTTTGAGTTTTCCAACCTGAACAGACGTGTTTCAAGGTTCTTGTGCCTTTTATTATTATTTTTGTTTTTTCATTTGAAACTGGTGCACCTAGATTTCGTTGAAAAAATTCACAGCAGCTCAGAAGTCTGAAAGATCTACACACAATGCATATCTGCCATTTCAAACCACAGAATGCCCAGCAAAGTGAGGACGATTGGCAGGAAACGTGCGCGGTCACACGCAGTTGTTTGTTGTTCGTTTCTTTGGCAGTTTGTTTTAGGTTTTCTTCCCCAAGGTGAGGTGATATTTGCAAGAATCACTGATTTTCAGTTCACTGTTTCTGAAGCTGTCTTGCAAAGACTCCACCACGAGTAACCCAGCTTCCTTGAAGCTCAGAATGACTTCGTCTGCTTCAAGGGACAGCATGTTGTAGGTACCTCCTTCCACATCGTTGTAGGTTTCGCCCAGCTCTTCCAGGACCATGAGGTGACCTGCAGGCGCGAGGTACTTCTTTAGTTGTTTCAGGGCCAGAGTGTAGTCATCCATGTCGTCACAGGCAGCTTTCAGACAGTGCATCACCATGATCAGATCGTACTGGTTCTGGTGCGCAGGATCCAGCGGGTTTGCCTCCAGCAGACTGCCGTTCAGGCTAACAGTTCCCTTGATCTTGCTTCTCAGCCTCTGCTCTAAGGTTTCAGGTTTTCTCCTGCAAAAAAGTGACCCAAGACATGACGTCCGAAATTCTACAGAACCTGACTAAACGGCGTTTTAGTTTGCTTTTCCAGCCACGCTGATAGACCTGGATTTAGGCACGCAGTGTTGCTTGGAATTATCATGAGCCTGTTTAGTTTTTTTTTAATTGGTCAGCGAGTTGCGGTTGCAATTCAATTTGAAAAACCTCAATAACCTCGGAATTTGTATTTTATCCAGAACAAAAGACTGAAAAACAGAAAAGTGATTTTGCCACTGCTTGCAGCAAGCAGAGCGAAGCAGCTTTCTTACCTTTCCAACCTTGCGTATCTCTCAAAGAAGTGCGACCAGTCGAATCTGGTTGGTCGGTGCTCAATCCATTCTTGTACTTCGTGCAGACTGTTCGTGAAGTCAGCGTAGTAGATTTCGTCGTAGTAGCGACTGGGACAGATGGAGTAGTGTAGCACTGGTCCACAGCCGAAGTCCAACAGTTTTCTGCCCTTCAAACGTCCTACAGTGCAACAGAATGAAGCGCATGTGTTGCGTTTTTTTCTCTCAGAAATATCACCGCAAACGACTCTTTGATCTTTGGCTAGATTCGAACAATACTCTCCTGTCAAGGGCAACCCATTGTTTTTTCTATCATGGCGCTTGGTCTAATTATGCCGTCTGTGTTGTCTGGATCTTCCTTGTTTTGTTGCCAACGAGTCATTTTTTTCTCTGGACATTTTCACACACTTTATGGATGTGAGACACAAAACCAAGTTTGAAAACAGAATTTTGTTCTTACTTGATTTCAAGATGTTGTGAATGTTGCCGGTGATGCTGGAGTGCATGCTGCCAGGAAAGGTGGTCGGTGACTGCAAGACATCCGAGTTGTAGTAGGTTTCCAGAAAACCTCTTCCATCGAACTGCTCTTGATAAGTCACCAAGTCTGACCTCCCCATGCTGGTTCCAGAAAGGCAAAAGTAAAGCCGTGTTACTACTTTTTTTGCGTTTGGCCAGACTCCGAAACCATCTTTGATTCTGGAGTTGAGTAGAATTGATACTGGAACCAACACTGTCCAGTTTACTTGTGAGTTTCAGCGAAAGGACTTCTGTACTTACCCCTCGTTGTGTGATGATTTCACTGTTTATAATTTCCTTTTTCTCCCTTAGTGTGTGGTGTTTCAGCTGTGCAATTGTTTGGCACAGTCAAAAAACTTGGAAGTTTGTGACACAAGATGAAAGACCACCAATATTGTTTCTGGCTTCAGAGTCGCATTCGTCATCGTCTTCTGATCCCTTCCAGCAGCACTTGTTCACTTGTTTTTTATCTGATGATTGAGGAACACACCTGAAGAATTTTGTGGTGGGGAAATAGACAATTTGTTGAGAGTTTGCACGTGTCCGCAAAACCTGAGCTGAAAACTGAACTCTGCAGAAGAACAGAACATCATGTCAAGTTTGCGAATGGGCTTGTTGATTCAGGGATCGGACTGGAATTTGTTGAAATGAAAATCAAGCCCAGGGCCCTGAAAGAAGAGAAGCACCAGATGGGCGACACTGTGACATAAAATTCGCTGCTGGAAAATAAATTTTCGGGCCTGTTGTCCAGTCTTTGGGTGGACGTCGTCTTAAAAACAGCAAACAAAATCAGCAGATTCCAGGTTGGGAGGCTTGACCTTTTCGTCTCTGGAGAATGACGCAAAGGAAAAAATTTCAAGGGGAAAATACCTTTCTTTTCAGAAACAGAAACTATATAAACAGAAACTATATAAACAGAAATCCGCTTCAGCAGAGTTCTGAAAGGGTTTGTCTCAAACTGATACTCAGGAAAACACAACACACACTGTCCGTTTCCAACTGATTAGTCTCAGAACTTTTTTTTGTGAATTGTAATTACACAGAACCTGCTGCGCGTACGAATAAGTCAGTCAACCGGCACGGTGGGAAAAAAAGAACATTTTGCATTACGTGACATTCTTCTCTTCCATCCCGTGTGCGACCTTTGCGTCCAGTGATAAGTGACCTTCACCTTCTGTGCAAGAAGACCTTGCCCACATCAGCAGGTTTGTTTGAAACTTGCAAAGGCTGACACCACAAAGTTTGCTTCTGAAGAGTTTTCTTTCTGTCTTGCTGATTTGTTTTCGTTAGGCCAAATCCGACAGGTCATATTCCGGTGTTGGTGTCAGTGGGTCAGACTCCTGTTTGGCTCTGCAAGATCGCAGGATCAGAGGTCAGACTGCCCCCCCCCAACACATTCCATGGTTTGTTGGGGCCCTCTGACCCCAAAAATCGTGCTCAGAGAGGCGTTCTGAAGCACTGACACCAGCTTCTTGCACAGACGTGTCATTGGTTGATGTGAGAACATAAGCGAACATCAAAGCGACAAAAAGGTACAAAAGACCATCAACTCTCCTGACGTCAAAGAACCATGAAGGAACGATGACACAACAAGTGTGCATAGGTCACATGCAGGTTCTGTGGAATTCATGTTCTCTGTTCTCTGCTCAGCAGCTGAGAAAGTTGATAATTCAGGCTGTGAATGTGTGTATTTGAGGCTTGTACTCTGGTGCGACGCAGCGCAAACAAAGAGCAAAAAAAAAAGAAGAAAATCCAGCACAAACTTGGAGATTTTTTGACTCCAACAGAGACAGAGACAGAGACTCGCCACGACAACACCTGTGTAAGTTCCTGAACCTCTGCACCCTCATACAACCCTCATTCTCTAAACCCTCGGGGGCTGGCAACCGTTTTTCTTTTGACTGAAGGGAGCTGGCTGGCACATATATAGGCAGAGTGCCCAGGAATGTCAGGAAATTCTGTCATCGGTCTCTTAATCTCGTGCCCAAGTGAAATTTGGTG
>JAAUYG010189662.1_pt1 | contig 15982 bp, 17 predicted proteins | sample 7278091 | NCBI WGS metagenome assembly JAAUYG01 (sample SAMN14350201, study PRJNA611818) | marine sediment metagenome | isolation source: surface marine sediment (0.6m) | place: French Polynesia: Moorea | collected 2018-08 | reverse complement strand
CTGCGATCACCTAATGGTACCAGAAGGCGAGTTATCCCAATGGTCGGAATTTGCTGCCAAAGCAGTTATTGCCTTGAAGACGACTGGTGCAGCAATTGTTACTGAGCTACAGCTTCCTAAAAATCGGCATACTTGGTCGCGACAGCAGTGGGAAACTTATTTTTCCGCAGGATTTAAACGAGATACGGAATGGTTAATCGCCGCAGCTAAGGGAAAACGACCCTGGCCAGGAGAACAAGGAGAAGCAGACAACTACTTGCAAGGTATTGAGCGAGATGCTGCTCTGTTACTGGCACAAAAGCGAATTCAACTCTTACCTACACCTCGGGGAGTAGTGGCAGTCGGCGATCTCAGAGACATTGGACACTATATCGATCCAAAATCTTTTAACCAGGCGATCGCTTCATTGACCGATTTAGAAACTCTTCGACCAGAGACGTTACTCGTGCGAGAGCATAAGTATGGAGGTATTCAATACACTTTGGGTTGCTTGCCCGCTCATCCTCAAACGCAGCATCTCGACTACACTGCGCGTATCTTCGAGCGTTTAACCCAGGCGGAATTAGCCAAAGACCCTTCATCCCAGGGGTGGGGAGGGAGACGCACTGTAGGCGGTTCGGGTTGGAATACTCCCTCCCATCTCACACCTGAAGAAGCGATCGCTCTACTCGATTAAGCTGTATGTGCGAATTTGCCTTTACGCAACCATTCATTCATCTGGGCTGGAGTTTGAACACGGTTGAGTTGCTTTTGCAATTGTTCTCCCTCCAGAACTTCTTGCTCTAACAAAGCTTGAGCTGTCTCTTCGAGCAAGTCTCGATTCTCCTCTAAGATGCTCAAAGCCATCTGGTGTGCGCCATCAACAATTTCTTTGACTTCGCGATCGATCTCTTCAGCTACCTTAGGACTAACCGTACGGCGAGGATTGTTCCATCCTTCTAAAAACTGTTGTTGTGTCTTTTCAAAAGCGATCGGTCCTAGTTCATCGCTCATGCCGTAAAGGGTAACAAACCGCTCGGCTAGATCCGTCACTTTTTGAATGTCATCGCTTGCACCAGTAGAAACCTCACCGAAGATTAATTCTTCGGCAGAGCGACCGCCCAGCAGAGTGGTAATCCGACCCCGCAGCTCGCTTTCGAGCATCAAAAAGCGGTCTTCTTCTGGTAATTGTAGCGTATAACCTAAAGCTCCTATGCCTCTGGGCACGACCGAAATCTTTTCCACTTTACCCGCACCAGGCATCATTGACCCGATAATGGCATGCCCTACTTCGTGATAGGCGACTGTCTTTTTCTCCAGCTCATTAAGCACGCGGGATTTTTTCTCCAGTCCAGTTACAATGCGCTCGAACGCCTCGTTAAAGTCAGCCATAGTTACTCGCTCGCGGTTTTTGCGAGCAGCTAACAAAGCAGCTTCATTGACCAAATTCGCCAGATCGGCTCCAGCAAATCCAGAGGTGCGGGCAGCTAGTTTGGCAAGATCCACATCTTCTGCCAAAATGACCGCTAGGGTATGGACTTGCAAAATTGCTTCTCGACCGCTTTTATCGGGGCGATCGACTAGAATCTGACGATCGAAGCGACCAGGACGCAGTAAAGCTGGATCTAACACTTCTGGTCGATTGGTAGCAGCGATGAGAATCACCCCCGTATTGGGTTCAAAGCCATCTAGTTGTGATAATAGTTGGTTAAGGGTTTGTTCTCGTTCGTCGTTAGCCCCAATGAGAGGTCCCGCCCCAGCTCTGGATTTTCCCAAAGCGTCCAATTCATCGATAAAGACGAGACAGGGTGCTTGTTGCTTAGCTTGTTCAAATAAGTCGCGCACTCTGGCGGCACCAACGCCGACAAACAACTCGACAAATTCCGAACCAGAGATGCTAAAGAAAGGGACTTTGGCTTCCCCAGCGATCGCTCGGGCTAATAAAGTTTTACCCGTTCCTGGCGGTCCTACCAGCAACACTCCTTTAGGAATTTTCGCTCCTAAGCGAATGTATTTGTCGGCACTTTTGAGAAAGTCAATAATTTCTTGCAGTTCTGCTTTCGCTTCATCTACTCCCGCGACATCGTCAAAAGTTACCCCCGTTGTGCCTTCGGAGTAGATACGTGCTTGGCTTTTACCGACCGTAAGGGCAGCTGGACCAGCTCCCTGAGCGCGACTTAAGAGCCAACCCCAAATGCCAAAGAAGATTAGGGGTGGTACAACCCAACTGAGTAAGGTTCGCAGCCATCCCAGACCATTGGCAGGTTGCACAAAAAATCGCACATTATGCTCTCGCAAAATGTTGGGTAACTCCAAATCTGTTGGGATGGGAATAGTTTCCCGTACTTGAGACGGCTTAGTCTCCGGTCCATCGTCTATTGACTTGGATTTAAGAGTATAGCGAATTCGGTTGGGACTAATTTCCACTTGTTCGACTTTGCCCGCTTCCACTTGTGCCAGAAAATCACTATAAGCTGCTGTCGGATAGCGAGGTCTGCCAAACATAAACAGATTCAGCATTATCAGTAGCCAGAACAGAATTAGTAAGCTGCCACCAAACTGTTTTGGTTCGGGCGTTTTCAAAGAGCGATTGTTATCAGTATCGATAGGCATTTTCCCTAACTCCTTGCGGATAATGATTAGATCGATTGAGCTGAGGTTAGATAACGCTCAAACCATTGACTTGCAATCCTTGCTACCTGCTCTAACGCACCAGGTTCTTCAAAAAGATGTGTTGCTCTCGGCACAATCTCAAGCTGTTTTTCAGTCCGCAGTTGCGCCAGTGCCGACCGATTCATCTGGATTACTGGGCGATCGTAACCGCCAACTATTAAGAGTGTGGGGGCAGTGACGCGGGATAACACCGAGCCAGCTAAGTCAGGTCGTCCGCCACGAGAAACAATAGCACTGACCGCTTCTGGACGTTCCACTGCTGCTACTAGGGCAGCAGCAGCACCCGTACTGGCACCAAAGTAGCCAATCCGTAGATTGCGTGTGTTGGAATTTTGCAGCAGCCAATCTGTTGCGCCAACCAGCCTTGTAGCTAGCAATTCAATGTCAAAGCGGAGATGCCTTGTCCGCATGTCAATTGCCTCCTCTTCGACGGTCAGCAAATCGATAAGTAAAGTAGCCAATCCTGCTTGTTGCAACACCTGGGCAACGTAGCGATTGCGGGGACTATGGCGACTGCTACCACTGCCGTGGGCAAATAACACAATACCTTCAGCTCCTTTAGGCATACCTAGATTCCCCTCTAGAGAAACCGAGCCTGCCGTAACCGAGACCAGAGATTCTAAAAAAGATTCTGAGATTTTATTCATGGGTCAATCCTCCAACTGAGAATTTGCTTAAATCGACGTTGCAGTTTGCTCCTTCATGGTTCGTGCTAACAAATGCCGTACTTCTGCATCGGTTGTAGGGGAAAAGTCATCGTACCAGAGACTAATCGCAGAGAGCCACTGTGGGGTGAGGAGGCAGACAACTTCATCTACCTGTGTTTTTAACTCTCTACAGACTTCGGGTGGTGCTACAGGAACAGCAACAGCAATACGTTCTGGTTGCTGTTGTTTAATGGTAGATATAGCAGCCTTAATAGTCGAACCCGTAGCAATTCCATCATCAACCAAAATAACGGTGCGATGACTTAAATCGGGAGCAGGACGGTCGCCCCGATAAATGCGTTCGCGTCGCTCTAATTCTTGTCGTTCCTGTGTAGCAACCTGTTCGATTGCTTCGGGGGAGATTCTTAATGACCGGGCTAGATCTTCATTCAGCACCATAATTCCCCTAAGCGCGATCGCCCCCATCGCTAACTCCTTATGTCCTGGTACACCCAGCTTCCGCACAATACAGATATCTAAGGGAGCATGGAGAACCTTAGCAACTTCAGATGCTACTGGCACGCCACCGCGAGGTAGCCCTAATACCAGTACATCGGAGCGATTAGCATAATTTAGTTTGAGTCTTTTCGCCAGTAAGCGACCAGCCTCGATTCGATTGCGGAATGTCTTCATTGTCTTGACCTCTTAAATTCAATTTCAGTTCGAGCGTGTCAACAGTTGTGAATGTTAGTCTGCCAAGCGCGAAGCGATCGCAGCTCAACTACCCAAAATGACCGCCAGGAACGGTTGTGAAACCTAATCAGAGACAACCTTTGCTGTTGACGAGTTGCTCTTATCGACTCTAATTACTCGTTTGGGGTGAGAGAAACCTAGCCTCGGAGCGGGATTTATTCCTCTGTATTTAGCATTTCTCCCTGCTCAGACTCAAAACCTCGGCTATTTGCCGTCTGCATCAGCTCTTCGGGTTCTTTTTCCTCTATCTCTTCACGATGATGTTCGCCAGCTTCACGGGCTACTAATCGACCAGTTTCGCTCAACCAGTCAAGAAGAGAGCTATCTTGCCTCGGAGGGATTATCGTTGGTTGCTGGTTGCGGGGTTCTTCTTGGAGAGCAGGGTGATGTACCTTAAGCATCTTCGCTTACCTCATTAAGCTCTCTACTTCGATCTTATCGCTTTTATCCAAGTCAGTAGCAGTCTCAAAAGCACTCTTGGCAGCCAGATTAGTCAACCAGTTGCGTAACCTCAAATCATCGGGTTACTGCTCTAAATGTAAAAAATCAATTCATCGAGGAGTTCCGAAAACCCATAGAAGAAGTGCAGGCGATCGCCTATTGTAGATTAATATCTTGTGGCAGAGGTTAATTGAGGGCAACTTCAATCTTTACTAATGGGACTTAAACAATTTTCAAGCCCAAACAAGCCCAAAACTAGCTTTATAAGCTATGAATACGTCAAGATTTTGGTTGAGCCATTGGACAAAACGATAAGATATAGCTGTACGAAATGCTTCTAATGCTTCAGGAAATGTCTTCAAAGGTGCGGAATGCACTGCCGCTTTCCAGCTCGAATTCGATTCGAGCTGGGTCGGCAGTTTATTAGCCCAACGCCTTCTTAATCCCCCAGTTAGCTTATGCCACAGGATAAAAGTATAAGCACAAAAGACTAGAATGAAATGCCTTTCTAAGCTCTTTTTATCCCTGACTTGATATTCTTTTAGCCCTAACCACCTCTTTGCTTCTCGGTAAAAAACTTCAACCCAGTTTCTCTCTGAATAAGTGTCAACTATCCATTGCTCTGTTACTATTTCTCCTTCAACATTTGTCATTAAGTAGTCAATATCCTCTGCATCTTCAAAGACTGGTGCGCTCATGACGATAGCTATTTTTCTTTGACCTTCTAGTTTGGATATTGTTGCTTCTACAATTGCTACCCACACGGTTCTGGGTTTTTCACCTTGTATTTGAATTTCTTTGAATTCATCTGATGATAACCATTGGGCATATTCATCTATTCTGATTTTTTCTAATTTTTTTGACTTGCTTTTAACTAAAATGTTGCGATTTTTAGCTATCCCCCCGATATATTTTAATTTCTTTTTTTCTAGTTCAAGCAAAAAAGATTTGTTGTTACCGTAGCCTGAATCTATTAAGACTATTCCTGGTCGATCTATTAATCTCTACTGTATCGAAAGAATTACTATAGTAGGCAAGCCGATTGCGGGGCTTGAGGTGTGAGGGGTAGAATACTCCTTTGCCCCAATGAGGATAGCTAAAACCACTCGTACCAATTAAAATTCGTCCCATGAAACTGCGATGGCACTATAGCGATCGCACTATGAAGCTACCCAAATAAAACTCCTAAACAAAGTTAACGGGCTTTGTCACTCGCCGACTCAGCCCGTTACATTCCACTTATGGGATTTTGCAAGGTTTCCTCCTAACCTAGTTTTAGTTGAACCGCTCTTAAAGTTACTCTTTTGCTCCTTTCATAGTCGCCTCTTACTAGAGCCTAGTTTAGCTTTGCTTCTTGGGTTTGAAGCGTTGCCACTTAGTCTATGGCGAAGGTAGGTTAACTTAAGGGCTCACCTATATATTAGCAAATTAGATAGCCTAATGGTTATTGCTATAAAGTACGATTAGCTGATTATTTTAAGTTCTGGAATGAAAAGCAAAAATTTACAATTTAAAGGAATAAAGTGTGCTCGGAAATATAATATAGGTAGAGGTAGTTTCTGAAAAGTCCGAATCCCTGCAATTGCCAAGAGTGTCAGAGTTTCAAAGGATTAGTGACTATTAGGAGTAGAAACTTTTAAGCAACAAGTATTGTAGATTTTTCTCAAGAAATTTTGGATTTAAAAATTTGCATTTTATTCAAGGAGGCAATTAGAAATGCTAAAAGTAATCGAAATTCTAGCAGAATCAGATCGCAGTTGGGAAGATGCAGCAGCAAAAGCTGTGGAACACGCCAGTAAAACTTTACACGGAATTAAGTCAATTTACATCAAAAACATGGAAGCAACAGTCGAGGACAATAAAATCGTCAAATATCGCATCAACGGACAAATCTCGTTCCTCCTCGATTAGTGAGTAAACCTGATGATTAAATATTAGTTAAAATAGATGTAGGGATGTAGGTAAAAGCTTCAAGATTGGCGAACTAATCCCAGCCCACCACATACAATTTAGAACCAAAAGTTATCTGAGGACTGGGTGAATACTTAGAACGCTTTTCAAGAACGAGTCTTTGCCTAGAGATAATTTCCCTAGTTACTCTCTACAACTTGTGTGAGGAGAGAGAGAGTAACAAGTAGGTTGAAACAGAGAATTTCGGAGGTAAAAAGATGGCAATTGTTCGTCGCGATCCTTTCCGAGAAATTGAACGTTGGGCACCTTTTGGCGAAATGGAAAGCCTGCATCGAAGAATGAATCGTTTATTTGACAGGTTAATGCCCAGTGGCGATCGCTTCTTGGATCTTAATTTTATGCCCGCTGCCGAAATGGATGAAACTGAAGATGAAATTCGCCTCAAACTAGAAATTCCTGGTATGGAAGCTAAAGACCTAGATATTGAAGTCACCGAAACATCCATTGACATCAGTGGCGAACGCAAGTCAGAAAGCAAAACTGAAGCTAAAGGCATGGTACGTTCGGAATTCAGCTATGGCAAATTTGAACGAGTCATTCCCTTGCCCGCTCACATTCAAAATGACAATGTGAAAGCAGAATACAAAAATGGCATCTTGACTCTCACTTTGCCCAAAACTGAAGCTGAAAAACACAAAACTGTCAAAGTTGAGGTAGCAGCATAAGATTATCCTCAAATTGAGTCGGCGGTAAACTCTTTTAACTTAAAACCTTGAGTTCCTTAAGGAAGAGAACAGGGGATTGAGAGAGAATTATCCTAGATAGTTATCTTACTCAACCCCTTGAATTTGAGGATTTCTCATTCAAGCTCGAAGCCAAGCAACTTTTCATGCTGCCTACTAAGAATTAACTGTCCAATAGCGATCGCCTGTGGTGCTCGTTCTCAAGGAGGCAAGTATGATGTTAAACTCTAGCCAAGTTAAAGGTTCGAGCGCTACAATTCCCGAAAAGATTGGCCAGCAATTCTCATTTTGGGCAAAACAGAACATTAGTTCTCTATAAAATACAGAGAACTAATATCAATTGAGGCTTATTTCCACTTAAATTAATAGATGTACTAACAGATAAAATACTTATTTGTGAGGCAAATCTATACTACATGAAGAAAAAAGCTGTTACCATCTCTCCATCACAGTTAATCGGATTTTTAGAGCAAGAATTAAATGAATTACCAGATAATAGAAAAGGAGATAATAAGAGATATACGTTGAAAGATGTAGTTAGGGCAGCTTTTTCTGTATTTTTTACCCAATCACCTTCTTTTTTACAACATCAATTATGATGAAGCCGAAAAAAGGTAAAGATAATGCTGAAAGTTTATTTGGTTTATCAGAAATACCTTGTGATAACCAAATTAGAAATTTATTAGATCCGATTCCAGCTTCAACAGTATTTCCTACATTTAAAACTACTTATAAATGGTTAGAAACTAATCACGTAATAGAACAGTTTAAGTATTTAGATAATCAGATATTACTAGCATTAGATGGAACGGAATATTATAGTTCAAAAAAAATTAATTGTCCCCATTGTAATTGCCGAAAGCATAGAAATGGTTCAGTAACTTATTACCATCAAGTAGTCACAAAGCGTAATCGTGTCACCCTCAAAAAAGCAAGTAATTAATTTAGACCCAGAATTTATCAAAAAACAAGATGGAAAAACCAAACAAGATTGTGAAAACGCAGCAGTAAAAAGGTGGCTAGCAAGAAATCCTGTAGAAAGAGAAAATAATCAAATAACATTATTGGGAGATGACCTTTATTCTCGTCAACCAATATGTGAGTTAGCTCTTGAACAAGGATACAATTTCATTTTTATAGCTTTACCCTCCTCTCATAAAAGTTTATATGAATGGATAGATTTTTCAGAGAAAAATGGAGAAATGAGAATTGGATCAAGCACAAAATATGAGAAAGGGAAAGGAAGAATTTATCGATATAGATATGTAAATAAGGTACCGATGCGAGAGAGTGAACCAAGTTTAATGGTTAACTGGAAAGTTAATAGTAACTCGAAAAATCCAGAATTAATCTCAAAAAAATTCCCTAATTTTCATGAACCAGAATAATTAGGTTGGTTTTGACTGCTTGTTTTCTTAAAACCTTTGTGTAACACGAAAACTCAAGAGGTTAAATGAGAAATAAAAGAGCAAAATTAAATCTGAGCACAAAAGAATTGGGTTTTTAGGAACTCAAATTCGTAAAATAGTGATAATCATTCTCATAATGAGAATTGTTGCCACCGACCGAGAACACTGGTCAAGTTGTAATTAGAATGCTGGAAATGAAAGTGGTCAAATTTATGCAGCAATCATCTTGTCGCGATCGCGTTAGCGTAAGCCTTCTCATAAGAATAGCGTACCCTTTGGCTAATCACATCCCTAGTTGAATAGAGAGAATTTAATTACCCTTAAGCCTTGGTATGCAGAATATTAATTCGCAATTGGCAACCGCACAAAAAGTTCAGTTCCTGAGACAAGCAGCCAGCTATTATGATGGCTTAGTGGATGGCACTGAGCGAGTTGAAGTTATTGAAACCCATATGTCCTGGGTGTTCCTAACTAAGCAATATGTTTATAAACTGAAAAAGCCTGTCCGCTATGAATTTCTTGACTTCAGCACTCTCTCTGCCAGATATCAAGACTGCCAAGCCGAATTGCAGCTCAATCGGAGATTAGCTCCCCAAGTTTATTTAGATATTGTGCCACTGATAATCAACCCATTGGGTCAACTACAGTTGGGGGGAGAGGGTAAAATTATAGATTGGTTGGTTAAGATGCTCCGACTGTCAGCAGATGCCATGCTCGATGTCGCCATAAAGCAAGGAACAGTCGAGGGGAAAGACCTAATTCGGGTTGTGCAGCACCTAGTTCATTTTTACCGAACCTTACCCCCTGTAAACCTTTCGACGGCAGACTACCTCTTGAAGCTTAAGTCAGATCTTCAAACGACGCTTCAGGAGCTTATACTTCATGCCAATGCCTTGCCTGGTGACTTGGTCAGCTATTTAATAACCGAGCTGCTCGCTTTTTTGCAAGCTGAGTCCGACATATTTGACAGCCGTATTTGTCAGGGTAAGATTGTAGAAGGGCACGGTGATTTGCGACCCGAACATATTTGTTTGAAGCCTGAAGTAGCAATTATTGATTGCTTGGAGTTCGATCGCTCCCTGCGCATTCTCGATTGCACTGATGAGCTGTCTTTTCTGGCACTAGAGTGTAAGCGTCTGGGAGCAGCTTGGGTCGGCAACCAGATCATCAAACTCTATGGTCGTGCCGCTCAAGATTCTCCCCCAGAGCGTTTAATTCGGTTTTACAAAGCTTACCGAGCCTGTCTTCGGGCGAAGCTAGCGATCTGGCATATGAAAGAACCAGGGCGACTAGAGGCATCGGATTGGTTCGAGCGGGCTCGAACCTATTTATATTTGGCAGAAAAATTCCTGCCGTAACGCTAGTAAAGTATTCTTAGCAAAGCTCATGGTGATTCTAACAGTTCCACCAGTGAACCACCGCTATGGAGTCGGAGAATGGTTTCAGCAAACAGAGGCGTAGTATCTAGAATAGTGAGTTTATTTTTAACTGCATCATCCATTAAACGAAACGGTGCAATGGTGTTAGTAATGACAATTCGATCTAGTTTTGGAGTTGCCAGAATTCGATCGGAGGTTTTGGCAAAGACCCCGTGGGAGGTGGCTGCATAGACTTTGAGCGCGCCTTGTTTGTGACACGCCTTGGCAGTGCGTGCTAAGGTCGTTCCACTACTGATTAGGTCATCGATAATAATTGCTATTCGACCTTGAATCTCTCCCACAATCAGCTCTCCAGAAACTACACCTGCACTGCGATATTTTTCGGCAAAGGCTATGGGAATATCTCGTTGCAGCTTATTGTTAAGGGTTTGACGAAAGGCTTCGGCTCGCTTGATACCACCGAAATCAGGCGAGACCACAACTGTCTCATCGTTACGGACAAGGGGGGCAAAGTGTTGAACGAAAATATTTTTACCTTCTAAGTGTTCGGTGGGACATCGAAAAGCATTTTGAAACGCTGCTAGGTTATGGACATCTAACGTGACGAGGCGATCGCACTTTACTGCCTCAAATAGTTGAGCGATATATCGGGTAGTTATCGGATCGCGAGATTTTGTCTTGCGGTCTTTACGAGCATAGCAAAGATAGGGAACTACACTAGTTACCCGTTCGGCAGAGGCATCTTTAAGAGCAGCAATGAAAAATAGCAATCGACAGAGCTTATCGTTGACGCTGTCACCAGGCTCGCCGTAAAGAGACTGGATGACAAAGACATCCTGACCGCGTACATTAACCAAAGGTCGCGTCTTATGTTCCCCATCTTCAAAGTCTCGTTCTTCATGAGGACTTAGGGCAATTCCCAGGTGCTTGGCGACTCGTTCGCCAAAGTCTCTACTGGTGTTTAAACTGAAAAGCTTGATGGCTTGGTCGTTCATGGTGATGCCTCCTAATCAGTTGTTTGGTCAGTGTAAGTTCAAAATCTGAGGAATGTATGAAGGGCGGAGCGGATGGATGTATTTGTTACTGGTACTAATAATGTGGCAAAGAATCTGATGTTCAGATTCGTTTTCTCCGAATCAGAGCCAATGAGATTTCAGACTCATCCGCTTCAGTCCAGCCTTAGCAAAGGATAGCGTTGTAAATCCTCGCGATTCCAGCAGGAGAGTCCCGCCTGTTGACCTACAGTTTCCACAACTAAAATTGCATCGGGGTCCTCAAAAGTAATATGTCCTGGGTTGCCCATTTTGACTAGTTCTTCGAGGAGAATTCGATCTAAAAAACGCTCTTCATCATGACTAGAAAGACGACCTTTGAAACCACGGCGATACATCCTGACATGGAAACTTTTACCTGCTAAGCTCGGCAGGCAGTACAAAACTGCTTCTTTTGCCTTAGTCTCAAATTCTTCTGGTGATTGAAAAGAAAAAGTTGAGGTAACTGGAACTACCCTTGATATGAGTTTCAGTAAACTGGGATTGTCTGTCACCCAAGTGTTCAGAGTTTCTAGAAAGCGAGGAATATTGCTCACTTCCATAACTAACACATTTAAAAATTCGGTAGTGTAAACTGCTCCCAATCCTTGAAGTAGTTTGAAAGCTCTTTTGAAGCCATGTTCGTGCAGATTAACGACTACATTCCAATGAAACATCTTGCTTCTCCCTAATCTTTACTCGTGTCTGGCTGCAACTGATGCTGACTGAGGTTGTCCTAATATCTACCAGAAGCGATAAGCCCTAAACAAAGGGCTGTGCCCGCATGTACTAGCTTCGCGTCGCCTACGTCATGGCTTCGCTACGCGATACTTCAAACTACTAAAAATTCAGCCCAATTTTAGCAAAGGATAACGTTGTAAATCCTCCCGTGTCCAGCACGAGAGTCCCGCCTGTTGACCTACAGTTTCTACCACTATAATTGCATCGGGATCTTCAAGTGCAATGTGTCCTGGGTTGCCCATTTTGCCTAGTTCTTTGAGGATAATTTGGTCGAGAAAACCTTCTTCATGGTGACTGGAAATAAGACCCTTAAAACCTCGGCGGTGCATCCTAACATAAAAGCTTTTGCCTGCTAAGGTTGGCAGCCAGCGTAAAACGGCTTCTTTTGCCTTGGTTTCAAATTCTACTGGTGATTGGAAAGAAAAAGTTGAGGTGACAGGTACGACTAACGACAGTAGTTTCGGTAGGCTAGAATCATCTGACAGCAGAGCTTTAAGAGCTTCTAAAAAGTTCGGAATATTGCTTACCTTCATCAGTAAAACATTCTCGAAGTCGCTCATATAGACACTTCCTAGTTCTTGGAGTAGTAAATAAGCTTGGCTAAAACCATGTTCTTGTACATTGACTAACACATTCCAGTAAATCATCTTACTTCTCCTAGATCTTTATATATGCTTTGCTAAAGTTGCTACCTACTGAGATTTTTCTGAAATACTTACTCCAGCGATCGCCAAACCGCAATTTGGGCAGCATCCTGATTGAATGCGATTAGCGAGTACGCCGAAAATATTACGCCTAATTAACAAAGCTCCACAATCTGGACAATAGGTGTTTTGTTTTTCTTCACCAGGGATGTTACCAAGATAGACATACCTGAGTCCTACTGATTTTCCAATCTCCCAAGCTCGCTCCAGGGACTTTGGCGGCGTTGGTGCTACGTCCATTAGCTGATAATCAGGGAAGAAGCGACTAATGTGCCAAGGTGTATCCGCACCTAATTCTCGGACGATGAATTGTGCTGCATCTTGTAACTCTTCTGGCTCATCATTAATGCCAGGAATTACTAGGGTAGTTACTTCCAGCCAGATACCGAGTTGTTTGATTGCCTTTAAGCTATCTAGCACTGGTTGTAGCCTGGCTCCCACATACTTGCGATAAGTTTTATCCCGAAAAGCTTTTAAGTCTACATTAGCTGCATCCAGATAAGGCTGGAAGGTTTTTAGCATTTCGCCCGTCATATAACCATTGGTCACGAAGATATTAGTCAAACCAGCAGCACGAGCTAAACGGGCAGTATCGTAAGCATATTCAAAAAAGATTGTTGGCTCAGTGTAAGTATAGGCAATGCTACGGCAACCACATCGCTGGGCTTCTGCTACTATCTGTTCTGGAGTCGCCTCATAACCAGCAATTAGATGCTGTTCTTTTGGCATTTGGGAAATCTCCCAATTCTGACACCAGGCACAACGAAAATTACAGCCTGGAGTAGCGATGGAATAGGCAGTTGAACCTGGGTAAAAGTGAAATAGAGGTTTTTTCTCAATCGGGTCGATATTTTGGCTGATAGTTCGTCCATAAACTAAGGTGTAGAGCTTACCGTCTCTATTCTCTCTTACTTGACAAATTCCCTTTTTACCATTGCCAATCAGACAATGATGGGCACATAGATTACAGCGAACGCGATTTTCTGGTAGTTTTTTATAGAGCATTGCTTCCTTCATGGGGATTCACCTCCCGCCAAACATGAAAAACGAAGCAGAAATTTAACTGACTACTCAGTCTTCTTTCTTCTATTGTCTCTCTTTTCTTGATTTTGAATCAAACTGGTAATCAATGAAGCATTTAACTTAACTCGTCATTGGCGATCACCATACAACTCTCATGGCAAATGTTCGTACATAAACCACATTGTGTACACTTATTGCTATCAATAGTAATCATGCCGAAATACCAATGGATTGATATGGATGCAAGCTCGATGTAAAAAAAGAAATATCAATACTTTTAGCCTTCATCAAAAAACTCTCCGAAGTATTGTATTTGGTTCAAAGTCATCCATGATAGTATGCGATCGCCGTTCTTAAAAACCAAAGAGTTGGCTAAACCTAGATAATGAGATGAGTGTACCAATAGCTGAGCAAATTCTTGCCATTCTTTCTTGTTCATTTTCAGGTCTTGAGGGCAAGGGGCAAAATCTAGACATAGTACGGTAGAACGACCGTTAAGTTCGCGGAATACTCGGCATTCTGGAGCAAGAAACGGGACTAAGGTACGAAAACGCTTAATTGCCTCTAGTTCCAAGTCAATACTCGTACAGTTGAGTGGTGAATTTTTGGGTGTCATAATAACCTCCTTCCACCTAGCAACAGCTACTCCTATCTTTATTGTACGCATTTGTAGCTCGCTTGTTAGATTGCAGACATATCTCTTGATGATGGGATTCTAGAAAGCTTCTCTAGGGTTAAGGTTTTGTTGCCGTCCCATTGCACAGATGTGCCAAATCTTTTCCCTTCTCGATTTAAGACTTCTCTCAGCTAGAGAAGATCTACAGTTGAGGCTCGTTGCACTTTGAAGTGTTTAATCTGAGTTGGTATCATTTGCAGATTGACAAGTTTCCCCGTGTCAGAGTCGAGGGTGACAAAATACATTAAGCCCAGATCGTCTCGAAAAGCTTCATAATCGCCGATTCCTTCATAATCATCAAGCAAGTCGCCACAGCCATAGATGATCGGACGATCGCGATAAATTTCAATGCCTTTGACATGGTGGGAAGAATGTCCGTGAATCAGATCGACTCCAGCACGGTCAATTAGTTGATGGGCGAATTTGATTTGTTGGGAGGGAATTTCATAACCCCAATTGCCTCCCCAGTGAATCGAAGCAATTACTACATCTCCCGAGCGTTTAACTCGCTCAACTTGCTGCTGGATATAGCAAACTGTGCGCTCGGATAAGTCTGGTAAGAGATTGACTCCAGGCTTGTCTTTACCCGCAGCCCAACTCCAAGGAATCCCGCTAGTAGTTACGCCAAACGAGAAGGAGATCGCTCTACCTTTGCCCTTGATTTCCATAATTGCTGGTGTTTCGACCGATTGACGGTTTAGACCCGCTCCAGCAGTTTTAATCTGCGCCTTGTTTAAGGTCGCTATAGTTTCTACCAGACCAGAATATCCCCAATCAATAACATGGTTGTTGGCCAGGGAACAACAATCGATTTTAGCTGCTGTCAGACAACCAATATTCTCAGGATTCATGCGATAGCAAATCCCTTTACCCCACCAATAATCGTTACTAAGCGTAATACTAGTTTCTAAGTTTATTAGCTTCACATCTGGTGCTATTCGCTCCCATTCTTCTAGGGCATCCCCCCAAATGTAACTAAAGCTAACTGGGGTGGGAATCGAACCGTTGGCTCGCTCGGCAAGTCGGACATATTTCCTGGCATCGCTAAGATAGGGTTCGGGGATAAAAGGATCGCTGGGATGGGGCAAAATTTGGTCGATTCCCCTGCCTGTCATGACATCACCACCGAGAAATATAGTGATGAAATGATCTTTGGTGGATAGTTTATTTTTAACTTTACTAGAGTTCATCATCATATTTATCTCCTCCAGCGCGATCGCATCTTCATTCGATGAAATCTACTTCATTGTCTCGATTTTCATCAAATGTCAGCTACACAACTAACAATCTCATGAACTCATCGTTCGCGCACTAAACACTAAGAAAAAATACTTAGAACTAATGGAGACCAAACAATGGTAGTTCTGGTAGATGAACAAAAAACAGAATTACCAAATTATCTCAGAAAGGATTGATGACATTGTTTTGTTGCTTTCTGTGATGAAACAAATAAAAGGGAGCAACGCGAAAAAGTTGGTTTTTCAATTGGGGCGATCGCCAATCTCACATGGAAGCAAGGAAAAATTGGAGTTTCTTGACCTGGAGTAGCAAAAAATAGCAGAGATAATCAAAAAAGACTGATGCTCTAACCTTTTTTGACAGCCAAAAAGTCCCCTTACATTCAAATGAGATAAAAAGAATCTCTATAGTTCTATTGTTCCCATTAATTATTGGTTTTCTGTTATCTGTCAAGCGTCTATTGGGAGTTATTTGGGTGCGATCGCGAAGCGGATGCCGTAGGCTTATCTCAGTTCGGGTAGAGCGATTGCCATTTATGGCAGTGCGCCTCGGCGCAATCGCACTTTTTAATCCCACAATGCGCTCAAGACTGAGAAAGGATGTCATAAGAGTTTATTCTTCAAATATTAGCTG
>JAAUYG010298603.1_pt1 | contig 15988 bp, 10 predicted proteins | sample 7278091 | NCBI WGS metagenome assembly JAAUYG01 (sample SAMN14350201, study PRJNA611818) | marine sediment metagenome | isolation source: surface marine sediment (0.6m) | place: French Polynesia: Moorea | collected 2018-08 | reverse complement strand
GAAGAGAGTGTATGTGCAACTTTAGGGAACTTTGGCCCATGGCCATGCTAGTTGGTTGTTAAGCAGAGCGCCAAGGCCCATGGGCCTCTTGTTCATTGAGTTATTTGAGTAAAAATACTCAAAAAAGCATTCTGTAAGTCTTACCATAGTGAAGAAAAGTCCTATTGGGATGAATTTTGCAGAAACATACTTATGGACAGTCTACAGGGACAGATAAAAATGGTTTGGCTGGGGTCATTTATCATCGAGTTATTTGCACCACTACATTTGACCTTGGCTGACATTGAAGGGTCAATTCAAGGGCCCTGATAAGGATGTAGTATCTTTTTGCCAACCGGGATGCCCCCCTCGCGTTGCACAGCAACTGACTGTCTAGTTATACCTCCATTTCAAAGGTAGCTGACAACCTACAGTTATATATCTGCTGCGTTCTTAATTAACAGGTCACGTCTGAAAACATTAAAGAAACTTCGAGATGACATTGTCGCCGAGGTAAGCGAAATGCAGCAGCTACTGACCACCAGAATGTATGCCATCATGGCTGCCCCACAGGGCGAAGTGGCCGGGCGTACACTGCCAGTCGATTTAGCTGGAATACGGGTTATTCAGCAGGTATTTACATATACCATATTCATTCTATTATGTGCATATGCTCCAATAAGGGACAATGTTTTCTCTATATTCTATAGCCTTTGAGCCATGTTGAGCAGTGTTCCAACCTTTAACATATTTAAGCAAGAGAAGTAACAGGGTGAAACTGCACAAAACATTCAGGTGGAAACAATATTTTTCTTAAGTGAACTGTTTAAAATTTTCTGAAGTCACTCTGCACTTAATAGAATAAATGTGGTATCATATTGTAGTTTTTCTGTGTTTGTACAACAGAAGTCATTATAATGAGGAAATTTTCGGTCTATGTAAAAAATAAAGATTATTTAAAATTGTTGTTTTGGTACAAAGACTGGATTTTGCAGCGCATCTATAATGAAATTTTGTTATATTACCTGCAGGTTTTTACAGATAATTTTTTTGAGATGTCCTGTGTGTTCTCAAATGAGACATAAATATACAAGCCTGAAATCATCACCATTACATCGTAGAAATATGATGAATAATTGTCTGAGTATATATAAACATGTTTGCAAAATTGTAAAAGATTTCATTTCTTTGTTGTCAACTTTAGATGATAGAGCTACTGAAGGAACAAGTATATCACAGCAATATTGTGAACAACATGTCGGAGGCCAACAAACCAACCAAGCAACCACTGCTGGACGAACTGCAAAGCACTCCCGGAAGTCAGATGACTGCTCAAGCAGGAAGTGATGTCAACATTGTGCACCAACTGACCTTACTCCAACAGCAGATCGAGGCACAACAGCTGCATGCGACATCGGCTCTTAACTCCCAGTTACGAGAGGTAGGGTTCACCATATCCTACTGAAAGGATTTCGTAAATGAGTGAAATTTTGAGAGAGTTTGTTTTTTCTTGCGGTATGTCTCTTCTTTAAATCTACCTTGTCCATGTTTTGCTTAGTGCATGCTTTTTTGTTCACTTTGCAGTAGATATTTTTTCATGCTTTATGAAATACCTCAATAGGCACAGGTGGGGTAGTTTTTGTAAATTTTGTACAAAAACAAATCATGAAACGAAAAATTGTGATTTGGATGTTTTTGTTCAACCTGGAAATGGTGTGCTACCACTTCATGTATTGGGTACTCTGTGAAATATTTTTTGAAAGGAAAACAAACGAAATGGGTTGGCGTTAGTGCCTGCTTTCTGCATGTTAAGTGATGGTTTGTTAAACTGACCCAGGGAATGCATGTTACCCGCACAATGAGATAAAAGATTATAAAAGCTTTGCCAGACTGGTTTAGAACTGGTGACCCTACTGCCTGGCAGAGTGAAGCTGTTCTATACAGATGAAACTGTGACGAAAGTGTCATTGTCTGATTTCACTGTACCATTTGACAACAGTTACTGGTTGGCTCCATCTGACATGCCTGAAATTTTTCTTTTGTTTCTGGAAAATTTCTACATCCAATTTCTATGCATGTGTAAAAATTGTGCTTCGAATGGGTGTTTTTGTATCTTGAGTTCTTCTTTGTACAGTATTTGTGTTGAGGAATTCTCTGAGTTTGTATTTACTACGGTAGGCCTTTTACATACATTCTGCCTGTTACACTGTACATATTTTGTGTTTGTTTTGTGTGTTGTCACTGTAGCTCCGTAGCAGTCTGCTGGAGGAAATACGACACAGTATTCAACAGGAGACCCAGCAGCTCCGAGTTCAAGTACAGGTATAAATAAATAAATAAATACCAACTAACTAACTAAATAATAATTAATTAATTAATTAATTAGTATAAAGAGCTGGTACTTAAATGAAAGAAAGTGTGAAATATTTATATAAATTCAAAGAAGTTACCAGTATTATTCACAAAGACATCAAAGTATGTTGGAAATGAGATTTGACACCCCAACCTATCACTAGCATGTGGATATGTGGACGAGAAGCCTACTAAACCCTGAGAAAAATACTGGAATAAATGCTGAAATGTTTGTGTGTATGATACCACCAATTATATGAAAAATCTGTGATCACAGTTTGTCTAGTTTCCAAAACTGTGTGGCAAAGTGTAGGAATATATACATGTAGGTAATCTGCTACTCAGTAGTGGTATGGAACATTGTACCCTCATAGTCATGCTGGCAGACACCAACGAGCTCGTCTGTATTACTCAGCATGGATAAGAGCCATCGATATTTTCTTGTATTTACTATTTTGTATTGAAAGTTTTGAATATGCTCTGAAGTACAGCTACCATCAACAGCCTCACTGGTCTAATCAGTATAGGTGCCAGATTAACGCTTAGATGTTTGCATTGGCTTTATTTTGTTTGTTTGTTCAGTAAAGACATAGGTTCAAATTCCCCAAGCTTCTTCAAAGTTTTTCGTGACATATAAACATGAATTGATATTGGATCCCCTGGTGGTAGTCATATTATACAGGGATGTCTGAGCCTTTTTAAAAATGTGATTTTATAATTTACTGAGAGGCAGCATTACCCGGTGCCATTATGATGTTCCTGTATGTGCTGCTATTGACTAAAGTTTCCACATAAAAGTACATGTATACTACTTATAATGATTGTCTTAATTTGTGAATGAGCTAAAAGTGATCACCATGGCACTTGTACCTTATAAAGCTTCATGTTATGTCACATAGTAGTATGAGTAGGTTGTGCATCTCACTTGACAGTAATGCCCATTCTCATCTCACTTAAGTTGATATTAGTATATACTTATAATCAAGTATCACATATATAGTAAAGTTCTACGTATTGAATGTGAAAAGTAATTAAGAAATGAACCTGTCTTGGGACTATTTAATTGGAAGAAAAGTAATCACTTTCAAGACTAATGTATTTTTAGAAAGCCAGTCAGGGAAAAATAATACTTATTGCATTTCACACTTTGTGTCTTTTCGTTACTCAGATCGCTGAGAGCCAACTTACTGAGCTCCGAGATCGTGTGAACAGTACGAGCTCCGTCAGTCTCCGACAAGAGCTGGAAGATCAGCGCAGACAGGAGAAGAGGAACAGCGGTGACACATCCTCCAATTTCTACAAAGGGACGTTTGCCGTGGCCGATACTGCGGAGCAAGAGCAATTTATGATGGATGAAACTGAGCATTCAAGTGTGTATGTAACGCCGGAATCACAACCGGGGTTGGATGGCAATTTGACAGAGCAGTCAGACCAAAGTTTTTCGGACTCCGAATCTTCCTCATTGAGCATAGAACACGTAGAAGGGAAACTTGATAAGCAGGAAGTTTTTGTGTGACAAAAATGGAAGGACACCACTATAGTTCTTTGAGAAGTAAAAAGTTATCAGCACAAAGGTTGGAATGAACTTTGGGGGAGAGAGGGTTGTGTTCTTGCTGAAGTATTCCACTTGATCAGATTTCAAATTTTTCTAGGCTCAATGAGCATGACTGGTATATACTGTCCTGCTCAAGAATAAAATACTTTTCACACCTGTTTGGTGGAAAAAATAAATGTTTCATTTCGGCATGCGCTGGATATTTAGTAAAGGTCTAGTATGGATATGGCATTGTTTCACGTGCAGCTAAATTGCTTCTTTTAGATCTATTTACCGGTACTGCAAAGATGTGTATTTATGCTTATCGGCAGATGAATCAAAGTGCATGGGGTGTATCTGGCTTAAGGTGAATAGAATACCATTAGCGTGGTTAGTTCATTTAGTATTTAAGATGTTGTTCACGTGGATTCATGTAAGTAAATCATGAAAAGATTTTTGGTGAATAAGGAGGCACGAGTGTGATTCAAATCCGGGCCTTTCTATTAATGAAAAGTATCAAAATGCTATGCAGCATACAATGCCAGAGCCTCTTACTGCCTTTGCCACCAAGGCTGCTGTCAGGGTCAGCCATTGTGCCTGAATGTCACTCTCTGTGCACCTGTTGCAGTAAAAGGCAAGACATGTTTCCTGCTATAGATGAGGAATCCTCATATTACTGTATATTGATGAGTTCTACTGTGATGTGTTACATATGGGGAATTACCTATGCGTGACATTGTGTAGATGTGGGTGATGATATATATGCGTGAAGCGAATTGTGATGTTTTGGTACAAGTTATACTACCATAGCATTATCCACTGTGATGAACCCACATATGTCATCTAGGATGACAAGCTTGGTGTCTTCTTGATAAATTTCGAGCTCGACATAGAGAGTTCAGTCATAGCGATCTATATGATTCAGATTGCTTGCCAGCTGACGTCAATTATCACTGTTTCCAATTGTTCCGATTACTAGTATATGTATACCTACAGCTGTCAGATATGGAATCTGTACGTGTAACACACACACAATCCATGAATGTAGGTTGTTACTGGACTATGGATTCATCTTAGAGGAAGAATATTCTTGCCTCTTGGAATCGAAAATTGAAACATCATCAGACTTTTCGACCGCCTCCCCTATAGGGTTTTTGTTCACTGATTGATGGTGTCAAGGTCGCACACAAGGTTTATTGTCTGCTGGTGTGGACCAGAGTCTATCTGTACCTCAGTAAGGCACCATTGACTACATGTGTAAAGTATTCTATGTTGTGAAAATCTCAAATTTGTTAATATAGAGAAGAATTTACAAGCCAGACACTATGGTTTGTGACGTAACTTTCCTATGCTGCTCCAATATTAAAGGGACCAGAGCTTTGGAATGATTCAGGGTATGCAGCATGAAAATATAGTCAATAGCCTAGAAAATATAATAGTGTACCAGAGCGACTCTCAATGTCCCAGTATTCTTATTGTATAAATGTATGTATATTAGTGTATACATGTGTGTGTATGCAATGGACCTAAAAATAAGGATCCCACATATATTGCTAGTCTTTATTTCTGAAGTGGGGCAAGGTTCTCAAAAATCCATAAGTCTTAAGTGGTCACGTAAGTGAAATTCTTAGCCAATCACATTGCTTAAATTTGTGACTTAGACTTAAGTATTTTCGAGAATTCCACCCTGGTGTTTTTTTTCTGCACACGGGAGTATGTTTGATGGGTAAAACAATTTGACTTTAAGCTTATTAAGCTTAACGTCAAATTGAAACAAGTGTTCTTAAATCAGCAGTAGGCCTATTTCTGTGAAGACCAGAATGGTGAAAGGAAACTTGAAAATAATCGACTTGCAAACAAGTATATTGCTTGTAGTGTGTTTGAAATGACAATTTATTTTGGGGAAGGCTTTTATTTCTGACTTGTAGAATTTTTTCGCATCCTTACTTTTTCTATTCCATTCCGTTATTCCATGGATTGGTTCAAGCATTCGACATTTCATTTATGTGCTATGACAAACATTCTGATGTTAACATTCCTGTTGGTCAACACCAATTTCCAAAGAGGTTGGTATTACTAGTAGGTAATTTGTAATGTTTTCTTAACCCCTTGTTGAGCATAGTTCAGCCTGCCAGAAGTCTTACTCATTGCTTGGAGACATTGGAATTTTTTCTGATAAATGGTTCACACTTCTTTCATTTGTCGAAGCAAACTGCCATAAGTTCGTTGGTATAAGACTTGCACGTTTCATCAGGATTCAATTTTCTTCTTGTGTTTCATAATGCAGACTATTTATGTGTGCTGCTATAAAAAAATCACTACAGTCATGTATGTACATTTTTGGTGGCAATTCTTCTTGTTCATATGGTAGAATTTATTTAGTGTACAGTATTGGCATCATGTTTATTTCTGCTTCAAATTTTTTTGTTTCAATGCTGTTATTTTCCAGCATCAATTAACAGTGTTCACACTCTGTAGCTGTATGGAATGCTGTATGAGCCGTTATCGCTTTGGAAAGAAATGGCATAGCTTCTAAAGCTTCATCTTGCCAAATTAAGAATAATTAGGAGAGAAGTACTCGGTATGCGTTGTAAGAAACTTATTGGTATAGATTGTGTTTTGACTAGCATATATTTGTGATAAAAATGCAATGACCTGGTTCTTGGTTAACCATGTTAGTGACTTGTGATGACTTGTGACTCGTCAGTTGCTATGTACAAAGCAATGTTTGTGTAGAATTTCAAGATTTTGATATTACGATGATGCTCTCATGCATGGCAATTATATAATTACACATGTATATAGGCTTATGTGGATAATGTATTTATTCCGTAAAGCAAAAACCCTACTTTAACTATGGAACTATATAAATCTGATGGCCGATGGTGGGAGTGTGTATATATACTTAACAATATTGCTAATTATGAAAACTTTTGTCTTCATCAAATGAATTGTTCAGTTGATCAGATATATGTGCAATGTGTTGTCTCATAAGATACTTTGTTACGTAAAGTTGGGTTGAGAAAGCACACACAAAAAAACAATTCAATTGGGTATGTGCATATAAATATATTTGTTGGTGCTTTGAAAAATCAGGTATCATTAATCTTGGCCAATCATTCCTGTTGCATTTAAAATGTTAAAAAAGCCCACCAATCAGGAGCCAGAAAACAATAAAACATGTCATACCAATCCATGCAGTCAGATAACATTTGATAGCATGGACTTCACTGAAACGAAGTCACACCCAGTGTGCACTAGGCGTAAACTATGGTATTTTGTTCATAATGTGTTAAACTATTAGATGGACCACAGCAGCAACATCAAGATTTCCTGTAACAAAATTACCCTAGTATTCATGCATGCAGGCATTATGTATATATTTGAAATATGCTTATGCTAAGAGTGAATTGGATCAATCCTTTCTGGTAACAATTCCATGTATGGCACATATACATGATGCAGTGATCGGTGCTATTAAAGACTCCTCTATTTGAAGACTTCCTCCTATTTTAAAACAACCAAGTCAAGACACCATGTTTCATATAACCCCGATTTTGCCATACATGTATATATGGTGCATACATGTGTACATGGCATCCCTGATAGGTGGTCTTAAAATAAAGGGAAGTCTTCAAATGGCAGGAACTACTGTACACACACACGTGAATGATGAAAGTATGTACAGAAGCCCGTCTCTATATAGGACACCCCTTCTGCCAGTTATGACCTTATTAGAGGTGTCCAATGGTGAGAGGGAACATCACTTGCATTCACCATACATGCTGCCAAGAATTTGTCTCATTGTTGGTGTGTGTCCTCTCTAGAGTGCTTGAGAGGCACCACTGTATTACCTGTCGACAAAGGTTTTTGGACTTTCTGGGTGTGTCTATTCACTGAAGAACATATTTAACTTGTATTTTGACATGTCAATATCATTAACAATGGATTTCATCTTATTGTACCATGGATTTCATTTGATGGCCCAACTAGTGTGATTTTTTGTGACAATATATAGTATGCAAGACAATTCATTGACCATTTTCATGCTGCGTTTATTTATATTTTCCGTTCCACTGTGACTTGCCCAGCCGAGTCTGAATTATATTTTCAACATATATGTGTAAATATTGACTTCGATATTTTTGTTATGTTCATCTTTTCACTTGATTAATATTTGCTTTACTTGGCAATGGAATAAATCCTTTAAATTTATTTTGTTGTGTGCATTTATGGTCACTCACTTGCAAGTTTTGCTTGAGGTTCTTTTATCACATAATTAATGGGAAGCTATAAACTGGGTTGAGTATATAGCTAAGGACAAACTTTTTGATTTGTACCACCAAGAAAAGGTCACTCAGGGCTAGGCTGAATAATGTCTTGCCAAGGGGATGTAAGGGTAAAGACTGAAAAATTTTCCAGAAACTGTCCTGTGCATGATCTCGACATACACTTAAACTTGTCCATATATATGGAGGCAAGGTGGTCTGACTTTTTACTCCTGTGATCGCTGGCTAAACTGGGCCAAGCAGTGCAATTGCAAAAACATAATGCCCCAGGCCAGCCACAAATTCTGGCCTGGTAGGATGAACTGTGGACAGCAGGGGTGGGATGAGAATGAGCAGGCCGAGCAGCTCCCTGAGGGTATTGCTGCATGCTTAAGCTGGGGGCAGGGCATTTGTGCCGAATTACGGTATGGACAGCCACAGGTACTCAGGTGTTCGGCTGGCGCGTTGCTAACTGTTCTAAATGATGGGACTGCACTGGCTGTTTGGTGTAGATGGCAAAATGATCCTTCTGGAGAAAATGAAATGGCAGTGCTAAAACGATCTTTGGAATTACCTAATGCCTATTTTTTTTTTAATTTTTATTTTTTTGTGTGTGTGTGTGTGTGGGGGGGAAACAAAATATAAAAGTGTCAAAAGCAGAAGAGATACGTGTAAACATTCATTTGTTGAAAGAGACAGGACAAAGACAAAACAAAACTGGTAGTCACATATACTGATGACACAAAACAGTACATTATCATATATATAAATAAGTGATTTAAATCATTGTTGTTTAAAACAGAGTAGTAGAAAGACAACATACTTGTCAGTAGATATTACAAAACATCGTGACATATGCTGGCAGGGTTTACCTTAAGGCTGTTTCAGAAAAAAAGCTTTGGGTGGGGTGGAGGGTAGATTTAACTATACTGTGGTCCCTCTCTTAAAAGACACTAGAGAGGACACCCCTCTAGAAAGCTAGAACACTAATTCTTGGCAACAAGTACTATGAATGTATGTAATACTCCTCACCATAGGACACCTCTCTAATAGGGACAATTGTTTGGCGGAAGGGGTTTGTTGGGGGGGGGGGGCTACTGTATTTATGGAGACTTTGTACAAGTTTTAAATGCCACCCAAATAGATCATTAATTTGAAAGGAAAATTCTCTTTCCCCAAATTCTGATAACGCAAGTTAGTAACGTTAGTTATATCTCTTTTTTTTTTCTGAAACAGCCCTCCGGTAACTTAACACAGACAGAGCTTGGCAACAGAAAGCAGGAATGTTTGTTCACCAAGGCCGGAGTGCTTGAAGGGAAAAGGGAAAAATTCAAGTTTTTTAGGCAATTGCTTATATTATGGACTTGGGTAAGCCAAAACTTAAAAAGACTTCAAAAGTTTTTTTGACAAATCCAGCCTAGGTTTTATAAATTGTCACTGTATGTCTACCATTAAACATCAACAACTGAGCCATGAGATATCACACTGGTCATAGCACTGGAATATTTCAACTGACATTGTCTGGGGTAACAAATCAGGTCTGAGTGTAATTTAAGAATGCTCACTGTAAATGGGTAAACAAGATATTAGGTAGATTAGAAACTGATACCAGTAACATATATGTATTTGGCAACAACAGAATAAACATTAGCTTGAATATTATATTACAAAATAAAATATTAGCTTGAATTAATTTTATGGGATAGCATGTGTATACATGAAAAGATTTTGTAGGCATCTTAAATATAATTACTGTATTCGTATTTTCTGCTGAAATACACAGAGGAACAGTTTCATTCATACAGAGATATGATATTTAACAGATGATGTCTGTTGAACCTGACAAGCATAATGCTTTACCAGTGGTAAATGATACATGTATATATATACATACCTAGATGTTATAAAAAATCTCAGTGGCAACTAACAATGATAGCATTTTATGCATCGCTTACCTGTATGTTATATAGCTTTCAAAGCAATACATGCCCATAGTACAACGTACGTGACATGTAAGTTTTTCCTGAACTTTTTTAATGAGGTTCAGAAGAAAACCTGATGCTTTAAATGCTCATGTCAAGTACCGGTAATGCATGACTAGGTGAACCAGCACAAAGTGTTTCTTATGACAGACTCACATACAAATACAAATGCATTAGCATCTTTTTCTGGGAAGCAAAGCTGAGAAAATGAAGCTAAATGTACAACATGCCATATGTTATAGATTCTATTGACATTAAACAGGACTTGGTATTAGCATGGAATACAATACACATCCTCATTGCTAGACATTGTTCACTGCTGTATGGATACATGTTTCTCATATAGATACATGTATTTCATATAGATACATGTATTTCAACAGGAAATGCTTTCAGAATATTTACTCTTCGCCAGTTGCATGCAAAGGGAATTATTGACTGACAAGAAATCATTTAAGTCTTCCGGAAGAGGTGTACTGGCTGTCAAGTGGACGCAGGTTTTTTTTTTCACAGCATGTGCAAAAAGAAAAAAAAGCGCATATCTCACACTCGTACATGTTCTATGATTCAGCAAAATCACAGTCTGAGTACTTTTCAGACACATGATACTGAGTGTGGCTTTATGGCAATGAGCAAAGCAGTCCTGATGCAACAAAGTATAAACATTCCCAGTGTTAATTTTACACAGAGGAAACATTGAAAATGTATTCTGAAACCCAGTCTTACAGACTCGAGTAACAAAATCTTAAAATAGATCTTAAAGAATAGCTTATCCTGTGTATTTCTTTGTCAAAATCCAGCCACATGTACAGTGAAACTCGAGAACAATGTGGGTCTGACCTTATATGCATTATATACCGCTTTAATGTTTATCTATTGCTATTTCTATGCTATTTCTGGCTGACTCAAGCTACCACCAATATATTACATGCATCATACAATTTTCCAATCAAATCATAAAACTTGTATTTTATTAGGCATTATTATTTTTATCTACAAAATCCGGACTGTTGAATCAGCACAATTATGACACCATGATTCGACACAAAGGAGCACCATGACAGAGCTACATGTACAAACCTAATAATGGTGTTACATACCTAATGTACAAACCTAATATGCAAATCAAAATGCATGAGAACAAAATAAATATTGCTCATAACAGAGTGAAGCATTCAAGGCATCTGTAAAGCATCTATAAAATTCCCTTTATTGAAGGTGCAAAGTTTGTTATGGAAGGTACAATGGTTGTTATGGAAAAAGTTCTAAAATACCAAAAAAAATATTTGAGGTGTCTTGATTGCTTGCTCCCCTCCTCCCTCCTCCTTCTCTTCATGCCTCCTCCTCCTCCCCCCCCCTCCTCCCACACACTCACTTTTGGAAATAGATCTTCAGATTAACTTATAATTTCAGTAAATCCCATTGTTTTTGCATTTCCCCAAAGTTACACAAAGTACATCAGAAGCACCCAGGTTACATGAGGTGCAAGCTTCCAACTCTGCATATACATGTCTACTATACATTCACATTCACCACTGGGCATAAAAAAGCAATGCATACAAAAAAGAGCGCAAGCTGCATATATTGGTATACCAGGAGGAATGCTAATAAATACAATATATACAATTATAACAATGAAGGAAGGAAGATCTTTAAGTTATAGGCACTCCAAATATTTCTTCGTTTTACCTTTTCACCTGTACAGGTAATTCGGTGGACTCGTAACTAGCTTTTGAGAACTACCACGAGGAGCACAACCTGTCATTTATGGTTAGACTTTGATAGGAACCAGACCTGGGCAATCCATGCTATTGTTTTTGAACTCTCAGTACAGTTAGGTTTTATTTTGTCTCTATATTTACATGCCAGACATATGTTGTAATATTTTTATATTAAAAGTCAAGCGGAGCCAAAACGCGATGGAAATCCAGATTTCCCAGTCAAGCTACTAGACTGTTTAGTGTTGTTAGTTGTTGATAACATTTAGCTACAATTGTCTACAAGCTACTAATGAACTTTTTGTCAAGAAAATAAAGGTTTCACTTCAAAACACCAGTTGGCATAGCTTGTATATGAGTCCCTCAAACTGCAAATGAGCAGTAATGCTGAACAAGGCTGATGCTGAATGCATGACAAAATGAGCGCAAGCTGAAGATCATTTATCCCCAAGGACACTGGCCGCTGGGAAAAAGTATTACATGTACAGATATTCAATATAAATTTGATGACCCTGGAGCTATGCTGTCAATAGCTATTCTGCATTCCACAAACACCTGGCCTTATACATGTATACTTTTATACGCAAGATCCAAATTTCATACAGTGGAAATTAAATGCATAAAACATATAAATCTCCTACATGACAGGATTACCTCAGGTAAAAAATCACAGGACGACGTCTTCCATTGAAAGCAAAACTTTCCGTAGATGTCCAGAGAACACCAAATGCAAGGAAATACCGTAATATGAAACCTGGCTGCCAAGCTTGTAAAATATTAAAGATAAATGGAACTTAAATGGGTTTAAATATTACTTAATTTTGATTTCTGCTGTGTCATGTAATAATACTGCAACAAGTGGCCGATAATTAGATAGTGTTTGTGGGTAAGAGCAAAGACAAACTAGACATGATACAAGTGTACAAGCGTCCTGGGTTGGAGTTCTAAGTTTTGGCTTAAGTCAGACTGTTAGCCAGTGACATTGCTCAGACTGGTGACACCGAAGTATTTTCGTGAACTCCAACCCTGAGGCGCTAAGAAAACTGAAAATCTAAATATGAACACATTGATATCATTACATTTTTACACAGAAACCGACCATGTCCAAGGCGAACTGGTAGCAGCCAGATATTAGCAAATTAAGCTGAACAGAAAAGAGTGACAACAAGGGTGTGTGTATCAAAAGAACCTGACTAAATAAACAATACCGATACCCCTATACACACATGATAAATCTTCAAGTGAAGAGTTTAAATAAAAGGGTCGCTGAACAGCAATACAAGTCACAATAAAGCAATATACAGTGAAATCCTCCTTTAGAAAATTTGCTTTAAGACTTACTCGGGGAAATTCAGCCAGTCGAGAATTAAGACCACATAGTGTTTGACCAGAAACCACAACATGATGCTCTTCTGCTTCCGAGTTAAGATTTAACTTGAGAAGGATCAGGACCAGTTTGTTCTCACCCGTGGCCAGTCTCGATTCAGCAGTTCCACTCCATTCGTCTAGCACCACATTTCTATGTATGTACATATATATTTGAGCTAATTATATACCCAGTGATAAAGTTACATTTACAGGGAATTCTAACAATCTGAAAATCACAGTGGATGGCTTACTTAAATTTTCTTTCATGTCCGACAGCTACAAGAATGCACTCTGGCAAGCAAATTAAAGTAGCACGCATCAACATTCATTTCTTTTCAAAACACAGCGCATTTCATAATGAATCTGATATATTCTACCAGATTGTCAACAAGTAAAAAAAAAGAGATCAAAATAATTAATTAGAGGCACTGTAGAATATACAAAAACACAGTCACATAAATGTCACGTTATACACAGATCTGGTCTGCATCCAGATTACAATACCACTGTGAAAAAACAACAACAAAACAACAATGTTTCTACAAAATGTCAAGCATAATACATGTACATCATTATAATACCACTGGTTGAATTTTAAAACTACTGCATGTAGGTTATCGACTCAGCCTTATATCACAAGCATTGGCTACAGAGCGCTGTCTGGCCTCGCAGGAAATCTCGGCACGGGCAGAGTCTTGTCAAGTCGGGCATTTCGCCCACACAGCTGAATAACAAGGGTTCCTGCTGGAAGTAGCAATTCTGTGTTGCCGCGGCAAACGCCGGGAAATAAATGTCTGTCTTCATGTCTCGTTGAAGACACTGTTGCTTGGAGTAGTGTTGGAATGCTTCAGGCTTGTTAAGATCGGAGAAACGCGAGGGTTCACATATCAGGTCTGGAAAGCAAACATCATGGTTACTCGCTGTTAGTATGCATGTAGTCATGCAAGAAAGCATAAGTTTACAGCCGACTCTGTCCACAGAGAAACCTGGGCATCTAAATTTTACCTAAATATGCAAAATGACTAGGTAACAAACTCTTCCATATTATTGCTCCAATCACCATCAGTGCAGCTTATATTAATAATTTCCTTACTTCTACTCAAAGCACTAGCAAGAAGACTTCTGCTGGTTCAGTGGTATTTCATTAAATGTCAAACACATTTATATTTATTTGTAACTGCGTATTTTTCTCCTAAGTATGCAGCCATACACCTGTAGTAAATGTACATTTCCTTAATTTTTTTATTTTTTATTTTAATTATTTTTGAACTAGCATCAGTAATATTGTCACTGTTGCTCCAAGTAGGTAATGACATCTTCAATGACTAATACATTACACAACTGTCAAACGTCACCTTCAGGTGAACAGACGGAGCTATAACTTTTGACAAACTATCCTTTAACCTCTTTTTTATCAATTCTGGAAGAATACTACCCATTCTCATCAACTTCCAGTAATTTGCTGAGCGTATACATTGTATGATGTCTGAATGGCCATGTTTTTCTAGGATGAGGATCATCAAAGTCTTAAGACAATGAGACTTTCAGAGGTGTCTGTCATGGGAGAACACCTGTCTTGAAAGGCCAGCCAGTTCCGACATGACAAACATTTGACTGCAAAACCTGAACCTGTCATCAGAAGACATTCGTCTTGACAGAAGATTTTATTTTATGTCAGTAAGGGTGATCATTCAAGGCAGATTCTAACTGCATTCAGATTAAGATGTTACATGTATAGACTTTGTCTGTCTTTTGCCTTCACATGTCCAGAAATTCTTAAACTCCCCCATAAGACCACCCCAGATATAAGGCCACGTCAGAATTAGACCAAAGGTCCCAGCAGTGTTATCTTGTTTTTTAATTATGACTACATCAGAATTAAGACCACTTTGGCCTTGACCATGGGTGGTCTTAATTCTAGGGTTGTACTGTACCTTTCTGACGACAGGCAGCGGCACACGACATGCCCTCGGGGGCAACTAGGATCTGTATGGCGTCATCGGGCGGCCACCTCTTCTCTTGACAGAATTCTTGGTGCTCAACGAACGAGGAGACTCTCTGCAACATTCCCTCATGTGTGAACTCGTATGGCATGAATGGCTCCACCTGAAGAGGGTGACAAAAGTATGCCAGCCATGTGGTGACAAAGGTACATGTACATGTAACAATCGTAGACTAAGTTATGTCATGTAACAACTGTCAGACACTTGTACGAACACTTCAAAATTTTTTATGCAATTCAGACAAGACAGTTTGATCCCCCCCCCTAAAATTACAGCAACTAAGGTTCCCACTATTTTAAACTCAAATTCCCCAAAGTAGAGAATACGTTATTTCATTATGTATTAATCAATTATATCTAACAATCAAACAAATGCGATTTATAGACTAAAATCACTTAACAAAGTTGTTGTACACTACCAGTACAATGTTTTTGATCACTGAATGTTGCAGTATTTTATACACTGCAGGTATTGCAACTGTCATTACAAATTTACACAGCTGAAGCTTCCAAAAGCAACAATATGACAGCAGTTGAGAGATTCCATTCATGTTCAAACTGACAAATCAAATGCTCGGGTTGCGATGGCTGAATGGTTAGCGCGTCGGACTCCCAACCACAAGATCGTGGGTTTGAGTCCCGCCAAAAGCCAGTCGCCTCATCAAAACCGTCCCGCGTGCGCTACGGGTGGCGACAATGGTGCCTCGGTTCACTCAGCCGTAAATGAGTACCTGGCTATAGACAGAGATGGCAATTGTACCTAGATTACCCGTGGCGCCTTGAAG
>JAAUYG010197131.1_pt1 | contig 15990 bp, 14 predicted proteins | sample 7278091 | NCBI WGS metagenome assembly JAAUYG01 (sample SAMN14350201, study PRJNA611818) | marine sediment metagenome | isolation source: surface marine sediment (0.6m) | place: French Polynesia: Moorea | collected 2018-08 | reverse complement strand
TGCTCTTCCGATCTCGGATTTTTGTCTGAGCACATGTGTATCAGACAAAAATCCGTGTTCATTGGACATCAAATCTAGACATCGTCAGATGTAAATTCCAGCAAGAAACATGAGAAAAAATAAGAATCACAAATCTCTCCCTTCCTGTCGTGGTTCCAAGAAAATCATTCACGTTTCCCTGCCTCTTTTTCATTCATTTCAGCTTTTCATTTCATTTCAAGGCAAAGCTGAGTGCAGCAGCTTTACTTGGCGTGATTGCTGAAAAGTTTTGTTTGCAAAATGTCATCCATCTTAGGAGTAAGCTTCCCTGAACAGTGAATTCTGGACGTGACTGTGATACACGTCCACTCGCCTGCTTCCTGGTGCAGCAACGTCCAGTGTTAGAATACCGGGCGAAGCAAATGTGTGGCTGAAAAGGTAATAACTCCTTGGTTGGCGAATGAATGCCTCAGACTAACCCCGCTATCTTTGGGCCACACGTTTTGGAGAGGCTTGTTATTACTTTTGGCAGCTTCCATTGATCAACAGTCGCAGTTTGGAAGGCGAGAACTCCAGCAGCCCCATTGTAAAGCTTCGTTCTTACACTTTGATAATGCAAGCCTTTTGTCAGGGATAACTGCCAATTTGCATCAGGTGACAAATTACATTCCGACTGCATTCGATTACCAAATGCCAAAAGTGGCTTCTTTGCTTCACAGTATTTCCAGACAACACTTCTCAGAATGTCAGTGTTGTTCTGTTCGTTGCTCTCATCTGTCCAGAACAGAGAACTGCAGGGTCGATGATAACTGCCGGTTTCCATGTCAAGCTGCAGTGTGGGTGGCTGCGCTCATCCAGTGCAGCAATTGCATTTCAGACGTGGGTCTAAATGTTTGCCTGATTGTTTCATTTAGAGCTACGAAACCCATAACCTGTTGAATTTTAGGACGATCGTCCAAATGAAGCCAACATTTTGTTTGGGTCTTCAAGTGAACACAACCTTAGTGAGAAGGACGCCAATTGATTTTCTGAATCCGGGCATACATCTGAATGTCTGAAAATGTGGGGTTTATGCGACAATGCTGATCCTCATTTTCTTTGGCAACATGACCTGACGTGTTGCAGAGTGGTTCAAGAATAGCCTCCTTACATGTACATTTGTATTTTTGCTTTCTAACCAACTGATGGATTTATTGATGCGTAACAATACTTATTGACAGCCCAGCTCCACTGTGCTTTGAAAAGCGAATCCGCACAAAGCAACATTTGGCAGATGCACGGAATAGCCAGAACATTTCCTCCATTGTTCTTGTTGTCGAATGCCATGGAGCAAAAGGCATTGACAAGGTGATTGATTCTCCGTTGAAAAGGTGAATTGTCATCTGATTAATCGATGCTGAAATGGATATTGATAGATCATGCGATGTAAACAATGGCAAACTCTGCTTTATTGCCGATTCGTGGATAAATCCTATTTTGAGCAGCTCAAGGAGAATTGGGTTTGGCATGCATCAGCTTGAATTCGCAGTTTCTAGGGACGAATAGGTACTGCGAAAAAGGGCGCTACTGTTGCCTGTGCGATGCATGGATCTCACAAAAGTTTTGCGGCTTTGACAAAAATTCAAATGAGTGCATTCCAAAAAAAAGGTCTGATCTATCTTTTGCCTCTCAAAGCAAGAAACAAGCCTCTCACACGAGTAATGAAAAGGCTTTGATAATTCTGACAGACACGTCGCTTTGTTCTTGTGCTCTCCATTTTCCTCTGCTGACGAACGTCACCGCGCACAAAGGAAATCTTGGCTTACCGCAAACAGAGCCGGCATCATTTATTTCATTGTTTCTCTGTTTCCAATTCCGCATTCTGCCTATTCTTTCAAGATAGATGGTGCGTTAATGGCTTCTTTGCATTACAACATTTTAGCTGCAGAAGAGCAGAGGATGTAAAGCAAAGCTCATCCAGTGTTGAAGCTTCCACGCACTGCAGCGACACGAATAATCGCTTGTCGAGTCCTAAATCTAAATTATTTTCCTCTCTCTTGATGAGAAAGTAAATTGAATTTATTCCGCAGTGGCTTCTGTTGGAGCATTGAAAATTATAAACCTCACTTAGTGTTCACAATTCCGCGTGTTGTGAACATTCTCTTCATCGTCAGATCTGCCGTCAGGACAAAGGTCGCCAAAGCCTTTGATAACCGTTTCTGTTTTGTTAAGCTTGAACATTTGAGCTCAACTTGTCCAGGGGCAAAGGCCTGACCAACACAAGAACTTTGCTCTACTTCCTGCGAAAACTGTTTTATTCTGAAAACGTTTGCAGATTAAGGCCATGGAATTTCAGTGTTGTTGACTATCTCATCCACCCTTCATTTTCGCTGGCACACTCTGCCATGAGGCAACAGAGCTAGATCTACAGCAGCCAAATGTTCTCTATTCAATGCAAATAGGCGCTGAGGAAATGAGAAAAGCAGGCTCCTAGTGCTCTTCTGATGACAGTTTAATTTCAAGATTGACTTTTCTGCTTTTGCTTTTCCCTTTTCAAAACATTCTGCGGACTTTTTCTTCCATTCTCACGGAGGCCCCTTTGATGTCCAAAAGAACAGCTTGTTGCTCAGACGGGACATTGAAAGCGTTGCCTTTTGAATTTCAAACAGAAACACAAAACCAGAAAAAAGGCTTTCTCGAAAAAAAAACTGCTTAGTGATTTGGTGTCAGATACTCTTTGATGTTTTCTGTCACATTTTTTTATCCTACGCTTTCATCAATTTTCTGTCTTTGCACGCGATTCAGTAGTATACACGTGCCTCCTTGGTTGTGGGAGTCAAACGAGAGATTTCCTTTTCTGGCAACAACTGTACTTGGTGCAGGCCTACACCACCCCTCATTTCTGAACGGCATCACACGCACAGACGAGACAGGATCTTCACAGTATTTTCCGTGACTCGACGAGTCGTTTGGTTTGACATGTCAAAAGGCAGTCTGTGATCGACCACTGATTGGACCGGATGTTTTGCACAATGCAGGGAAACTTACACCACCAATTTGACCTGGAATCAATAAAACACATCATTTTGATGACTAAAATTGCGACACTCACTTGAAGATGTCCAGCAAACGAGAAATGATTGTGAAGGAGGTCCTGCCTGTTTGCCACTTGTCTTTTCTTTGCTGGATCTACAAACTCCAACTCGTAGGTATCCACTGTCTATGGACTGACAAGATGTCCTATTGTAAACCTCATCCTTGAGAAAGAAACATCTTGAGTTGACAAGTTGTTGTCATCAACTTGCCCTCCTTCGTAAATCCAAGTATCTTGTCTGTGTGAATTGCGAGTAATCCTAGATTGGTTCTTATCCTCTGAGAATAATCGTGGGAGAATTATCTGGTTTTGCCTCCTGACTCGTCACTTGTCACGTTTTGCCAAGTCGACTGAAACGCAACTGACCGGTCTGTGGAGCGCGGGATTCTGAAAGCTTACCACTTATGTTGGCAGCTTCATCAACAGTCACACAGCCAGGAATCTTCTGCGAGCGAAGCAGCTTCACACGAAAGCAGTTGTTCATATACTCGGTCTTGTGCATGGAGGTGTTGTCAAAATGATTGCGTGCCAATTTGAATTTTGTCTGATTTCAATAACGAGGTTGCACATTGACTTGAAGCTTTTAGACTGCATGCTGATGTTTCTTCACCATTTGTCAACAGACACCTTGTGATGACGAAAAACGAAACACAGAAACACAGAAGGCACCAATGTCTTTTTGGTGTTTTTGATTCCATGACAGTGCGAATAACTGTCCTGTTTGGCAATTCCCATTAGAAGGAACTTTGAACTGCACGCAGAGTGTTGAAGAACCAGGCACAAAAACGCAACAGGCTCAAAACAGGGTAAAATAGATCAACACCATGTAAACAGAAAGAAAGCAAACACAACATTTGAAAGCCAAACTCGTTGTAGATCTAGATTTCAGGCAAAATGAAGAGTTGCCTCCTTGAGTCTAACTTTAGGGTGGCCAAAGCACGAGGATCTCCACCAGCCTTTTCCAGCCCAACAGATTGCATTTTCCTCCTGATGACCTGATTTCATGACAGTTAAAAATCACTGCCTCGCGAAGCATCTGGCTCTGAAGCATCTTCCCCGTTGTCAGGCAGGTTGAATGTTTTTGTCAGCTGAGTTTCCCAAGAAATCGCCTTCTTGGTTTTACCTGGCTGCACCGCGCGCGCTTAGCCCCATTCTCGCGTCAACCACGAAGACGAAAAGACCACCATGTCTACCTCCACATGACGGACAGACGAGTTTTGCACAGATATTTTTCACACAAATGGCATTCAGTCAATTCTCCATTCTTCGCACGTTTATTAATTTTGAAAAGGCGCAATTGTGCTGGATTTGGCAATGAACAAAATGATCAATAATGACACTGATGCAAAATAAGTTAATTAGCTTCACTTTTCAGGGAGATGAAAAAAATAAGCTTGCTGTAAAAATTAATCATTTATGTGCTTTCACCACACGCTATGTGTCCGTGACGGACGTTGACCAATGATTTTGCAGAACAGCCACATCTGTGTCGAGTGTGGTGTTATCATCTTCGTCATTGCCGCAGTCGTCGTGCCACTGACCCCAACAGCCTCCGTACTGCCTTCCAATAGCGCGACCTTTACGCAGATTCTCTTGTTGTGTTTGATCAGGGAGGGTCGAGGACAACCTCCTGTTGGATTTTTTTCTGACTGGTCTGGCAAGCATCGCCTACGAAGGACGTGAATGCAGAACGGAGATGCATTTTTGATGGATAGGCTTTCAGAGCTCATGAAAAAATAATTGCGGAAACCTCCGTGAGTTCACGCTTGCAGAAGATGTTGGACATTTGCAAACTGGCATGCCAGAGCAGATGGGGGAACGTACCGGTAAAAAGCTTTGGCAAATTTCGCTGAAACATACGCCGAAAGGGAAACCTTGCTGCGACTCGTGATCCCACCACCCACCGTCACAATGTGTCATCTCAATTTCTTGAAGTGAGCTTCCATGCATTGTGTGCCTGTTGTGTGCCTTTGTACTGTTTTCTTGTGAGATGGGAGATCTGTTCTACTTCTGAACGCGGCAGACCTCTGCGCAGTGCAAAGTGAAAATGCACTGCACAAGGCGTGGATTTAGGATTTTTGGTGAGCTGACCCTGGCACAAAAATTTGAAGGTTCATCCATTGCGGCCTGGCAGAATTGTTCTTGCTTGGACCAAAATTATTGTTTTTGGCCCATGCAGCGGTGCTTGAACGTGACAGAATGTGGCTACTCGACTCCCTGAAGAGCGGACCCCTTTTGTTGTGCGACGCGAATCTTCCTCGAGGTCAAGGGGCCATTAGCCAGCACTTCCACAACGAATGGCACATATGCACCTCTGCCATCTTCTCTAAATGAACAACCGCTTCTGTCAATGTGGTTATAAATATTTGATTTCTTAATGCAGTTTTGCGGTGACTACCTGATGTGCACACCAGAAGGGTAACCGCAAAAAACTCATATTCGGCCGCTATGAGATAGAAACATGTGTCATCTCTCCCTGTGTCCCACAGCTTAATCCTGGTCTTTTCAACATTCATCACCAAAATGACTTTAAAGGTCGTGCAACACGTCACACGTCCTGCTGGACAAATGTCACCAAGGTTGTTGCGCAAACATGCCAAGTCCAAATGAGATGAGCCATTAAAAATTAAGTATTTTCAATGCATGTTGAGGGAGAACATAAGTGATGTTGTGTGTGTGTATGGTGTTTGTGTGTGAGGATAAACAAAAGCAACCAAACGGCAGCGCACCTTCTGGTACGTATCTGAGGCTGTTGTTCATGTCTTTCCAAATGGGTGTTGATGGTGATGTACCAACAGTCATTTCAATGCAAAACCGATTTTTTTTGTTATTTACAAATGGTATACGTTCTGCAGAACTGGCTCACAAAAACAGACTTGGGCAGCAGTGGCAAGCCAGCTTCCATTCTGTGTATGTGGTGGAACGACTTCATTAAGCTGCCTGGAGATGCAAACTCATACCCCCAACATCGGTTTACTCTCACATTGATGACTTTTGTATTGGTGTCGTCCTATTGAATTTCCACCATTTTTGCACATTGCCCTGAAGCCAGCAAGGCTTTAGTAAGCACATGCCTGAAGAACAGTTCGAAGCCCAAATTGGCATTGCTTCTTTCCCCAGAATCACTGCACAACAACTATTTCCTTACACATGGCGCACAATACTCCTGCCGTTCAGTCTCGGGGAATCAGCAAGATGATGCAAGGGTAGTGAGTGTGTTCAGGAAAACAGACCAGAGCAAAATGTTCTTCCTGTGGCAAGTGTGAGAAAAATTGGATGAAGATTCTCCAAAGTAATCTGGCAGAAAGAAGCTGGGGTTGCATGGCTTATTTGTATTTATCAGGAAAGCTTGAGTTCTTTTTCTGCAGTCACCTAAAAACCACAGCAATCTTGCCAAATGAAACATGTCTGTCACGTACATATGACATAACTCATTTGCTCATTTTTCATTGTTACTCCCTTCTGTTGCTCTATCAATAGGCCACTGAAAAGGAATCATGCTCATGTGGAGAATTGTATTCTGATTGCTCAACACATTGTATTGATTCTGCAGGAATGCACGACGATTGGCGAAATTCGTCAATCAGAAACAAAATGTACAAAAAATCCTTGTGGTAAAAACCATACAGATCTGTGGTTTCCTTTGACACACATCGCATTTCTCTCAGTGTTATTCCCAACTCGGTAGATCCTAATCTCTTGTCCCTTTCTTCAGTATGTGTCCCTTCACATCTTGATCACAGACGCAAGAAGACGTTCTCTCAAGTCTGCTTCTTTTCACGGAAAAGACCCCGGGGTTTTCCACGTTCGCGGGACCAACGTCCGTGGGAGATTTGCTTGTCGTCGTTTCTAAATCAAGTAGGTAAAAATTGAACGAGTGAAATGGAATAGTGTCTCCATGTTACAGGAAGGAGAAGCCTGTAAAGTTATTCCCAACGTCAAAGCCGTCTTGACGGGAGGGGATCTCTGAAATGGACTGCAGATTCAGGCGAACAGCAAAATTGACAATCAGAGCTGCATGGAAAATAAATACACATCTCTTCATAGGAATTTCTTTTTCTACAAATTGGTGATTCACTTGCTCCAGCCGACATCAGATGGGCCGCTGATCCCAGTGGTCTGATGTATTTTAGTCTACATAGCCATTGATAGACTCTGTAATGGAACTTTTCATGTCCATCTCACCCGGGAATGTTGCCTCACTGTTCATGATTAGAATAGGAAACATGACTAACACACTGAAGGCAAAAGCTCCTCTGGCACGAGTAGCAGCTATTGACACCCATTTCGCATTATGTCTGTTTCAATAGTCCCTTTCAGCAGATCCAATGAATTGGAATCTTTTTCATATTTCACGACAGCTTAGCAGCCGGTGATTGCACAATTCTCCTGTTGGCATAAAAGCCGAAGAAAATCAAAAGAGAGTGTTCTGAAAAAGAGAACAACACAAACTTGACAGACACCGATTCAGCGTTCTCACAAAAGGTTCTGGCTCACAAGAGCAGAACTCCAGATGTAACAAACCATTTCCCAGTGTCAATTCTGGAAGTAGGTAAATATTTGTTCAGTCTAGACCTGTTCTTTCTGGGTTAATGAGATGGTGTTGATACGGAAGATTCCGAGCACTAACCTCAGATTCTTTTTGTTAATTAACGTAACTAAGCACCTTCGCTTTAATAGGATAGCAGCTTCGTGATGGACATGTGGGCCCTGCTCCGCGGCCACACAACTTTTACCTTTCCATTTCCATCTCCCAGAATGAGCACATTCAACCTTTCGCAAGAGAACTGAAGGGAAAGCTTTTGCTTTCTAACTAAGCCAATCTCCTCCGCAGTTGTCTCAGGGAAAACTTTCTTCTTGACTTGACAGTTGTTCAGATTCACAAAAATAAACCCCCCTTAATTCGCTCCTTCTGTCAGAAATTTCCAAACTATTCCCTGCAGATACCCAAACACAGACTTGGCCTGTTGCAGGAAAAAATGCTATCCGTGTAATTGCCTGACTAATGGCATCTCCTAATGCAATTAGTTGGAGATCAGGAAGGAAAAGGTACGACAGTCACCTGTCAGGTTCCTGCAATTTGAGCCATGTTCACAAATACCGGGCGGGTCATCGTGGTGTGCCGTCTGTCAATTGAGTCTTTGCTTTCTTCACAATGTCTGTAACAAAAACCTTCCAAGAGTCTACGTAGGTCTCTTGGAATGACAGTATTTTCCTTTTGTTGCACAGAAATGTTTTCCTGTGAGAATCATCCAATTGATTTTTGCCATCAGAAATATCTTTTCTGCAATGATTCATTTTGGCAGCCTTCACCAACATTTCATGCTAAAAGTAGAACAAATGAATCACCAGAGTTTCATTCTTGAAAGGTTCAATTGCGAATCCAAAATAGATACACCTTTCACGACAGCTTGCCAGTATTTTCTCTTCCATACACAAAGCATTTTGCCGCCTACATCACAAAAAGCACCAAAATTGGAAAATTTGTCTTTGTTGTCAGCAAGGCACAACAAACGTTCCCCCCAAGCAACATGTCCTTTGTCTGTTGACTTCTTTCATGTTGCTGCTTCTGTAACTTTGACAATATTCAGCATCTGAACCGTTGCTGTGCATTTACAATGTGGGCGAAAAAGTTTCTGCCAAGTTAGTTTCAGGCCATTTTAGCCAGCAAGAACCTCTGTTTTGCTGCAGAAAAAAAAACCTGCGTGTTCAACAAGCGCAGGATGATTTTCCTTTCCCTGCTTTTGTCCCTCGGTGGTTTTTACCAGAAGGTGACTTGGGACTGTTGTTGAGCAGTACATGAAGCAACGGCTGGCCCAGGGTGTCAAGCATCATTCGTCACTGACAGCAAGACTGACCGAGCGTCCTGAGACTCCCATTGTTGTCAACTGGACGTGAAGTATAACTGATGGCCAGCGTGTACACGTAACTTGGTCTGACATCGTTTTTCTTTCCTGCCGAAGAAAACAGTGGCCACAAACTGATTCTTTTTTCATTGAGACAATTTTGAATGAAAATCAATCAAACTGATGATTCTATGCTTTTTTTGTTGCACAGACTGCTGATTTTTAGATTTTCTTAGTTTATTTTTTTTTCTCCACAACGAACCCGTCCTTCAAAATTGATCAGAGACCGTCTGTTTTGTTTGTTTCCTTTGTATTTTGGTTTGGTGGTTCTGTCATTGTTTTGACGTCAGTGGTTTCCTTCACAACCTTGCAGTTATTATTACCCAACCATCTGTACATGTACACGCATGCTTCACTTGAGAACATGGTTTAGTTTATCCCACATAAAGATTCATCTGTGATTGTTTCACGACTTCAGATTTTCCCAGTGCAGCAATTCAGCTGAAACCATACAGTCTGAGAAACATCGGATTCTCGGTTTCTATTTTTGTCGCCAACAGCTCCAGCTAAACTGGAAGACGAATTCAGTAAGACCTCATCCACCGTCTCAGACTGTTCCAACCAGCTGATTTTTTTTGCTGTGTTTTTCTCAGTCTCAGTCCAGGCTTTTTGTATTGATTCCCACATGATTCCGTTATTCTGTTGGAGCCCGAGTCAATGACGGATCTTTTATCAAAACGGAAATGAATGTGTCTCGGGAGATAGCGTGCCAGATCAATCTTCCCCGCTTCCTCTTCTGAAACAAAAGACAGAATATTTTAGAAGCAAGTCGTCAATAGGCATGGTCCTTTGAACCTTCAAGTCAATATGTAATTAGCCGAGGATTTATTGGATTACAAGTGGATTCCGCGCAAATCAGCTGTGTCAAGAAACACGATCGGCAAAACAACTCTTTTGCCAAGCCACAAGCAATCCCATTGTCATTTTTTGTTTGCGTGTTTTTCGGGCATTAATTCGCGTTTGGATCTGAATGTGATACGCCGAAAATTGGCAGTCGATCACCTCATAAATGCATGTATGGTTATCTCTAAAGGCAAAGGAGTTCACTTTTCAGAGGCAAATAAATTTATTTCTAAGAGCAGTTATTTTTTCAAAATCGCCTGCAAGAAAACTTGCACATTTTCCCTTCATAATTGAGGAAAACAACAACAACACCAAAAAGAAAGATTCAATTCATGGCACTCTTTTGATTTCCAGCAAAAGTTTCTGTGTTAGGAAAACTTTATATGTTGTGATTTTTGCAACATTCTGCAGGGAGCCAACGCAGTGGGATGGGAATGCAGCCGCATGCCTCGCGGATCGTCTTCCTTTCACAGAGATGACTTGTGTGATGAAGCTGCTTCAGTTTCTGTCACATGCAGAGAAACATCTCTGTCAATGTTAAACACCCTGCTTCATGGCTGCTTATTTTAATGGGATGGGTAATTAAATAAGCTGTTATGACACCTTGGTTGTGTGCCCAAAAAAAGAAGTCTTCAGGCCTAAGTCTCACAATGCTATTTCAGTGCACACAGTGTCTACGAGATGCATTGTTTTTGCGTGTGGTGTTGCAAGAAATGTTGCAGGTCTGTGAAAACGAAAACGAAAGATTAACTCCTGCATTGGGAATGTTTCAATTTTTCCAGACCCTCTCTTTTTTACCAAACAATGCTTTTCATCAGAAATTGGAACTTGCCACCCAGTGTGTGTCCTGGCGCAGAATAGACGCGTTCAAAAGAATGCATGGTGTTTCATTCTGATGGTAAAGCCTGGGTGATTTTTGTGGCGGGAATGTTGCATTGTGGATGCCGTGATATTGAGAGGCAGAAATGATACGGAACTCTGTTTGAAGTAATTCACTTGGGTCTTGTCGCACCCTGCGGCGTTACAGACCTGCATCTGCAGTACTTATTGACCACCTCTGAGTGATTATTGACTCGCATGAAAGCTAGTTGTAATGTTCATGCCGGAGGGGAGAACTTCACATTCGCTCCTGAAACGGTTTTGCTACTTCATAATTGGAAAGAGTCCAGATGACAATTTAATGCCGGCGTCTGATCATCCGCAGTGCAAATGGACATGTGCTCTTTGCAGAAGACCTTGTCAAGCACAGTTTTTCGGATTTTAAGTGGTAGAAACCTGTTATTTTCTGAACAGCTTCAGGCGACTGGCCTGAGGCGACTAAAGCACAGACCTTTTGAACAACTGTCTGAAGTACGCGGCAAAGACATTCTCCCTTTCCGGCAGATCATTTATGCCTCTTCAATTGCAGTTGCGACAAGAGCTGGAGAAAAAGAGAAGGGAAAATGGCACTGCTCGTTTATGACGAGTGATTTGTAGTATTTGCAAACAAGACAGCCAAGCCGCGTTGCTACCCATAGTTCTGAAGAGACTCTATCAGGAGTATGAGTTCTATTGATTGCGCCAAAAGAGGTTTTGGGTCAAAGTTACAACGGACTTGGTAGCAGGTTTTTCCATCAGATATAACTGTGTGTAATGGAGTGTCTAATGGATCTACGCTGCTGCATTACTCGTGATGGTCAAACACCATTGGTGCACAGGCGACGGAAGAACGCCAAACTTAGTCCCCAATGTGATTGCACAAGACGACCGTGGAATGGGTTTTTTGTGCTGAATTGACTTCGCCTTCATAGAATCCACACGCTGAAACGGTAGTTATGTTCATGGCAGTGTGCACAAAATAACCAGTCTCGTGTGTTGCAGTCCAGAAGAGCTGCCTGCTCGCCACACACATTTCCCTGGTTGGACGATCAGTTGAAGTGCTTTCACGGCCATTTCTTTGCTTTTCTCTGTGCGTGTATCCCAGACAGCTAAGAGGCCCTTCTGAAGAGAGAATATTTTACATGAACCACAGCACAACCATCGGCGAGCCACATTAACTGCACTGTCCTGCGTTTGATTTGCTGCCATTCTTGCTCTTGATTTGGAGTGAAGTCCTTCATGTCTGCCGGCTTGATACGGAGGAATGTCTTCTGGAAATGGATCTTGGCTTTGAGCTTTCAACTGAGAATCGGGGTGGTTTCCGAGTCAGAGCCATCACAACGAGTATTTTGGCCACTTCACATGCAGGCACTTTGTTTGCTATCGTTTGGAAGAAATTCAGCTGCTTAAAAACTCCACGGTTTTCCCCCCTCAGATGTAGATTTTGTTAATGAGCCCGATTCCTGAGTTGCCTTCATTACTGAAATGTGTAACTAATCTCCCAATGATATTGCCCAGTCACGATTCTGAAAGGCATTGTCTAAAGCCGTTGATTCTCTCTAAGCTACTGGGGAAAAAAAGAATAAGGACTGGATCTATCTGTTCTTATGAGGCAACAAACGTGACTTCGGAAGCGGAATTGAAACACTGTCGGTGCGCCATCCTTCACACATGTCATCGCCCACTGTGCTGAACTTTGGAAAGAAGCCATCGGAATCTGAATATTTATCTTCGCCTTCAGATCTTTTCCGCGTGAAGTTTGCTGCGAGGAGGTGACAATAAAAAAATACATCTTGCTCAGCTTGATGTATAGTCTTCAATTAGAACCAGTGACACTGTGGAAAATGAGCAGGGACCCATTTCCGTTTTCGGCTCAAGTCGGCTCTGGTAAAAAATTACCTGTTCGATGACTGTCATAAATTATTAACATCAATCTCTGCAGTGCACAGATATTGCACAGTGCAATGAAGTGGCAACATCTAATCTTTCAAAAGGGCAGCAAGGTACAGGAGGCTTACCAGACACCACCTCAGGCGCTTCAGAAATCATCATCATCCGCGTTTCATAAACAACTTCCGTCCATTCCTGGATGTCAGAATTTGGCGAAACTTTGCGATTGCATTTTCGCACAACAGAAATGCATTCACGGCCAAATTGAACAAATGCACGGCCTTACATTTGGTTAGCAAGAAACCACACAAGCTTCAATTTCCCAGTTCCCATTAATTTTTCTCATCTTTGATCAGACGAAATTGCGTGAAGCTCGCAGGCAATAATCTGTGACTCCTCGCTCTGGGCTTGGCTCCAGGGGTCATCTAATCAATAGACTTGTTTGTGTGCTCAATTTTAGACACTGCAGATGTACTGCGTTCCCAGTTGTGGGAGTTTACCAAGGAAACAGGCAAGACAAAATGAACAGTGCGCATGTTCATAACAAAACATCAAAAACTGACAATCGTTCATGCACACGCTCCGAGTCTTTAACGGTGATCTGAACACTTGGCAACCCTAGAAGAAACCATGTAAAGAAACTGTGTCACAAATTGCTCAACATCCTGATCACGGTTCATTGTAAATGCAAAATCGTTATCTGTATCCTGTCTGAGGACAGAATCTGTCAGAAGCCTGAGTGATCAGCAAAGCAAAAAGCATTTACTGCGGCAGGCGTTTTGAACATGTCTTACATTCTTTTAGTCTCTTGTTGGCCTTTAGAATTCCATGGAAGTGGCGTTTGGTTTCTTTCAAATGCAAGTGAGGTAGGAACACTAAAATGTCTGAAGTTGTGAAAAACTGCACATCATTGGACCCAAAGGTACCGATAAGAAAGGAAGAACTGTCTGTTTTTGCTGGAAAGCTTTCTGGTCTGCTCACGAAAATGATATTCTTGTCTGCTCTCAAGGAATGCTGTTTCAATGGCAGCGTATTCCCTCTGTCAAAGATACGTATACCTCTGTACAGCAGCAAATGCACAAACGCTTTGTTCAGTGTTGTTTTGTTCGTGCCTTTGAACAAAACATGTGTAACGTGCGCAACACGTGGGTTTGCCAGGCAAAAAGACTCTTTTGATGTCTGTCACCTGGAGTGTCAAAGAAGCGCAATTTTCCGAGAGTGAACTCGGTAATTCCAGTTCACATCTGTTGCCGCACGCAGAGTGCGTACAGGAGACCCACGAACGCAGCTTTTTCAATCCACCATCGTCTTGATTCAGTTCTGAGGCGCCTCACGAGTCACTGCGGCCGATCTGACAGCTGCTTCTTGTCAAAAACTGTGTGTGTGTGTGTTTTGTTTTGCTTGACATTTTTTGGAAATTAGGGTCTTTTGCATGTGCCATTCATTCCTTTTGTGAGAGACAAACACATTTCGCTGTTCCATTTCTGCACTTTGGATTCAAAACAAAGCACAAGGACTTTCACAATTCAGTTAACTTTGTGCACCTGCAGATCCAGAAACACCAAACCTGAATGCAAAAGCCTTGTTTGGTTTCTAAGCAGCTGGTTCTTCAGAGCCTAGCCCCTTTTCTGCTCAAAGACTCCATTTCTGGGGATAATTGTGGTTTTTACGTCAAATCTTCTTCAAGTCTGGTACGATTTCGAAGGTTCTTAACGCAACAATTGTAAGTGCGGTTCATTGTGCATCGACTCATTTGAACAAACCGTTTCTTCAAAGCGCGTCAGTTCAATGATTGAAGAAGTTCTGAACACACAAAGCTAAAAAAGATGAGATTCTCTTAAAAGGCAGATCTTTAAAGGAACAGCTGTCAATGAAGATAGAATTGATGCAAAATCCATGTTTACATCTCCCGTCTGGAACCCCTTGAGTGGCTTGCAATTGGATTCTGCCTCACTAAGTAGTGTGGATTTCATTGAAATGATGTCAACGGTTCACTTAGCTTTTACAAGAAGCTGTTTGGTCTCTCTTTTTTGAAAGCTTTGCCTGGTTTTATCGCACTGTATCAACCAACCCGTTTCTTTTGGAAGAAATGTTCTAGGTCACAGAATTTGTCACCAGGCGGCATCGTGTGTCTGTGCATGATCTTGGAGAGTTCAGAACATTCGATTAAAAATTATATTTTAAGGCACGGATCGTCTTCTTGAAAAGGGCACATTGTCACTTGAGAGCCTGAAGGACCATTGTGAACGATGCACAATAGAGTGCACATTCATTCCAAGGCCAATCACAGGTGAAACTGTAACGTACTCATCCTGGAAGCAGCACTGGCGTCATTTTCGCAGCCTTCAGCATTTTGTTCAGAAAAGAGTCTTTCAGTCTCATTCGGCTTCCAAGTGGAACCAGTACTTTTTGGATCACGGCGTGAGCGTGAGAGCAGCACTTCACGTCCACTTGTCAGCGCCAGTGCAAACTACTCTCCAGGCTCCTGCGAAACAAAGTCCCGCCGCGTTGTAGTGCCGAAAGAATACATTGCAGAACTTGACAGTCTGAACAATTAAACTGTATCTTTCTCTCTGTATCCAGCTTCATTTTTCATTCCTATTGCTGATTCTTCGAGGAATACCGTTTCCTATTTGCGTTTCTGAAGGAAATTTGCTTTCAAACAGGCTGCTCTCTGTTTTTCGTGCGTTAACGTATTCTGTGCACACAAGGTGTCCTTCTGGAGCCATAAAGCTGTAGAAAGCTGTGATAACGAGTCACTTGAGATTAGCAATGTGACTGATCCAAAAACATAATGACTAAGTAATGCCACTTTTGACACCCTCTGCGCTGTAAAGAATTTCAACGGCGATGAGTCAAGCTGAGTGATCTACGCCGTGGTTAAATATTTACCGGTGCTCATCCTCTTCATGCGCCTTCACGAACAGGTCAATGCTCTTGTCTTAAAGACTGAAGAGGTACCAGCCCTTTGTGGTCTAGAGAAGACTTGTAATTTGCTGTGCCTCAACACTGTTAATTTGTCATTGGACCCAAGAATTATGCTGTTCCATTCTCAATCCCACCATGGTTCAGAGGGGAGAAAATCCAGTTGTTGTTGGGTTTTTCCCAGCGAGATGAAAGCAGAAATAACCGCTGAAGGAGAAACATTGATGCTGTTGACATTTAGTGTCGTCTTTCTGAATTTTGCATCTGTGCTATCTGATGACATCGAGTTGGAGTTGCAGTCGCAGTGGCTGGAGCGGAAATGTCTCGCAAAAGGATGGCGTGATTGTTCATTCTGAGACACTTTCCGCTTAGCGTGTAACGTTCAGCTTCATTAGACTGAATCACTGCTGCATCTCCCCAAGTTCTACCCAATTCATTTTGTAGACGTCTGACATAGCTAACTGCCATGACACGTGGCAAGAATTCAAACGCATGAAGGCATTTGGTCTGAATGTA
>JAAUYG010254875.1_pt1 | contig 15991 bp, 15 predicted proteins | sample 7278091 | NCBI WGS metagenome assembly JAAUYG01 (sample SAMN14350201, study PRJNA611818) | marine sediment metagenome | isolation source: surface marine sediment (0.6m) | place: French Polynesia: Moorea | collected 2018-08 | reverse complement strand
TCGGTGCCGCCATGGCCGGCCTGCGTCCGGTGGTGGAGGTCTACATGGTCGACTTTCTGGGTGTGGCCATGGATGCGCTTCTCAATCACGCCGCTAAAATCGAGGTCTTTTCCGGTGGCCGCTGGAAAGCGCCGCTGGTGGTCAGAGCGCCCTGTGGCGGCGGTTATGGCGATGGCGGGCAGCACTCCCAGAGTCTCTGGGGCTGGTTGGGCCACATCCCCGGTCTGAATGTGGTGGTGCCATCAAACCCGGCCGATGCCGGCGGATTGATGACGGCGGCCCTGGCCGACGAGGGGCCGACGCTATTCCTGGAGCACAAGCTGCTGTCCGAGGGCTGGCTGGGGTTCCTGGGCCGGGGCGGACGGGAAACGGTCAGCTTCGACGTTCCGGCGGCCGGGGCCCGCGGACCGGCCCCCCGAATCTGGCGACCGCTGCCCCTGGGAGAGGCCGCCTCGCTGCGGGAAGGAGACGACCTGGTGCTCATCAGCCTGGGCGTCGGGGTCCACCGCTGTCTGGAGGCGGCCGAGGTCCTGGCGTCGGAAGGTATCTCCGCCCAGGTCGTCGATCTGCGCGGCGTGGCGCCCCTGGATGAAAAGACCGTCTGCGAAGCGGCCCGGCGTACGGGTCGGGTGCTGGTGGTGGACGAAGATTACCAGCGGTTTGGCCTTTCCGGGGAGATTGCGGCAATCCTGATGACGGCCGACATCAGCACCCGTTTCGGGCGTGTGTGCACCGTCGATACACTTCCCTTTAATCGCCGCCGCGAGGCGGCGGCACTGCCCAACGTGGCGCGTATCCTGGCCCGGGCACGGACACTCATGGAGTAAATCGCTCAATGGATCTTGATTGTTTCGACAACATGGACCGCGGGCAGATGCGGGACTACCTCGCGTTTCTACTGTGGCACTACCGCGTGGTAGACGCTTTCTGGTTTCTCGAGGTGACGGCGAAGTACGGTCAGGACACGGCCGACCAGATCAACGAGGACGTCTGGGGGCGCGTGTCGGCCATGGCGGCCCGGGATCTGGTGAAACGCTTCGACATCAAGGCCGGAGGTCTCGAGGGCTTTGTCCAGGCCCTGCGGCTTTTCCCGTGGAGCATCCTGGTGGGGTACGCGATCGAGGCGACCGGCGATGCGGTCGTGCTGCGGGTACCCTCCTGCCCGACCCAGGTGGCCCGCCTGAAGCGCGGCCTGGGAGAATACAATTGCAAGGAGATGCACCGCCGCGAATTCGAGGGGTTCGCCCACGTCATCGATCCCGCCATCCGGGTGGAATGCCGCTTCGCCCCTCCCGATCCTCACCCCGAAGACCAGTTCTGCGAGTGGTGTTTTACCCTGGCACCCGAGCCGAAGGGCGAAACCTCGCCGGGCGAGCAGGGCCCGCAATAACCCCTTGCCCCTGGATCCGCCGACCGGTACGGTCGGCCGTTTTTCTGTGGGGCGGACCGAAACGGATGGCCTGTGAAGATCGGCCGGTATGCCCGCCGACATGGGGTCCAAAAGGGGCGGTCCGCCGCCGCTGCCGGCAGAGAGCGGCCGGTGGCCCGGGTTAAATTTTCATGGTGCGGTCGAAATCCGGACTGGTTTTGTCGGCCCCGGTCATCTCCACGAGCAGAATGTGCTTGCCGACCTCCACCTGCAGGCCCCCGCGCAGGGTGATCTGCTTGATTTTGCGGCCGTTGACGATGGTGCCGTTGGTGCTGTCGAGATCCTCCATGACGTACGCCCCCTTGGACTTGTAGATGCGGGCGTGCCGGTCGGATACGGCCAGATTGTCGATGGTGATGTCGTTGGCCTTGTTGCGGCCGATGGTGATCTCGGGCTTGTCGATCTTGTAGGTGTCGAGGATGGTGTCTTTCAGTTCAACGGTTATTTCCAGCATGATGACTTCCCTCCGGATTTACTTCGTTGCCGGCCGCATGCGGGTGGCGGCCATGGTGTTCGGTCCTTTGATTGGATTTTAGGGGGTTTCGCCGCCCCGGCATGCGCGCATGGCTTCCAGGGCCATCTCGGCCGACTTGTAACGGCGCGACACGCCCTTGTTGAGCATCTTGCCGACGATCTCGATGCAGCAGGGCGGCAGGTCCGGTACCACCTCGGCCAGGGGTTTGAAGGGCGATTTGGAGATGGCGTACATCAGGGCGGCAATGGTTTCCCCCTCAAACGGTTTCTGGCCGCAGAGCATTTCGTAGAAGACGATGCCCAGAGAGAAAAGGTCGGAACGGCCGTCCACCTTTTTGCCGGCCACCTGTTCGGGCGACATATAGGACGGGGTGCCCATGACAATGCCGGTCTTCGTTTTGGTCTTGTCCATCACGCGGGCGATGCCGAAGTCCGTGACCCGGATCGAACCGTTTTGCAGCCGCATGATGTTGGCCGGCTTGATGTCCCGGTGAACGACGCCCTGCTGGTGGGCGTAGGCCAGCGCCTCGGCCACCGCGGCCATGATATCGACGACTTCGGCCACCGGGAGGAGCTGGCCCGGTCGGCAGAACGGCGTCAGTTCCGTTCCCTCCAGCAGTTCCATGGCCATGTAGGCGATGTCGTGCTCCTCGCCGATATCGTAGACCGTGACGATGTGGGGGTGGGAAAGCTTGCCGGCGGCCTCGGCCTCGCGGAAAAAGCGGGCTTTGACCTCGGCCAGTTCCTCGGCGGGCACGCTGCCATACTGCAGGGTCTTGATGGCCACCTGCCGATTGATCTTGGGGTCCCGGCCCAGATAGACGGTCCCCATGGCACCTTGCCCGAGTTCCTTCATGATCTCGTAGCGCCCGAAGGTCGGCAGCGTGTCGGTGTTGGTCAGGCGCAGGGTCGCACCGGCCCCGTTGAGTCCCTCGGGGCGAAGGGCGGCCTTGTCGTGCTCGCGGAGCTTCTTGATGCGTTGTTTGACATCCTTGAAACGTCCCGCCTTGAGGATGTGTTCGTAAACCGCGAGCGCTTTGTCCCCCATACGCTTGCGTTCGAAATCAAGGGCCAGGTTGTAGAGCAGATCCCGCACGGTCTTGTCTTCCACCGGGCACTGGAGGAATTTATCCAGGGCCATGTCCAGCATTCCCTGGGTCTGGAATGACAGCCCCAGCGAGCGGTTCAACTCGAGGTTCTCGCTTTTCAGGCGTCGGGCGATCTGTCGGGCGGCCGTCAGACCGAAACCCGTGATACACAGGATGAGGGGTGGATAAAACCAGAGCCAATAGCCGAAATGCACCAGGCTCACGCCGGCGGCAGCCCACCAGGTGATCAGAAATACGAGCAGGATCAGGCCGCCGATCCGCAGCCGGACCCTCGGTATGACGATCAGCAGGAAGAAAAGGAAGTAGAGCAGGGCGGCCCCCTCCACCAGGGGCGACCACGCAGGCCGTTGCAGGAAACGCCCGCTCAGAAGGGTGGCCAGCCCGGCGGCGTTGATCTCGGGAACGGTGGCCGTCCGCCCGCCGGTAATGGGGTAAACCCGCGTGGCGGTATCGTCGGTCAAGCCAATGACGGCGACCTTGCCCCTGATCAGCGTCAGGTCGGCGGCCTCATCCAGAAGCGCGGCAAAGGACAGGATCGGGATCGGATGCCCGTCGCGGGGGTAGTCGATGAACAGCGCGCGGTCGGCGTCCGTCGGGATCACGGTTGTGCCGATTTTGATTTGACATGACGGCCCGTTGCCGTCTTCCAGTGTCAGCTTCCTGATGCTCGCCCCTTGTGTTTTCAGGGCCAGCTGCAGGGCCAAAGATGCCAGGTCGCGATTACGGTACGGCGTGAGCAGGGGCAGGCGGCGCACGATGCCGTCCCTGTCCGGGTGGATGTCGATAAAGCCCAGAGCCCCGGCTTTGCCGGCCAGTTCGCGGAAGGTCTCCTGAAAGCCGATCGGTGCCTGCCGGGGCGCACGCAGGGGGGCGGCGACCCGGTGGAGAGCGCTCAGCGGGCTCGGCGCGCCGGCCTCGATACCCTCCATGCGTCGGGAGTTGATGGTCAACAGACCGGAGAGCGGCGGTGGCTCCACGCTGTCCGGCGCCCCCCAGATAAGGCGGTAGGGCAGCGCGGCGTTCGTGGTCCCGCGAATCGCATTGATGAGCTGACGATCCTGGTCCAGACGGTGGCGGGCGGTCTGCAGTTTCGCTCGGATCCGTGCGGCCAGCTGCTTCTGCGATTTGGTGCGCACCGGACCCAGATCGGACCGCAGAGCGTCGATTTCGTCCAGGGCCGGGTTGAGCGCGCGATCCGGATACAGCAGGGTCAAGCCGACGGCGGCCGCGCCGTTGCGCGAAAGCCGCTCGATGCCGCGGGCGATCGTGCTCCGCGGCCAGGGCCATGGGCCGATCTGGCGGATGCTGGCCTCGTCGACGGCCACCAGGACGACCGCATCGCCCGGCGGGCTGGTGCGCAGCGCCGTCAGGCGGTCGAAGGTCAAGGCTTCCGGGGCGTATAGCGGCTGCAGTTCCAGATAGCTGCCGGCGAGCAGCAACAGGGCGAGCAGGGTGATGACGATGCTGTTGGAAAAGAGATAGCGTTTCATTTTTCGTTGGCTTCGGTGGGCCCCAACGAAAAACCGAATCGACCGGCTGTCCGATGCGATTCGGTGTTCTGCGATCATCGGCAGCCCGGCTGTCTTTTTAAGACCCGTGGCTTTCCGTCCCTGCCTCGCGGCAGGTTTGGCCTTTCAACTATCGCTGACTTGCAGCTTATTTAAATTGCATAGGGCAAAAACACCATGAAGTCAAAAGAAAACTGGGGGCTCCGGCGCGCCGGCCTTGCCGTTTTCCACAGCGCTGTGTTATGGTGACCAAACATACCGAAATAGTTTTAAATTCGTCCACAGACCCGATCACCGATGACCATGACGACCGACACCCCCGAATATGCCCAAGCCGGAGAGGTTCGCATCGCCTATCAGCGATTCGGACGCCCGGATCACCCGGCCCTTTTGCTGGTCATGGGGCTGGGGACCCAGATGGTGGCCTGGGACGATGCCTTCTGCGCTCGACTGGCCCGGCGTGGGCTGTACGTGATCCGCTTCGACAACCGCGATATCGGTCTCAGTACCCATTGGCCCCAGGGCGGCCGGCCGGATCTGGATGCCCTGATGCAAGCCCAATTTTCCGGCCAGGCCGTGGCCGCCCCCTACACCCTGATCGACATGGCCGGCGACACGGTCGCTCTGATGGACGCGCTGGGAATCGAGCGGGCGCATCTGGCGGGCATCTCCATGGGGGCCATGATCGGCCAGGAACTGGCGGCCCGATGGCCCGAACGTCTCCTGACCTTGACATCGATCATGTCCACCACCGGTGCTGTCGATCTCCCGCCCCCGACGCCGGAGGCGCTGGAGGTGCTGATCAATCCCTTTCCCTCGGACCGGGAGGGCTATATTGCGGCGTTCATCGGGGCCTACCGGGTGTTGAGCGGACCGGTACATCCGGTCGACGACGCCATGACCCGCCGGTGGGCGGCGGCCCACTACGACCGCGGGCTGAACCCGGAGGGCATCGTGCGGCAGATGGCCGCCATCATGGCTTCGGGTGACCGCAGGCCGCGGCTGCGGAACATCGATCGGCCCGTTCTGGTGCTGCACGGCGACCAGGACCCGCTTCTTCCCGTCGCCCACGGCCGCGCCACCGCCGCGGCCATACGGGGTGCCCGGCTGAAAATCATCAAGGGGATGGGGCATGCGATCCCGGCATCGCTTTGGGATAGCGTCATCGACCCCATCAGCCGACAGGCCGGATTGTAAACGGCTTTTCACCGAAGGAGTTTCAATGGATTGCATCAAAGAAAAAAACCTCGCCCGCTGTAACTGCACTTACGAGCCCTGCAGCCGCAAAGGCAACTGCTGCGAATGCCTGACCTATCACACACGCAACCGGCAGTTGCCGGCCTGTGTTTTTCCAGCCGATGCCGAAAGCACCTACGATCGTTCCTTCGAGCATTTCGCGCGCCTGGTTCAGAAGGGCCGCGTTTGAAAGCATCATTCGCATGAAACTTCCGGCCCGATGAATCGGCCTGCCGCCGGCAACCCCACCGGCCTCGATCCTCCTCTGGAAACGCTGACTGCGCTGGCCCTCGACTGCCAGACCACCGGCGGCAGCGCCGAGCGTGACCATGTCCTTGAAATCGGCTGGGCGCGCGTCGGTCCGGCAACGGGCGCGATGACGGAGGCTGCCTGCGCCTGGCTGGCGGCCCTGCCGGACGGGGTGGCGCTGCCGCCGCGGATCACCCGGCTTACCGGTGTCCAGGCTGCCGATCTCGAAAACGCCCTCAATCCGGCGGCCGTCTGGCAGCGGCTGCTCGCGGCGGCGGCTGACCTGCCCGTCCCGGCCCACGGTGCCGGCGGCGTCTTGCTGATTCACTATGCGCGCTTCGAGGTCCCGTTCCTCGAGGGGCTGCACGTCCGGTGCGGATACGGCGGTGGTCTGCCGTTCGAGATCGTCTGCACCCATGCAATCGCCCGCCGTTTGCTGCCGCACATGCCCCGCTGCGGACTGCGTGCCCTGGCCGGCTATTTTTGCGTCGCCCTCGGCGAGCGCAAGCGGGCCGCCGATCACGCCGCGGCCACGCGGGGGGTGTGGGACCACCTGGTGCCGCTCCTGGCCGCGGAGGGTATCAGCCGGTGGTCGCAGCTGACAGCCTGGCTCAAAAGCCCGGCAGCTTCCGCCAAGGTGACGCGGGCCTACCCCATGCCGCGTCCGCTGCGGCGCGACACCCCGGATGCCCCCGGCGTCTACCGGATGCGGCGAAGCAACGGGGATCTGCTCTATGTGGGCAAGGCCCGATCCCTCAGACGCCGCATCAACAGCTATTTCCAGTCCCGGCGACGGCATCCGGAGCACATCCTCGAAATGCTCACGCAGGCCTGCGATCTCGATTACACGCCAACCCCTACGGCACTGGAGGCGGCCCTCATGGAAGCCGACCTCATCAAGCAGGCGGACCCGCCTTACAATGTTGCCCTCAGGCCGCGCGAATCCGCCCCGGTCTGTTTCGCAGCGGATTTTCAGACGGCCGGGCCACCCGGCCGACCCGGGCTACCGGTGGGACCGTTGCCCTCGGAAAGTGCGCTGGCGGCGTTTCGTTTGGTCGTAGCCTGGTGCGGCCGGTCCGGAGCGGACCTGCCCCGCTGCGAGGATGCACTGGCCGCGGCGTTAGGTATGCCCGCCGCCTGTCTGCCGCCGCGGGCTATTTTAGAGGAAGGTTTGGATCGCTACCGGAAAATCTGCGCATGTCCGGGCGATCTGACGCACACGGGGCGACATCTTCTCAGACGGGGCCTGGGCCTGTGGCGAAAAGACCGGTCAGAGGACCGCGCGGCGCGAGACGACGAGGAGGATGTCGGTGGAGAAGGCGGCGCTTGCAGGGATTGGGACGTCCCGGCCGTGGTGGCCATGCTCGACGGCGTCGTCCGGCGGGGAAGCCAGTTGGTCCGGCGCGGCCGCTGGCTGCAGATAGTGTCCAACACCAGCCTGGCCTGGGAAACCACCAGACCGGGGCTTCAATCCGAGCGCACCCTCTACATCCGGCAAGGCCGGATATGCCGGCCTTCCCAAGGGACTTCCGGGGCGGCCGCGGCCATTGCGCTTCCCCCGGCCCCATCGCCTGCAGCGGCGCGTGCGGTTTTCACCTCGGCGGCCACCTACGATCGCTTGCGGGTACTAACCACTGAATTGCGCCGCCTAGCGGCTGAGGGCCGGCGGATTCGAATTCAGCCCGCTGTCGGCGGTACCATGGGGCGCCGGGGCCTCGTGCGTCTATTGGAATTTATTTGACAATTCGATGGCCGCCGTCTCTCCGGCGAATTCGGCCTTGATCTCCCAAGGACTTGCCGGATGCTTGCCACGATCATCGATTCGACGTTTAAACACCTGGAAGCCTTGACGATTCTTATCCACGGCCTAGCTTAGTGTATTTCTCGTTGGCGGCAGAATGGCGGCGAGAAACATGTCATCAGCGTCTCACCCGCAGTTTCATTTCCACAATTGAATTTTGTTTTGTCCGCTCAGCGCCAAACGCTGTGAACGCATTGAATCGACCACATTTGACAGGAGGGATTTCATGAACTGGGAAGCTCTGATCAACAAAGGTGGTGAACTGCTCGCATTTTATGGCGTGCGCATTCTGACAGCGCTTGTCATCCTTGTCATCGGGCGCTGGGTGGCGCGCGCATTCGGCCGACTCGTCACACGCCTGATGGACAAGCGCGATGTCGACCCAACCCTGACGGGGTTTGTCGGCAGTCTGACCTATTATGCCCTTTTCACTTTTGTCGTCCTGGCCGCCCTCAGCCAGCTGGGCATCCAGACAACGTCGTTCATCGCCGTCATTGGTGCCGCCGGCCTGGCGGTGGGCTTGGCGCTTCAGGGTTCGCTGGCCAATTTCGCCGCCGGATTCATGCTGATTTTCTTCCGACCCTTCCGGGTGGGTGATCTGATCGAGGGGGCAGGGGTCCAAGGGACCGTGGAGCACATTCAGATATTCACCACGCAGCTGAAGACGCCCGACAACAAAATCATCATCATTCCCAACGCCAAGCTGACCGACGACAACATCGTCAATTGGTCGGCCACCGGGACGCGACGCGTCGACATGGTCTTTGGCATCGGTTACGAGGACGACATCGACAAGGCCAAAGCCATTATGAGCGAGGTCCTGGCCGCCGACGAGCGCATCTTGAAAAACCCGTCTCCGCAAATCGCCTTGTCCGAGCTGGCAGACAGCTCCGTTAATTTTGTCGTGCGCCCCTGGGTCAACACCGGCGATTACTGGGGCGTCTATTTCGATGTGACCGAGACCATCAAAAAACGCTTCGATGCTGACGGGATAAGCATCCCTTTCCCGCAGCGCGACGTGCACCTCTACCAGCAGGATGCGGCCTGACAGCCGGACGCCGGGGTATTCCCCGGCGTTTTCATGTGCAGACGGCCGTTTCATGCGGGCAACCCCTACCGGTAGCGGTCGCTAGGGCGGCCGCACCTGAAAGGATTCATCATGCGGATTGGTTTTATCGGTTTGGGCATCATGGGCCGCCGGATGGCGCGCAACCTGCTGGATGACGGTCATGAGCTCGTGGTTTACAACCGCACGCCGGAAAAAGCCGACGCGCTGACGGCGGCGGGGGCCGTCTGGGCGGACACCCCGTCCGCGGCCGTTCGCGACGTCGATGTGCTCGTGACCATGCTTGCGACCCACGTGGTCATCCAGACGTTGGCCTTAGAGGAGGACGGGTTCCTGGCCGCCATGCCGAAGGGCAGCCGCTGGCTGGACTGCTCGACCGTGCACCCCGGTTTCGTGCGCTGGATGGCCGGACTGGCCGGCGCTCATGGTGTGCATCTGATCGATGCCCCCGTGGCCGGGACCAAGGGGCCGGCCGCGGCGGGCGAGCTGGTTTTCCTGGCGGGGGGCCGCAAGGCGGACATCGACTTCTGCCGCCCCCTGTTCGACTGTATGGGCCGCAAGGTCGTTCACCTGGGGGGCGTGGGCCAGGGGGCGGCCATGAAGATGGTTTTCAATCTCATGCTGGGCAGCGCCATGGCCGCATACGCGGAGGCGCTGGTGCTGGGGGAGGCGCTGGGGCTGTCCCGCAGCACCCTGGCCGAAGTCCTGCTGGCGGCACCGGTGAGTGCCCCGTTTCTCAAAATCAAACAGGCGCTGATCGACCAGGAGGACTTCGAGGCCCATTTCCCCCTGCGCTGGATGCGTAAGGATCTCCAACTCGCCTCCCAGAGTGCCTACGAGCAGGGTGTTGCCACACCGGGTCTGAACGCCGTCAAGGAGATTTACGCCCTGGCGGAAAAGGCCGGGCTGGGCAAGCAGGACTTCGCGGCCGTCTGGAAGTTCCTGGCCGAATAGCGCCGGGGGATCACTCGGTCCGGTTGAGCCGCTCTTCCAGGTCCTGGACCCTGGCTTCGACGGTTTCGGCGGTTTCTTCGGCCCGGTCGATATAGTCCCGGGCCTGGGTTTCCGTCTGACCCTCGTTGGAGCGAACGCCCATATTCTGCATTGCCAGGATACCGACGATCAGCAAGACGACCGCAAGCCCGACAATCATAATGCTACGCATGCCGATCCTCCCTGCAGGGGTTGCACATTTGAATGAACTTAGTTTAGCATCCTTTTTCCGTCGATGAAATATGGCCCTTTCACGAGGGCTTCGTCACGCCCGGGCGACGGCGAATCAGGACCGGTCGTGACCGGATCAGCTTTCGAGGATGCGGTCCAGGCGTTCCAGATCGTTTAACAGTCGCCAGGAGCCACCGCCGTCTTCGACCCGCCGCTGCCACTCTTCCACCCGCTTGAAATAGAGCCGGGGATCGACATTGTCGCTGCGCAGTTTGGTGACATTCAGGGCGATTGCCTGGCAGCCCTTCATTTCCAGGGGAAAGTCGCGCACATGCCCTTTGGCCAGATCCTCCTCCAGATCCGAGAAAATAAGAATGTATCGATATCCGGCCCCGGTTTCGTTCAGGTATTGAACGGCCTGGACCACACCGCCCGTGATGTCGGTATGCGCACTGCTTCCGGATTCGGCGATGAAGCGGTCGATTTTGGCCTTGAACAGGCGCTTCTGCTCGGTGGCCACGGAGGGGCGCCGGTCGAAGGTCACCTTGGCCACGATATCCTTTTCGCTGAAGCTGCCGCTGTCGATGCGGGCCACGGCCATGGAGTCGCCGGGCTCGAAGGTACCCAGCAGATAGTTGATGATCGAGCGGGCTTTATCGATTTCGGTCTTATAGGTGCCGGAGGTGTCCAGGAGCAGAAACACGCTGCGGGCCCGACTGGTGCTGTCGGCGCAGCCGCCGACAAGCAAGAGGATAATGAACGGGACGAGCAAGAGCATTCGTTTCATGAGGTTTCCTCCGCCAGTTCACCGGTTTCGGCGGTTTTGGTTTCCTCCGGCCGGCGGTGCTTTTCGACGACGAGGCGCTCGATCCAGAGCGAGGGGAAGATGGCCAGATCGTATAGATTCACACCGAATTCGCCGCCGTAGCGGACCACGTTGCCGATCAGGCGAAAGGCGAACGCCAGCCCGTTGAGCACGGCCGCCAGGACGCTGCCCAGAACGGTGCGGGCCGCATGCACAAATGATTCGAGGGGGATGGCCACGAAGGCCAGGGCAAAAGGCAGGATAAAGCCCATGACCATCTGGCCCACGGTGGGAATCCAGCTGTTGGCGGCCGCCACCACCTCCACGTCGGCCAGCGATTGGCGCAGGGCCTGGATATCGGCGGCCAGGCGGTCGCGCATAAAGGCCAGGGACGCCTCGACACCGGCCATGACGAAAAGAATCGTGAAGGTGATCCAGACCATCCTTCGCCGCGTGCGGTCGTCCATCTGCCCGATGATGGGGAACAGACGGGTGATGCGTAGCGACTCCATCAGATAGAGGCCCATGGCCAGTTCCACCAGAATGATGACCAGGGCGGCCACGTCGGAGGTCTTGAAGGCGCCAATATAGCTGCCGCCGCCGACCATTTCCGACATGGGCAGCGCAATCAGGTTGAAATTGATGATGGCGCCCCCGATGGCGATCATGAGCACGAACCCGGCAATAAAAAACTGCGTGGCGGCCGACGAGGTCAGCATCCGGTCCGCCTTTTCCGATTGGTCCTGGATCTCCTGATAGGTCTGCATGTGGCGGTCGATGACCTGGGCGCGCTCGTTCAGGCCGGTGAATCGCCGGGAGGCCTGCTCGAGCGTCTCCGAAAGCCGGCGCCAGAGGGGCATCATTTTGTGCAGGATGGCGTGACGGTCGCTCGACACCCGGCGGTATTCATCCAGAACCCCTTTGTGCTGGCTGTTGATGGTTTTATGGATCTGCTCGAGAATGGCGGCCACCGAGGCGTCCTTGGAGGAAATTTTACCGAGGGCGGTGATGGCGTCCACCCAAGTCGGCACCGGCGGGGGCAGCTCCGCGCTTTTTGAGTAGTCTTCGTCCATCCGGGCGATCTGATCGGACATGTCGCGCTGCAGCATGGGATAGCGGCTGAGATCACGCTTGATCACGCTCTCGACACGCTGGAATTCCCGGGTGATGATCCGTTCGGTCGATTCCCGCCCGAGGTTGAAGAGCACCTCCTTGTTGCGGCTGTGTACGCCCGCCGCGGCGATCCGGGTCGAACGGGCCAGCAGCCGCAGGCCATTGTGAATGACCCGGCTGAGCGAATAGATCGACCGGTGGGCCGGCGTGCGGGCCAGGTAGAGCAGAAAAACGCTTAGCGTAATCCAGAAAAAGGCGGATAACAGCGGCGTGCCCGGCCAGATATTCAGCAGTTCCAGAAGTGTCATGGGTACCTCCCTGGTTGAGGCGAACAGGTGGTTCGAGAATAATGATTCGCAAAATTATGGCGTCGAGCGGGCAAGTTCGAAGATTGTCGGCACGCCATCGGGCGGCAATCATCGTAAAGCAAACAATTAGCGTGCCAATCCGACCTCTAAACTGATTTGATACCCGATTGTATTCTTAAAAATATGATATTGTTACGAAATATATTCTTCGAATTTTCTGGGCCAAATTTAGGTATCGATTATGGAAGGCAAAGTAACCAAACGGACAACCCGTTGTGCACATAAGTTGACGGTGTTGCGCCGATTGGTTGCTAACGGGGACGGTAGTGGAGCAGGGCTTTGGGCAGTTCGCGGCGAATGGCCTCGATCCGTGAGGTCGGGGCCGGGTGGGTGGAAATCAGCTCCAGCGGACGCGCACCGCCTTCGGCATTCATGCGCTCCCAGAGCGGGATGGCGGCCCGGGGATCATATCCGGCCCGAGCCATCAGCACCAGGCCGATCCGGTCCGCTTCGATTTCGTGCAGCCGGCTGTAGGGCAGCAGAAAACCGACATTGGCGCCCACGCCATAAGCCTGGCTGAAAAGCTCCCGGGTGGCGGCCGGCTGCTGGGACATGGCGGCCGCCAGGGCCGCGGCCCCCATCTGGGCCATGAGCCCCTGACTCAGGCGCTCGTTGCCGTGGCCGGCGATGGCGTGCGCGACCTCGTGGCCCAAAACAACGGCCAGCCCCGTATCATCGCGGGTAATTCTCAGAATGCCGCTGTATACGGCCGCCTTGCCTCCGGGCATGACCCAGGCGTTGACGGTCTTGTCGTCCTCGATCAAGTTGAATTCCCAGCGCAAGCGGGACACCTTATGCCCCAATCCCTGCTCGCGCAGAAAATCTTCGGCGGCCCGGGCGATCCGCATGCCCACCCGGCGTACGGTCCGCACCTGGGCGGTATCGCCGGACAGGCGGGACTGTTCGATGGCCTTGCGGTATTCCTGGCTGCTCATCGCGTTGAGTTCGGCGTCGGGTACCAGCTGGAAGCTCTGACGGTTGGTTCCGGGGACGGTGGTGCAGGCGCCCATCAGGACGGCCAGTGCCCCGATGATGATGGGGTGCATTAGCGATCGGACCGCAATGGGGTAGCGCATGGTGGACTCCTTTGAGTGTCAATGAGCGTTGCGGACGAATCACACCGCTGATTAAATGCTCATTAAGCATGCCGACGGCGCTCGACAAGGGTTACAAAGTTTGCATCCCGACGCCTTGGGGTGCTGACGCCCCGGCTCGCCGGTCGATTCTTTGCTTGAAAATCCCGCCGCATCTGAGTATGAAACCATTTTTAAACGAATACTAAGGGTTGGATCTGGAGCGGGCATGAATCTACCGGGTTACAAGTTCAAGCAGAATTTGTCGGTCGACACCGACGCATTGGTTGACCTGATTGCCGTCAACCAGCGGCCGGACGGTGAAATCCCATGGTGTGCGGGGCAGAAAACCGACCCCTGGGATCACGTCGAGGCGGCTATGGGACTTACGATCGGGGGGCGGTCCGAGCTTGCCCGTAAAGCCTTCCGATGGCTGGCGGCCAATCAGCTGGAAGACGGCAGCTGGTACGCGGCTTATCTGGAAGGCCGGCCCCAGGACAAAACCCGCGACAGCAACCTGACGGCCTACATCGCCGTGGGGCTCTACCATTACTACTGCGTGACCGGCGATGCCGATTTTATTGCCGCCATGTGGCCCACCATGGCCCGTGCCGTCGATTTCGCCGTCGGCCTGCAAATGAAGGAAGGCCCGATTTACTGGGCCCTCGACCCGGCCGGCCGGCTCGACCCCATGGCCCTGTTGACAGGGTCCAGTTCGGTCTATATGAGCCTTAAATGCGCCCTGGCCCTGGCGGCGGTCCTGGGGAAGTCCCGACCTGCTTGGGAGACGGCCCGGAGAAGGCTGGGGCAGGCCATCCGTCGCAAGCGCCCCTTGTTCAATATGACCAAATCCCGTTTCTCGATGGACTGGTTCTATCCGGTTCTTTCCGGGGCCCTCCGCGGCGACGACGCCCGCCGGCGTATCGACAAATACTGGAAGAAGTTTGTCGTCGAAGGCCAGGGGGTGCGCTGCGTCTTCGACGAGCCCTGGGTGACCATTGCCGAAACCAGTGAACTGGTGCTGGCGCTGGCGGCCATGGGAAATCACGAGCTGGCCCGGATCGTCTTCGCCTGGATCGGCGACAAATGTTTCGACGACGGCACCTTCTGGTGCGGGTACACCTTCCCGGACATGGTGGTCTGGCCGGAAGATAAAATCACCTGGACCAATGCCGTCGTGCTGATGGCGCTGGATGCATTGTTTCAGCTCACGCCGGCGCATGATCTGTTCAGCCACGCTCACTGGCGCTGATTGAAGCGTCGCCTCATGCTGCCATGCGGCGTTGCAACGCTCACTCGCGTGCTCACAATCTGACGATTGCTCCGCGTCTCGCCTCACGTTGCGCCTTGCCTGACAGCATGATGCTTGCTTCAATATCAAGCTAACAGGGACGGCGCACGCGGAAACTCGCTTCCGCTCAAACAGTCCGCGCGCTTTTTCCGTCCGCCACGTCGGTGCTCGGCGCGGGACAAAGGGATTTTAGCTACGCGCTGATTGTTGCCGTCTTCTTTGCCCGTTGCCAACTGACCCGGGAAGTACTTTGCGAAGAGATCACCGTCCATACAGCCTCAAGAAATTGCATCGGCGTCTGCAGCAGTTCTACGTGCGCCGTTTTCTGCGGCCGCAGTTCGAGCGGCTGGGGCGCGGGGGGCATTTCATGCGGCCCTGGTTCGTAGAGCTTTTCGGCGCCCCAATCGAATTGGGTCGTTTTGCCACGGTGATCGCCGCCCCCGACGCCCGGGTGCGCTTGTGCGTCTGGCCCGCCCTCGAGGGCAACGGTGCGATCCGCATCGGGGATTATAGCCTGATCTGCCCCGGCGTGCGCATCAGCTCGGCCGTCGGTGTCACGATCGGCCACAGCGTCATGATGGCCAACGGGGTCTACCTCACGGATTCGGACTGGCACGACATCTACGACCGTTCCGCGCCGGGGAAGAGTGCGCCCATGACCATCGGCGACAACGTCTGGCTGGGCGACGGAGCCATTGTCTGCAAGGGCGTCGCTATTGGCGCCAACAGCGTGGTCGGCGCCGGCGCCGTGGTGGTGGAAGACATTCCCCCCAACGTGGTGGCCGCCGGCAACCCGGCCCGGGTGGTCAAGCCCCTGGACCCCGGGCGCCCCATCACACCACGGCGCGACTGGTTCGCCGATCCGGGAAGGCTCAAACGGGATCTCGAAACCTGGGATCGGGCACTGCTGGAAGGCAACAGCTTGGTCGGGTGGGTGCGCTACCTCATCCGACCCACCCGCAACGACTAGAGCGGTTTCGTAAAATGCTTGATATCTGCGTTGCGCGAAGCCTTCGTCATTGCGGCGTACACGAGTACGCCTCATTTCTCAGCCTTCGCAAGCCTTGATCTAAAGCATTTTACGAAACCGCCTTATAGGCGCGTACTTATAAATTTGGGACGCTACACGCGCCGCACGACTCATCCGCCCTGGGTGTAATTGCTACGGCCATCCTACAAGCTTAGATCAAATAGGTATAATAGAAGTTAAATAACTCAACTTTCGGGGTTGGATCAGAGAAGTAAAATATCAGTTTATCTTGTTGATTTAAAGCAGAAATAACTTGAAGAGCCCAACCTGTTGAT
>JAAUYG010105217.1_pt1 | contig 15991 bp, 13 predicted proteins | sample 7278091 | NCBI WGS metagenome assembly JAAUYG01 (sample SAMN14350201, study PRJNA611818) | marine sediment metagenome | isolation source: surface marine sediment (0.6m) | place: French Polynesia: Moorea | collected 2018-08 | reverse complement strand
GAGAGTTAACCTGGATTTCAATTGATTTAGTCTGCAGCAGTGAGTTTTTGATAGTCTACAGAAAATTGCCAACGTCATCCCAACTGCAGCTGTCAAGCAGAGCGCCAAGGTCCTTGGACCTTTTGTTTTTTTCTTTTGGCAAAACAGACTTTCGTGCCTAAGCTTACACTAAAATAAACTTAAAACTTGACATTATGTATAGATTCTGGAGATGAAAGCATGAGACTGTGGCTGAGAACACAATTTGTTTTTCATTTCATGTTGTGCCAGACTTTTTATTGGTCTTGTACTATCTCTTTCCAGTGAAAAGAAGTGACTGACCGAGCTCTATTCTCAACACAATTTAAGGCAATGGCAGATAAGATAGACCCTCAGCTTAAACATTTCATCGCGGCCACTGAGGAAAAATTGCGCTTCCAACAGGTGATTCTCAGCCTCACTGACCAGTGTTGGGATAAATGCATGACAGGAACCCCAGGACAAAAGCTTGACAGGAAAACTGAACAGTGCTTCGTAAACTGTGTTCAGCGCTTTGTTGAAACCAACCACTATGTTGCCAATAGGTTTGCAAAGCAGTCCACCCAGTTGGCAGCATCATCATCAGCAGAAACAACAGAAGGTTTTAAATGGCAATGACATAAGACTTACCCATAGTATCAAATTTAAACATGTTCAAAAAACAAGGATGCCATGATTGGGCGTAAGTCATCAGTGTTTACCAGTCACCACCGGCGCTGCATGCAGCAGCTGCAACTACAGTAGTTTCATTGCCTGGGGTGCCAGTTAATTTGTAAGATATTCCTGGCCTGTCTGGTTCTATATTGATGTCGCAACCAAATGCTGCATCAAGAAGACATAGTACATCTTGAAAAGGAAGTACATTTATCATGATCATGTTTATACTTCGTTTAAAGTAAAGACAGCTTAGTCTGCACAGTGGAAAAGGTCTTTGTACATGCATGGTTTTGTCAAAGCCATATGATTTTGGTTTCTCTCAGTATTCACACAGTCAAAACATCCCTTTCAGTATTGGTAGTGCAGATCTACACATTATGTACAATGTAGAAGTGCCTGGAGCCGATCCATAATTTTCTTTTTGGTGCATGTGTAGTTTTATGGCTGATAAGTCAGCCACCGTTATATTGGTAGTTCAGCAGAACCAAAGGCACTACCAACCAAGACTGGGTTACCGTCTGTATACATGGTGGGTACATTACAAATTTACATAATTTAATCAAATGCTGAATGCAATCGCGTACTTGTTTCATGTGCACCTGCAGGATTGTTATAATGGCTATTAAAAAGGTTGTCTGAACACTTTTCCCCCTAACTTTTACATGTTTTATAAAAGTCCCCTTTATCGATTTTGTCCTTGTATCTACTTTTTTAGCTCTGACAGCTAGTAGAACATCCATGAAGGTCTAGTTTAAAATACCTGATGTATCTTTACTTATTTCCTGCTATTAAATACTCTTTGAAGAGTTCCACATCTAACTTGGCTAAACACTCTGTGGACTTGTTTGAGAAAACATCTGGTCACATATGGCTTTCTTTATCATGCTTATGTGGAAGATACACATAAACATAGATCATGATTGGTTTTATCTCATCCTTTTTCGTGTCAGTTGAATCCTATCTGATGGTACTTCTGATTCAGGCTTCAAATTTGCTGTCAAGCCCTACTAATAGTGTCAAACTGAAAATAGCTGTTACATTCGTGTCGTCAAACTGAAATTAGTGTTCTATACTGCAATAATTTATAAAATTTGTATGGACTTCGAGTTTTAAATGTGAATTCTGAGTTGGCAAAGTGTATGGAATATTACTTTGAATGCAGGTCAATAAAGAACAGATATATGCAATTGGTGTCTGGTGCAGATGCTGTTTTATTATCAATGGTCACACTGAATTGTCTCTGACACAGGGACAACACACATGGGTCAAGTAATACAGCTGGGATTCTTCTACAGAAAACAAAGTTGATGAAATGCTGCAAAGAAAGGACTTCAAGCACTTGTCTCGTCTACGAACACCTGAAGACTGCTAGGGAAATACTTTTATGTGAATCTGCTGATCCACGTGTTACCCTTTTCTCCAATTTAGTAAAGTGAAGCAGCACCTGAAGAGGACACCAATAAACATTACATTTTTCGGCTGTTCATTTTACGACGAGACCAGGTAAACCATGCCATGTCACAATTATACCCCTTACCACCACACTGAAAAAGGTAAAGATATGGTACAGATAAGTGCCAATATAGATCCACGAAAAGCAAAGCCATATATTTTAGTAAGGCTTAGTGCCCTGGTAGTTCTTGTACCTCCGCTGTTTGAGACTGGAACATGAAATGGATCGATTTACATGAATACTTCAGATGTGATTTAGCGATAACACTTGATCTACAACTGCAGAACTTCTCTTTCCATGCTCTTTTACCACAAGGACTGCATACACGACTACTAGTAGTCTTATAACAGCACATCCAATATTAAGCAAGACCCACCCGATGCCTATAGAACTATAAATTCTATTTGCAAAATTGTATTTTTTGGTCGTTTCAAATATGTTTAGGGCACCGGTCATATGATACATATTAAGTAGCATAGAGCGCTGTGGAGATCAGAGAATGGTTACGGATTATTGGTTCAAACATAAAATAGTACTATAGCCAGCATTTTTCAGATCGGCAGCTGAAGTCCCCAGTTTAGCCAAATCGGGCCAAACTATCTGTATGGCACACCTTCATTTTGTAACACATATAGTAGCGAAAAATTTACATTAAATGCCATCCAACACGGCAAGCTTCTTCCATTGTAGCTATAAAAAGAGGAATGGGCATATTATACACCTGTCTAATAACTTACAAAATACATGGTACATAACACTGATTACAGTCTACAAATACATGATATACAAGTATATATACCTGTCCCACTATATACAGTCGCGGGTGACAATGTACAAGGATCATTCACTATACATCGGTTGGAATAACTAGAGGTTGTATACAATGTGCTTGGTAGATACAATTGCCAGCAAATTCAACAATCAAAATAAAATAAAAACAATCAACAGTTGGATTATTACACCACGACAGAGATACATTTTAATTGGGGTACAGACAGTAACGTTCGCTGTGTTACGACAAGGATCAAGTGGGTGTTGACAGAACCATTAAAGAGGCGCTTTCACTCTCAATTATCACTCCGGAATGTAGCTGAGGCAATTCTTTCGTAGCAGGTACTTAGATATTTATGTAAATTGATCGTATTATTGACCCTTACTGAGTACCATCACAGCCTTGGTCGTCATACATTGTGACTAGATGAATGTACGTGTTAGGAAGGAAATACTCTCGGGGGACATGTTTTCAAGCAGCCAACACTGGCTTGGTATGTTACTACACTACTAGTACACAAAACGCACCTGCCAGACAACAGTGAGTACATAGCTCTGCAACTTGAACATTACAAAAGACTTCAGACCTGTAACAAGATTATTAAAACTGTTTTTGAGACTCCTCCATTTGAGATTATCCGCCACATACTCTGCAAACCCTTTGTGGTCTTCAGTCATACATCTATGAGAAGCACATGAATTTGGTTTCAATAAATGTTTAATGATGCTTTGTGGTCTGCAGATACACTTGTAACATACATATGGATGTACTTGAAATTGGCTTCAATAAATTTTATTTTACATAATATCAAGTTTTACGGCACAAACCAATGGTATTTATGTGTGCATGGTGTGTACCAATAATTCAAATTTCCACACACAGAAGCAACATTCACCAAGACCCATCCCACGTACGAAAAAAAATTGCCCATAGAACACCAGGCTGCCAGTCACCCACACACAAATCAACAGTAATAAGATTATTAATTTTATTAACTAAAAGCCAACATAGACCCATGCTCACACATTTTAACACATGTACTCAACATTGGGGGACAGAGTTTGGAGTGGTGTCGGATTATGTCCGGGCAACGGGGACCAGTATATCGGAAGTGTCCATATGGGCCTTTCTACATGGGGTCTCAATGCCAAACTCGATTCCAATTGCATGGTGCACACATGTTGAAAACCCCCGGTATAGTGTTGCAGAAGAACTGCAGAACCAGTATATCGGGCTTGGAAAATATATGTAATGTTTATTAAACACAATGTGGTATTAATGTGTGGCTTGCACACAGGTTGTCTGTATCGTAAGGTGGACACTTCTTGCTTTCAATGTAAATGTCTTAAATGTACAAGCATGGCAAGAACACTACAGGTACTAGTAGCTATCTAGCTGCTATAAAATGAATGTTTGAACGAACATTCATCTTTTTCCTTTCAAGCAGTATAAGCAAAATATTCCACCAACTGACGCACAAAGCAATGCATTAAAGCATCCTGGGCATAGAGCAGTTCTCTTTTATACTGCGGGAAAGTTTTGGGAACACAAAATTGGGTTGCTCAATCCTGTGTAGTGGTCCCTCTCTTAGCGCCCACCCTCTCTAATGTGGCCACAAATCTTTGCTGCTACTACTGTCAATGTACTTCTCTCTCTCACCAAAGGCCACCTGTCTAATGTGGCCACAATTTCTTGTCAAATAGGGTAGCCTTATTAGAGAGGGACCACTGTATATCAATTACATGTATATACACTATTACATACCCAATTACTGCTTTTGAAATTACATAGTACCTGTCGTATTACATTATAAATTAGACCAAGTACTCTTTTCGTAAGTTCCTTCTTGAGTTTCACACAACCCTTATAACACTTATGGATCTCTAAGTAAACATCCTGAAAAATGTCACTGTAACACAATTACTGTGCCTTGGAAGTTTAATAATGGGACAATAGCTAGTAAATAACAATATTTGACACATGCAACACCCAGATGATAACTCTCTTTCATGGGCGTATTGATGGATGTATAATCACTGAAATATCCACACTACTACAACCATGTACATGTTGTCTTCCTGGCTATGTTTTTAATCTCTCTAATACCTAAAAGCATGATGCGTCACATGTATAACTGGTTTATGTTGGAGCCAGGCCAACTTCAATATATCTTACCAACAACGGCGCAAAATAACAAAACACAAAGTCGACATTCACCAAAACAAAATTTACATGACACAGGGGAAAACATCAGCCTGACAACACGTGATGTCACAGAAACAATGCAGTAAGAGAAGTGACCAGCCCTTGGTGTTGCTGGCCTCTCTCTCACTGCTCTATCCAGGAGGGCTTGTCCGTGTTCGGTGCTTTCAGTTTGATGTTGAACTGTTTAAGGGTGCTTTCCAGTGCGCTTTGGTTGCCGGAAAAGTAGGCGGCCACAGCGTTGTGAAAGAGGAGCAGCTGCTTATGCATCACCTTCACCTAGAATAGAAAACACAAAGTAGTCAAGCTAAGGGTAAGTGGGCTTGAAAAACAGAATACAAGCATTACTGCAACAGTGAAACCCCACTTTAAGACCTCCCCCACCCACACACAACCAGAAATAAGAACCCAGAATTAAGACCAGTTATTGGACAGCCCAAAGAATGTTATATTGCTTCAGAATTAAGACTACCTTAGCATTAAGACCATTTTAGCCATGATTGTGGGTGTTCTTACATGTAGTGTTGATTTGAAGGTTTCACTGTATACCTGTGTCTTTGTACACCAAGCTTATTCATATTTACATATGATAACAGGAAACTTTATTTCTAAACACTTTCACACACAGAATGCACTGATTTATGGTGAGACTAAAAAGTAGACATCGCCATAACCAGTCAAATCAGTGGGTGTTATGCCGATTCTGGCACTTGATCATCCGGAGTGTTAAACCAAATTGACACATGCACTGATACATGAGCGAGTTACGAGAAGTGAGCTACAATGTACATGTATGCATTGTATAGCAGATACAACACTGGTTGTTAGAACTTACAAGATTGGTAATATCATAATATGTAGACTGAGATATGATGTGGTTGTACCCAGTAATATCAAGGCCCCAATGCCAAGATCACTAATCAATAATTCAATATCCCTTTGTAAGAAGCATTGTAGGGAAGATATCTAGGAAAAATGATTGTTCAAAACACCAGTGGTTCTCAACTTCAGAAGACTGGAAGACTGAAGTGCTTTCTTGAAGAGGCTCGCTGTATATTTTGCAGTAGAGGGCCTACTGTAGCAATATTACACATGTCACAGGTAACGTCTGAAGCTAAATTTCAAAACAATAATGCTGACCTTATCTTCACTCCGACCCCTGAGCAAACACAAAGGAATGGCACATGTGGGAGTATTAGTCACCATAATAATGGCATATGCTGGAGTTAGAATGGTGACAGCTGTACCAGTAGGAAACACGGACACTAAACCCGATATCTCCCTACATCCCTAAAAATCAATAACAGCCATCTGTCTAGTCAAAACTGTGACAGGCATTAAGATGGGAAAGGGGGTGGGGGTCAGATGGTAGGGGTGGGCTGCCTAGATAAATTATTACATGCTGTCTGCAGTGCAGAAACAATGGGCAGATAAACAACAATAAACCTTATGCTCCTCAGGACTATCGTGCTGATCACCAGAGTAATGGAATTTAATCAATATATGGCAGGTAGAAAGCATGCACAACATGCCTTTCAACAGTATTTCAGCAGTACCAGAGTACTGAACCCTGGCATGTTATCACGATGTGCTAAAATTCACAAGCCAAGCAACATAAGCAAATGGACCATGCTGTTGCAGTAGAAATCACCGGACCATGAAATCAGGCTACAGTTTTAAAGAAGTGGCCTAAAAGATACAAAACGAGCAGCAGCTAAAAATCAATATCACGATATCTCTGGGAGTAAAGACATACTGGTATGCCTACAGAGTAAGGCATTAGGAAATCGGCCTTTAATTATAAGTTAACTGTTACTCTGCACTGATCATGCTGATTACACAAGTTATCACGGCACATTAAATGACACAGGTTACAAAAATTTGTACATGTTATACAGTAATCAAGACTGGAAGAAGATGTGTTGTTCATTAAGCAATTTTGCCCTAACATCATCCAGATATCTGGATATCAACTTATCTAGCGACACTTCCTTGTCAAATTTCAACCAGTGATTACATGATTACCACAAAACTTAAAACATGATGCTATTCGCAGGAAAATGCAGACTCCATTCTGCATGTTCTGTCACCAAATCTAATGCCGCTGTCAGCAATTCCAAGATCATGCCATCGGGCTTCATGAACCTTGTTCCAGTCGCAGTCTCCCTGTTCACTCATTAATGATGCAATCGAAAATTTCAAGTTTACACCATGAGCACAAGTAAACTCTGTGGACCACTCAACAGAAATCTCTCTGTATAGACATCTTTATATGCCTACATGATACATGAGATATACATGAACATGCTATGTAGACATGAAAACATGATAAGAGTGGTGATGAACAAATATGATACAGGGGAAGCATGCAAAACACTGGCATTTGTCCATCGCAAAATGACAAAATTCAATGTCATTGTACATGTTGTAAGCTGTAGGTCAGACTCACTCATGTGCTCATTAGGAAGCCTGATCACGCTAATAGACAGATAGCGTTATTTGCAGGGAGGATTTGAATTGACAAGCCTGCTACTTGAAAACAAGTCACTGTTAACATGGTTAAGCAATGTTAAGTGATCAGTGTGTGTACATGTACTGGGAAGCATGGTAAAAGGCTGCTAAGTTTCCAAATTAAATTGCAGATATCATTAATGGAATAATGGTTAAACTATAAATTTGCTAACCTGTCAAAATTTCAAAGGTAGTAAATACGAAAACATGACATGAAATGACCATCAATCAATTTATGTAATAGAGAATAACCCAATAAGCATGATAAGTTACAATGCATATAAAAATTCCTTATATCGTAAAACTATACATCCAGGAAAAAAATTTGTGTGACAATTTCACCAGAGGAAACTGTAATATGGTTTCAGCAATTCATGAGAAAGACTTTAAACTGTTCATGGGTTACACATATTTTCCAATACAAGCATAATTACGAAGACACCATAAGTTTAGCTGATTAATAAGCATAAGGTCAAGGTCATTATCCCTGCATCTCTTGGATAATATAACTTGACTGGAATGGATGGAATAGTCAAATGACTCAAACCTGTACATGCTGTACAGAATTTGCCACACAGAAGTATCAAGACTCGAGAGGAAACAAATCGGAAAATGGCTACTGGGGGGTAAACCCTTTCATGAACAAATAGACTAAGTATGATTTCCTTTAGCCACCCAAGCTGATTAAAACAAAGCCACACCTAAAACAAAAGGACATCAACATGATCAAAGGAGTTCTCGTTAGCATAATAACTAAAGAGAAGTTGAAAACTTCAAAGAAGAGAAATACCCTTCCTACCACGTGTAATATGACAGAATTGGAGGAAAGCAAGATGTCAGTGTGAAAATAAAATCCAGTGATATAGAGAAAACATCAATATAAAGACATAGAAGATCCTATTTTAACTCACAGGTCTAAGCAACTAATACTAGTATAGGACTAATCCACACAGGCAACAAACCAGAAAACTTAAACAGAAGCAGGGCTAGTAGCACATGTATATAATTACATCAATAGTCTTGCTTTTCTGAGCTAGCGTCATTGTTGGAACTTGGGGTATTAGCCGCGCGGTCAGGCAGGCGGTACTGTTTTTGAACCTCCTCCATTGCCTGAGTTCCCCCTTGATAGTACTGACACGTGGCTCTGTACAGCAAATACAGCTGACGTTGCGATACTGCCACCTAGGGGGGAGAGACGGTACTAAAATGGGGGACCAACAGAAAGTGTCGGGGGAATGTGTACAAAGCGTGAGGATCCGGTGATTCAGCCAACTAAGGCAAGCTTTCTAACCATACATCTACATACAAAGTAGTAAAGGTTAACTGATATTTCTGTAGTATTTTCTGGTCAGTCTGAACCTAGGCATATATACAGGACACGGATGTACAAAGGACACTTATAAAATAAAACTTAGGTTGACAAGGTTTAGCCGGACTTAATTAGTAGGAAACGGTGTAAGCAGGCAATGCGAAGTTTCCAGCCAGCAAACAAATACACATCTCAACCGTATGCTTAAAAACAGCATATCGATAACATCTCTCCTCCTGTAACCATGGAGATCATGCTGTAAATTCACACAAATAACTCATATATCAAAAACCTGGCCTAAGGGCGAACCAGTAAAGGAAAGGAATATAAAAGGTTAGTATTTTCAACATGAAGCAAATGTGGCCCATGCACACTGTACAAATCACTGGAAGCAAGCTTCAAATCTTCAGTAAATAGTGTACTGAATATGCCAAACTACACACAAGTAATACAAACAGACATTCCTGCTGTGACTACTCGCTTACATTATAAAGGCCTACCTTGTTTTCATCCAGAAATTTCAGTTTGATCCCGACATCTGCTCGCAATTTGTCAAATTTCTCCTTGTGGTTGTGGAATTTACGCTGCGCTTCGTCCATCTTGGCCATGGTGGCCGAATCCCGAGGAACGTTCTGTAGAGCCTCATAATCATTTCTGTAGGCATCGAACTCCAGCCTGAGAGAAACGCGGCAAAACCAAAAGGCATTATTGGCAGGTTCACTTGCTGCTCTCAGGGCTCTGTCCATTCAAGAATATATTAATGGGAAAGTCATTGGCGATGGGGTCTTGGAAATTTAACCATCCCACAACTGAGGCCAATTTATAACAGTCCTATGAGCAGGGATGAGTGGTCTTAATTCTGAGGCTCCAATTAATTAGGTTCAAGAAGTACAGCATGATACAACACGGCACGATATTATTCATGAGCCAGGGAATGGCCGGGCACTTTGCAAATAATTTTATTGACTAAGTAATCTGGCCCATCTAAATCCGTACCTTGCAGCTTCATAGTTTCTGATAGTCTGCAATGTATCTTCCATGGTCTTGTGGCAGAGCGTGTTCACACTGGATGTAAAGAAGTTCAGAGCCCCTGGAAATGTTCCATGCAGTAATATTTTACAATATACATATGATACATGTATACCGTTGTGTTGTAATACATGTTTAATAGACTGGTAGTAAACATGTTAAAAGTAGAATTCACCATGCCCACGATAAAGCCATGGCCATGATGGTACCGATTTAACTGGTGTACATGGCGTAGTGGAGCAGTTTACTACATAAGACCAGCAAAAGACTACATGAGTTCCTAAATTCGTAGCATTTTCTGCTACGAATTTTTTTTAAAGTAAATTGTTCCCTATATCTGTATATAATCTTCACGTTACAGAAGTGTACAAGTTGATAGGACTTCATCTGCAATCTACTCGTGTTAAAATTGGAACCACGGTGACAGCTATGATCATACCCATTAAGACTTCGCCATTTTTCCACAAGGCTTTCTGTGTTTCAGCATTGTAGCTGAACTCATCCTGCAGCTCCGGAGACTTTTGCGACAGCTCACTGAATGCGTCCCCGAGGGCACGCTGGGTCTGTACTACGTTATGGAAGTGGCTGCTCAGGGCCCGCGCTAGCCGTAAAATGTTGGCATACTTCTTCTGTGTTTCTTTGAGGGCTTCTATCTGAGACTCAAGCTCTGAATCGACAGTCCGTGAGCTTTTTCCCAGTCGCTCGGAGATGATCTGTTTGGTGCATTTGTAGGTGTTGATAGACCAGGCCTTGATTGAGTCCAGTTTTGAAGATGGCGAGACGAGAGAACGTGGTTGCAATCCGCTCGGGCTCACTGTCCCACTGCCGTTCCTCTCTGGGCTTGATAACGGAATGTTACTAGTGGCTGGGGAAAGAGATTGAGTTAGAAGCATGATGAAATTGAAGCATGATACCAATTGAAAGTAACAATCAGAATCCAAATCAAATCCGCACATAGAAATTTCTGATAGTGGGGTTAAACAACACAGGTAATACAGATGTATACCACCACATACTTTAGTACTAGTACATGTATACTCACATTTAGGGATTGGTTATGTGGGAAGAGGTGACAGTAACCAGGTAATCAGTTTTACAATATAACAGCAGAGCTTAAACTGTAATATGTAAGATATTTTCAGGATACTGATGTGCCTACCTGGGGGAACTGTGTATGACCGTGGCATAGATGGCCCTGGGAGGGTTTGCGGTGGCACTGCACTGCGGGGAATACTGTGTGCCCCTGTGGACGAATGTGTACCACCCTGTATGGGATTGCTGTAGTCGCCCAATGAAGGAACATCTTTCAGCATGTCAGACAAGTCTCGTTCAAACATCACATCATCGTCATCTCCACCGCTGCTCAAGGGACCGTTCTTACTGGTAATTGCTTCTGGGGTCTGAGCCATGGCTACAGTAACAAGTGAGGGCTGAAGAGACACAAGCAAACTCTCGGTCAAATATCTAAGTAATGACAGCAAATGGCATAAATAGAAGGAATAAGTGGAATAGATTTTTTTTAATTAGTAGAAACTCCAGAAAGTAAGGAAACTTCTTTGATACTGAGCTAGTGCATGTATTATATCTTTAATAAACAGCTTCAGCCTTTCAAGAAAAGATAGCTGGCTACTAGTATGCACTCTACAAAATTCCAATGCCTCTAGACTACTGACTACTACTAGTACTAGTAGACGACTAGTGCTGACTAGACTCAAGCCAGCACACGATTAAATTACTAGTTCTTATTACATGTATTATACACATATATAAGTGTTACTGCCTAGTACATCTCCTGCATGACTACCCCAGTGCTAACAACAAACAAGGCTGAAGCTAACAGAGGCCAGTTGCGACACTGAACATAGTGAAAACATGCTGATGACCACCTCACAGAGAACACAGAGATTCGCTCCTTGTGCTTTATCTGTTATCAGTGCTTATACATTATTCTACATGTTCTATCAGCATGCTGTGTATGTACAGTCAAACCTGCCCTTACAACCACCTGAAAATTGTGCCCACCTGCCAATTATGGACAGGTTTGCTAAGTCCCTTCGAAATTTGCAATTACTCTCTGTACGAAGGAAACCTAGAAAATGCATCCACATGAGAAATGCTGGTCTGTCAGAAGTGTTAATTCACCGGCCTAAGCGGCTTTTACATGCACTGCCTGCAGTGCCTGAATGTGGATTTCGAGCAACTTGTGAAAACAGTCCCAGAATAAACGAGGAGACCTCTGTTGTTCATCTGTCACACATCCAGGGCTTTGCTTTGCCGTAGCCACTGATCAGGCTGTCCGCCACAACAAATACCTGAATACCACCGGCGAACGACAATACCATGAATACTGCTGCCTTTGTCTTTGTTGGTGTTTGATGTCTGTTTAAGCGAACCCAGGTAGGAAGCCATCTTGCATTTTATTTAGCCAGATCTGCTACCACAATTTCGTACTCACACATTTTGTAACAAATCAAAACACTTTTCACTTAGTTTTATTGTGTTTGCATCTTTGACACTCATACCATACCTTGGTATTTTTACAAATTTACATGTATAGCAATTCTGTATATACAGCGTCAAACCTGCTGTCTTTTTGTATATATTCATTTTGTTGTACTGTAAATTCATTACTGTTTGTGAGGGATTCATTTGGTGAATTCGCAAGCATCTTTAAATAGCAAAAATAAATACCCGCAAACATAATTCCTGTACCTAGATAATGAACCAGACCTGGCGGGCGTTTTACAAAGCAACTTAGCCTGGTAACTTTCTTAGCCTGCTAAAGTTAGCAGGCTAAAAGTGATTCACAAAACTTTAGCACGCTAACTTTGGCCTGCTTTTTGGGCTAAGATACCAGCCTACTCGGGAGGTGGCTAATGTCTCTTTAGACTGCAATGTTGTTATGGTATTTGACGTAATATAATGGTTATTTCATTATTAACAAACGCCCATGGAAACAATTTTAAAGGACGCTCTGTGGCACACATGAACTCGCACAGTATAAGTAATATTTTCTTTGCATTAATAGAATGCTTTTCTTATTTTGGCGAGTGATAATATTCAATGTACCCTGACATGTTATTTCTATCCCTTTTAAGAAGCCATAATTTTGGGATACATATTTGATGCTGAATCACCGTTTCTCATATGTCATACCCACCACTGGCTTGTAACCAAGATATGTAACATTTTATTTTGTTTCTCTTATGCCAGTACCTGCCAAAGAGCATGAAAAAACATATATTTCTTTATGACATCCTCCAAATGGTCTTTGCTTATCGCAATTACAAAGCAACGCAAATAAATTGCTTACATCATTGAAAATGGTATTGGGCTAAAAATAGACAGCCAGAGAAATGGTTTGTAAAACAGTGTTAGTAGGCTAAGGGTTAGCCGGCTATGTTTAGCCTGGTAAGTTTAGTTTATTCGGCTAAGAAGTTAGCCACCTTTGTCAATAATCAACCCCGCAAATATTGGTTTTGTCTCAAACATGCAAACGTTAATCCCCATGAACAGTAATGAAGTTACCAGCTTACAGCATATGACAGCTTTTTTGTGCATTTTCCATTTTATGCAAAGTTTTGATGAACAGCGATGAGTGTGAATTTGTTTTTATTTCAGTTTGGGGAAATTTGGGGGGGGGGGGGTTACTTTAGGATATGAGCCGATATGAGCACCCAGCACAGGAGAATTAAGGACACCTTTGAGCAGTCCCGTTGGTGTCCTCAATTCTCAGGTTTGACTGTATATGTTGTCAGTCCCTGTAATCAGGTAATGTTACTGTTAGCTGTGAACGACTTTTACGAGCACAAGACAGTCACCAGCATACTGGAAACTTGAGTGCAATGCCAATTTGCCAAACACCCAATACAATGCAATAAAATCATCAGACATGTCAGATCATTCATGATATCATCACGGCAGTAAATATGCCATTGCCAACCGCACACAGCACGGCATAGCCGGAAAACCTGGCTCCTCAAGCCGTTTTACTTCTTTTTTTACACCTTTTTCTAAACTTAGTAAAAGGCTTGAGGAGCCAGATTTTCCGGCTAAGCACGGCAATGCAATTGCAAATTGTTCATGGCTGGTTGGGACGGGCAGGTGCCCAGGTGGGTGACCACTTGGGCTAGCACCTGTCCTAGCAGTAAACCATCTAACATTAACTTTGCATGAAAACAAACGTGCTTGTGCATGGAAATAGCATCTAACTTACATATAACTGCTTTATAAACCTTTCAAACACGCTTTACAACGCCGAACGATTACTCATTTATAATTTCTGTCCACGAATGACGTTGGATGTACTAGACCCCGGAAGGAAGCTGCTTCCACGGAAAAATAAGTTCACGGAAAATATTTAAATCATTTAACCACTGTCGTACAATCCAAAATTATGGACAAAGTGTCATTGGACATAAATTACAGCACCAGTCTTCATAATGCCAATGTTCTTAAGCTGCCATAATTTATTAGTACCACGTTTATTTCTCAGAAAAATGTTTATAGATCGACTTTTGAAAAAACATTCTGTTTTTAGGTGTCTCGGTATTTGCAATCAAACGGTGCATATTAAGTTATCTAACTCGCTCAAATTTTAGTTAAAATATAATAAATGTCTATATTCTGGATATTTTTTACATTTTGAATTGTAAAATATTGGGGGTCTCGATAGTTTTTTTCAGTATGAAGTATATTTTGCTATACCGAACAACTTATTAAAAAGAATGTACACAAGTATAAAGGAATGCATACAGATGCATCACGAGGAACGTACATCCATCAACAGTGGAAAGTACAAGTGACATTGGGGGCAAATGTTCTTCTGGATCATTAATGGTTGAACTATAGGGGTTGTGAAGAACAATGCATTTAATTCTACCCCATCCTTTTTATAGTTCCATGCGTAGATATTTAGATGTCATGTTTGGCTTACTTAATTATTCAGGTTTGGAATGCGTGTGTTTTTAGTTATTCATGATAGTTGTATATATTGCATCAATTTTCTGTGTATTTTTTGTTTCTTTTTTTTGTGATATATTGTTTGATCTGTTGCTACCAAGAAGGTTCAGTTGCATATTTATTTTTATTTTCTCATGGTCGTCGCCACCTGCATTTGTACAGTGAATCCATTGCCTTATTTATTGCATGCCGTTTGCAGCCTATAAGGCTAAGGTGAAAGTCTACAAACTCCAGTTCACTTATTGTATTTTGCTTGGTCTATTTGTATCCTATTCTTTATGCAATTTGAAAAAAGCTACTACTACTGCTACTAAATTAAATCACTTAGCTGGTATTTCTTTCAACGGTTTTACTTTAATATTTTTGTTTATTCAAATGTCAAAATTCTTATAAAAATACATTAAATTTCAAAGTATTTCCCATTACTGTAGCCTTGCTAAATCTGTTATTCTTTTTGTAAATGCTTTTGAGGGCCTACTCTGGGTGAATGCAGTAGAGGAACAGTCACAGCTGAATGTTTAGAGATTGTAGGGCATGGTTATACAGCCTTATGGCTTTAGAGTATGGCCCAGTTCGGAAGTATTAATATTATAAATAACAATATGAATGATGTTCATATGTGATGCCAAAGAAATGTGGTGTTGTATATTTCGGACCTAAATAAACATATACTACTACTGCTGCTGCTGCTGCTGCTGCTGCTGCTGCTGCTACTGCTGCTGCTACTAGTACTACTATGACTACGCATGTCCATCTCCAAATCAAATACAAATATGCTTAATTATAACTTCAACTTCAAAGAAGAAAATCTTAAGAGAATGTAACTATACAAATCATTCATGCAAATGAAAAAAAAAAAACCAACAACTACAGAGTCGATATTTAATATGGAATATTTTGATGGGTTTTTTTAAACTTTGGTATCCAAGCTCTCCGATATATTTCAACATGGAACACCTGATCTCAACACATCCCATATCAATCAATCAATCAATCATTAGATTTGTATTGCGCCATTCCACAACTGTGCTCATGGCGCAGGACAATGTTATAACTACTGGGAAAAAAGATGTGTCTT
>JAAUYG010017191.1_pt1 | contig 15993 bp, 11 predicted proteins | sample 7278091 | NCBI WGS metagenome assembly JAAUYG01 (sample SAMN14350201, study PRJNA611818) | marine sediment metagenome | isolation source: surface marine sediment (0.6m) | place: French Polynesia: Moorea | collected 2018-08 | reverse complement strand
TTTTTCGAGGGACGCTACTCGGAAATGTCGAGCGAAGCGAGACAGTTCGGAGTAGCGGCCCGAGTCATTCCTCGGAGTGGCTTTTACTCAGGCTGACCACTGGTGCATGCCGTTTCAGCATGCACCAGTGGTCATATATATCATACGGCATATAACATGATCTAGGTATGTATTTTCAAGTATACTGTTCCACATTTTACCATAAAAGAGCCTTGACCTAGCACTGGACATTACCGCTGTTCAAAACAGTAACAGCTTATGACATACTATAAGGTTACTTTGTGAATATTTAAAGCATTCAGAAAGCGAGGTATTGCGACAACGATTCTCTAGCTAGCGCAGCTTTCAAACGTTAGCACTGTGTGGTGTTAAAGGACTTTCTCGAATGTCTGTTTAGGGATATGAAATTCATACCATGTGTTAAAATCGGCTCAATAACATGACTGAACACTGTTGCGACAGCTAGGAGTTTGAGTCCTTTAGCACACAGACCTTCTTCTTGTATATAAAATGCACCTCTTCCTGCCTTTAACCGAAGGCTGGTATAGGAAGAACTGTTAATAGATAGTATTACGCCAAGGTATTTGACCTCATTCTCTCACATTAGATTTCAGTGTAGTATCAAATTGTATCAAAAGTTGTGTTACCTGACTGATAGCTTGAGAGCAGACAGGGACGAAGGAAGGAACTGTGACCCCACTCACCAGAACCTTTTCTGTGGTTGCTGACTAGAAATTTATCCTACACAATAGAAGCGGCCACAGGAACTTCTATACTTCCTGAATATAACCAACACGCAGCAATGCCTCAACGTGTCCACTGTCTTTTAAGCAGTCAGTTGCGGCAGTGGAGGGGGGGGGGGCGTTAAGGCTTAAAGTCGGCTTAAAGTCGGCTTTCAAGCCAATCGGAGTTATCAATAGCCTGCTACATACATATGTCTATTCACTGTTGTGCTCTAAGCCCAACACCCGCGATATAAGCTGCCCCCACTGTAACCCCTGACTTCACTGGCTCCATGATATTTCATTCACACGCATACATGTATCCCCGCAAGGTATTATAACATAGAAAATACCAATGCCAATGTTAGCCACATTCTACACCCCGTTTTTCCGTAACCACTTTAACCAAACCAAGCTGGCCAAGTATCATCCAACATCAGGTCACACTGTTGGATAGTCCTTGCAGGCCAAGCTAAGATTTTAGAAAACATGTGAGATTGTCCATATGGTCCAGTGTCTGGCCACCTTCCATCAAAGGTTGTTCGTTTCGATTAAATCTGTTTATTGACAGCGCTACACAAAATATAACTGACTGAAATATTTTACGATTGCATTACTATAAAGTGAATAAATAAAACATTTAAATGGACCAACTTTTTTCAGACGTTCTGATGTACAGTAGGCAGAACGTTGCTTAACTTAATACAACATATATGTAACTGTAAGACTCGCAGCTAACCTGATGTTTAATTTAATTGTAAGACTCGCAGCTAACCTGATGTTTAATTTAAGTGTAAGACTCGCAGCTAACCTGATGTTTAATTTAAGTGTAAGACCCGCAGCTAACCTGATGTTTAATTTAGGTGTAACACTCGCAGCTAACCTGATGTTTAATTTAAGTGTAAGACCCGCAGCTAACCTGATGATCCACTTGTGTAACTTTTAAACTCATTTACTTGAAAAGAGTTAATCTGTTGCAGTTGGTTTTTATTTACAGTATCTGGCATTTTTCACTTCCAGATTGGTCAATTTATCATTGTCGATCTCGTATCTGTGTCAGTTGTAGCAGTGGTTGAGTTCTCAGTGGGAGCGGTCACAGTGCTACCAGTGGTTCCAGACGCTACCAGTGCGATTCTGCTTAGTAGTTTTATGTGAAGCAGAGTTCAATATGCTGTATAGCCGTTCCACACTGAGATAATTAAACCTGCATTGCTTATGGCAAAAGAAGGAGTGTGAATCGGGAGCAAGAAAACCCAGTGATGCGTGAATACACATTCATGTTGTAGCATTAATGTGCTGGATTTTACTTGTGTTAGCAGCCGAGAGTCGCGTTTTAGCAATAACAATCGGCGACCAATTTTCCTGTGCAAGCTTTTAAGCACTCCACATTCGTACGATTTGAAGGCCTAAAATCAAATACAATAAAACACTGAAAGAGGAGGGAATGCGCAGACAAATGTCCCCTGAAACTATTTAATATACGTTATGTTTCTCCTCACTGGGGAATTTATTAGCTTCTTCCGCACCTCAAGATATATTCTGTTACCCTGAATATCTTCTTAATACATCGTGTCGGCAAATATCACTACCATTTTCAAAGAACAGTTATTTTTCAAATGAATTAAACATGAATCTCAAGTATCGATGGGGTCATAATTTTAGGAGTTATTTAAACATTTCAATCACTCACCAAAGGTAAAGCAACTAGCAGCTACCACGTACTTCAACAAAATTTATAGTTTGTTCTTTGGTCCATTATCTACAGCCGACACTACAGTCGCCTCACACGTAGTGGGCATTAAAGGGAAGTTACTGTGCAGAGGCCACAGTAACTTTCTGCTTATCTAAACCGACAGAAACTTCCTGCTTGCCTCAAACGACAGACCTAGCATATAAAAAGGAGAAAATCTGCTCTAACAAAGCCACATATATTTCACGTCACCTTAATCCGAAGATCCGTTTGCTGTATCGTATCACTCGATCACTCAATATGTCTACAGAATTTGAAACATCTAACACGTACAATGAATTGCAGATAGAAAATAAGGAAAGGAAAGTGAGACCTGCATGTAACTGTCCGCATGGATGGCTGATTACCGTCTATGTAATGCTATTCGGTGTCGTCTGTTTTGCTGCTGGATTTGTGACCAGTTACTTTGCTGTACCTTCTACAGGTAAAGTATACAGAAGGTTATTCACTGTTATTGGCCGGTTGCAAAACTGACAGCTTTCCGCCCCAAACCTGAAAAATTACTGCGTATAAACCCAAGAGCCTTAATCATTTAGGGAAGTTCACATGTTAGGTGGTGAGACTTAATTTGTTTCCCTCGCTACTTCAAATAAGTGCACATTTCTTATTCTGTATTGGATCAGATCTGGAGCATCAGTGCAGATCTGTTGTGTATGTCCAGGAGACATTTTAAAGCTGAAAATAATTATTATACAAGTGATTCATTTATTGACTGGCCAGTTTTGTATGGTTGTAACCATGAAAATTTGGCTTCGTTAAACCGTGGAAAACTAGCGTCATGCATTAGATTTTATACACTAATATGCATTCGATATAGTGTGGTGGCATTGTTGGATATAATTATATTAATAATGAACTGATAGTTACATTGGTAAAGCATTAAGATAACATTATACAAATACAATCTCACACCAGCATGTCGGAAATGGAATATCATGAATGAGCAACGACGTCCAAATTAATCTATCTGGGTATATAGTTATGAAAATGTACATTGGAATGAATAAATGTTAATAGTACGCATACATGACGTGTGTCAAGGCCAGCATTTTTCCATCTGCGCCCATGCCTGCCAAACGGACTCGTGCTCTATATAAACCTTTCACAATGTCTGCTTTTCATATTAAGGTTGTTTGCCACTCTTGTGGTTACACAGATTTTGCAAAGCTGTTTGCGCAACCATTTTTGCAGAGATCCACAGTGTCAACGTGTCACATCTGGTGGAACTGGAACGGAGAATGTTACAGCAAAGTTCTGATGTACAGGATGTCAAAGAGATGCAAATAAACCTTCTCCAGAAACAAGGTCAGGCATGAAGTTACTTTTGATGATGATGTAGTCATCATTTCAAACCCATTTCATCAGGCTAATATAATTGCACAGAGAAGTCCTTGGAGAGACTGTTTTCAGGATAGGTATCGATATTGTGATATGAATTTCTCAAATAATTTAGTAAAGTCATCAGAGTTATAAGTTAGTAGAGTTTTAAAAATCCCACAAACCAAAACCACTAAGCGTCACGCAATAGTAGAAAGTAGTTAACGGGTTCCTATAAAAAGAATGTTCCAACATATGCTACTCTCTTTGATAATATTGCAGTCATCTTTGAACGTAAGTGTTGCATAAAAACATCTTATTTTTGTTAACTTCACTTCAAGATGTCCAGACTGATCGCCTTGTACAGCAGAGCTCTGAACTCAGGGAGATTATGACTACTGTTACGGCGCAACAAGGTCAGTCCTATTGTTAAATGTAAGTCTTGCCTGTATGAGTGTGCCACTTGACACGTGGAGCAAGAAAGGCATACCATGGCTTGTCTGCTGCCATGGCGTCAGTATGTCATTCTAAGTCCCGTCAATACATACATTGAATACTCTGGTCAGAATTTAAATATTAGGAAAATAAATACCATTTTAAAAAGAAAACAGACGTAAAGACATGTTGTAATAAACAAAATCAGATAATATTATCGCATGTACATAACGCCATGCGACTTTTCCAAAAGGCATCGGGATTTATCCGGCCTTAGTTTCTGTACCAGTGCTTGTTTATATTTTAGCAAGAGTTCCATTAACGTTAATGGTCACTCTGCTTGAAGATGGCGGAAGTTATGGTCATTGAAAATATCAGACAAGTTAAAGACATGTTCCATCGTACCAATTTAGAGACAAATCCAGTGAATAACTTCAACATGTCATTGACCACTTCAATGTCAAAGTTACCCATTTTATGTTTTACTATATATCCCTCTGCCAGTTAAGCAGAGCTAAAATCGCCAAAGTCATTTATTCAATCGCAACACACATAAACCTAGAAGCAACACAGGAACTGCACGAGGTTTGACAAAATTTTAAGAAGAAGTAATTGTTTATTTTACTTCCCCACGCTAAGAGAAACCGCGTAATGGGTATAATAGATATCAGCTTATCTATCATTTGTTAAATCCCTGCGCGTAGTCTGTAGTTGATCGCAGCAACCACACTACTACGTGTTAGTGAGGTCATTCACTCGTTTAGAGAATGACACTTAATGACTTAATGAGGCTTAATTCTTTCACCACAAGACTTCACAGAGATGTAAACCTGTGATTTGTATTCTATTTTAGACCAGTTGTCGAACATCAGTGCTGACCTGAGGTGTATGCCAGTCAGACAGTTTGACCCTGAAGGTAATTATTGTACAGTAATGCTGCATGCATGTGTTTCGTGTGTGTACCCGGCGTGTAATGTGTTGACAGTTCATGATAAAAATGTGTCACCTGCCTACCAATAACTTTGTTACTCAGCACCCTAGAGATTAGTGTCTGAAACAATATGACACATACCATCTTGATACACGTATTTACTAAATAATATGGAGCATGCAATTGGGACGCATATAATGAAAATTACACAAGAACTACATTGCTATTACACTGTAGCTATGTTATGTGATATTACATTGCTTTTCGTGGATAACTACATTTCTAACTTTATCACGCACAGTTATCAGTGTATTCTAACTGTATTGTGATGAATAAATGAAGAATCTGCACTGGCGTGCGATAATAAAAATGGAATCAGATATGTGTGCACGTAGTATTCAGCATACGTAGTATTCAGCATTCGTATTTGAAGTGTTCAAAGTCTGCATTTTCTGATCCCTATTTCTGTTTGTCTGGAAGCATTCGAGGGCGGATTTGCTGTCGGAGATTCCTATTACAAGCTGTTTAACGAATCCCGAAGCTGGGATCAGGCCCGGCAGCTGTGTATGGACCGCGGTGGCTACCTGGCGGAGCTGTCCACAAGAGCCGAGTTAGACGCAGTCCTACAGGCACTGAGTAAGTCTTTTATGATCATGATCACGTTATTTCGTTGGTACTGGGATGGATTAGAATAACAGTTTCTGTAATCCACACCACTGTGACAATATACAGTCAGGGAGCTTACTGTATTAAGTAATATTATAGTGTCCAATAACAATTCCCACTTGAAGATTATAAGACTGAACCTGTACAGTAATTGAATATATATACTAAGTGAATAATACTAATACACTAATTGAATGTACTGTCAGCAGAAGCAGCTGGAGGCTCCACTACTTATCATTACCACATGAGGGTAATTTAATAACTGAATTGAGGAATACTGTAGAAATAGAGACAACGAAATAAAGGTAGGGATAACGACTTAATGAGTATGGAATGAAAGGGCAGGGGTACATCTGGCTACCTGAGAAAATTGCCTTGGAAAATTCCTCGGACTGAGGCAGACACCTTTGGCTACATGGGCCCTATTAACACCTTTCCAGAAATTGACCATCCTTGTTATTAGGAAGGTAGCAATATCAGCCTTTTTGTTCCATGGCCAAGAGGATTGCTTAGCTGGTCATATAATGAGGGAGTGATCTAGAATTAGTTGGCTAATTATTGAAAAAGAAAGCAATTTGCAAAATAAAATAGAATTAATGGTTATTGTTAATGTGGTTGGCGACTAATGGTATCTCATATGCTATATTACTCACATCTGGTAAGGCTACTCAATATAGTAAGCTGATATCTGCATGCCTGTCATAGCATAGTGAGCCTCATGCGCCTTCACATGTCACTGTGTCACATTCACTCTGTTCTCCTGCTGTCCAGACTATACAGGCAATGTGTGGGTTGGCGGCCGGGAAAATGTCATAACCTCGAGCTTTGATACTGGTGTCTGGGTCTGGGATCGATCTGGATCTACTATTGACCTGGGATTATGGCAACCAAGAAAGCCTAGCAGGGGCACAGGAGATCACGTATGCATTCAGAAAATGCATCAAGGACTTTTTGATTCCGGTGAGTCAAACCGGTATTTGCCTCTGTGTGAGACCGCTGCCAGCAACCTGGCCTGTTGATCAATCTCTTCTTACTGTAAGCAACAGTGACAAACTTCCTACGCCCGGGAAAGTAAAGTACAGCATGCGAAGCAGGCAGTAATGTGGTAAATTTCAAACACAATAATGTGGTAAATTTCAAATGTTAATTTGATTGTTTGATTGTATTCTGTCTAGCATCTTCTTCTTTGCAATTGTAAAGGACAGCCCGTAAACCCAACACAAGAAAGCCGATATTGAGATCAACCCTCGACTATCATATTGTATGGAGGAAGAGGGGATCAATGAGCTACATTTTGTATACTTACAAGGATCCTTCTTACCTGATGCTTAACTATAGACCTGTAATATATTTATCAGTTGCTATATTTAAGTTGTATCAGTTGCCTTTATAGTCTGACGCCCACGGTGTGGGTGGTTAAATGCATTGTATATAGCTAGACGTTTTAGGGGGTTCTTCTAGTGCAAGAATAATGAAGCACGCTATATCATGTATACCTCTCAACACTTTATGCTTAGAACTATAGCCGAGACCTAAATACAGAAGACTTTTTATGTCTCAGATCGACTAATTACAACGTATCCCTTACGTATACGATGGAGTTAATGTCATGATGTTTACCTGATGATGATTAAGTACTGTGTGTTCCAAACAGTTAAAACAAGTAGGCAAGTGTCATGGTTTGACATTCAAAATTCATTTCATGTGTTAAGATTCCTTGTGACGTCTGACCACATACGACTTAAATCACTCTAACACTGTAATAGTACATACAGCAGATATCACCAGCAAGACACATTTTAACGTGATGTGAAGTCATCCATTTATGTACACTGTCAGATAAAACACACACTGCTATATGCGACTTGTGAAAGTTTTCATGTCTCTCTGAAATATACATAAAAGAATGTCATCAGAGAAGAAGTGGTAGAATCCATATTGTTTCGCCTGATGACTCAACAATGCTTTATTCAGTGTGAATAATATAGGTGCTAAGAATAAAAATTGTAATACATTTCAGTCCAAAGCTCTTTCTTCATAAACCATTCAATGTGTCAAGATCGTTTGCTGGCGTCTGACCAAATACGACTTAACCAGACTAACGCTGTATCCCGCACGGCAAACTGTTCATGTGTGCATGTAAAAGTAAGTTGTGATTCACAGTGCACGCAGTGTTAAAGGCAGCAGTCATTTCGAGTAGCACAAACAGTAGAAACATCTGCTAACATCATCCCTGTAGACTGATTGGTATGGCCCTAGAATTTTAACCGGAAGGTTAGCCCTCCTCTCTCTCCTCCCTCCCCTGCCGCTGTTTGAAACTCAGAACTTTCAAAACATCGCACCTAATGCCCCTCACTACCCACCCTTCAAGTGGTAGTGTTGTTGTGATAGGTGTTCTACCAGTGCCTTCAATCTTTTGCTGTATCTTTGACACTGCAACTTATGTCATACTACATTTGCGAGTACGTTTTACGTCTGTTTCAAATTGCCAATTTTGCAGTCTCATAGCGACGAGAACAAGGTTTCATCAAGCTGAGTGGTTTGGTCTTTGAACAAGGTCACCTGCGTAGGTGTTGATGGGTATGTACTGGAGCCGTCTTGTACAAGTCCGACCTGCGTTCGGTCTTTAGAGTGCTAGCCCACAGAAACATCATGCCCCGGGTTTCCAATAATGTCCAAACCTAGACCATTAGACTGACCCCAAGCCACTCAGTTGGTTGCTTAACTCATTAGTGCCGAACGCCTGGATCAGAAAAGTAAACCTTCCATTTTAACGTCTTTGGTGTGACGCGGTCGGGATTGAATCGTCTTTGGTGTGACGCGGTCGGGATTGAATCGGAAGCTCTAGCCACTAGGCTAAGGGGGCGGTCCTGCGTTGATGTCAATCATAAAATTATTCCTGGCGATATGTTGCATACCCATTGCATTGCCACCTACTCTAAGATGTTAAACCTGCAATTTGAATCTGAAGTAAGAACACTGACCATCCACAAATTCATGTTGTAGCATTACATGCATTAATGTGCGGGATTTTACTTCTGTAAGCAATTGAATCTCATTTTAGCAACAATGTTCAGGTAAGGTAAGGTAAAAGTTTATTAGCAACCGTCAGGTTGGATTGTACAATTCAGGCTAAAACAATACAATACACAATATGGCACTTTAAACTCATCATACACATGCACACTGTAGTAAAGAGCAGTTACACTTAAAAGAGAGCTACGCTGAGTAGAAAAAACATCATGTACAATTCCGTACACCCCATGGTACGAAAGAATTAAAATATCGCTGTGTCCTAATCTTAGGCAGCACTGGTGGGGCCCCGTCGCGTAAAGAATAAGGAACCTGGCGACAGTGAGGGAGTAAATGGTGCAGCTTATGTTATTTGTTCTTAAGACGGTTAAAATAATCCTTGCGTATTTTACTCGTCTTTGGTGCAGCGTGGGTACATTGGCGATTTCCATGGCATCGGAGTATGAAACACCTGGGTATATCGTTCTAAAAGCCCTCTTTTGGACAGTCTCAATGCTGTCAGACAGGTACACTGGTAAGTTAGTGCGCCACACTGGGCAGGCATATTCAACTACTGGGCGAATAACTGATAAATAGACCCTTAACAAATCACTTTGACTCACACCAGCGCGCTTTAGCGTCGACGGAACATGGAGGGATACTACTGACGGTCACTGGTTTCCCGGATGATACCATCTTGTCTAGCAAGGACGTGAATTCTGTCTTAAAGATATCCAATATGGTATCCTCAGGTAGACCCTGGCTTCCAGCCACAATGATGACGTCATTCACGTCGCGAAGCAGCTCTCCGTCGTCCAGGCTTGCGGACAGTTCCCGCGGGCTTGCACCTTCTGCTGTACAGTTCTGCCATTTGCTGTTATTAATGGCAATCCGCCATTCGGGAAACCGTCACTTAACCATGTTAACAGCAGGGTGCTTTCTGCTTTTTCTGTCTCAACACGCTCCAGATCAGCAGTCCCTGGAAGTTTGCCACCGTTCAGCTGTACAAGTTGGGCGCTGAGGCGGTCAAGCTGCGTAAGCACTGTGTCGCGTTTGTTGGCCTCCCGTATCTGTGCTCGCAGTTCGGCAATTTCACCACGCAGGGTTCTGTTTTCTTCCTGGACTTCTTCCGAGGCTTTGCTTTGTTCGAGAATTATTCGCGTCAGGTGCGTGTTATTCTCTTGTAATAGCCGTACAGTGCTGTCTATGGAAGCGAGTTTTTCCATCAACACGTTTATGGTTTTGGCCAAACTCCTGCAGCTTTGACAGCTCCAAATGCCCACTATGTCAGAGTCCTTCTCTCCGATACACTGGTAATGGAACCACACCTCACAGGCGTAGCACTGAACCATTGCTGACTTGGACTCTTTTCCTTCAAACCTGCACCGAGCAATACAGTGTTTCTTTTTCAGGTTTCCTTTTTCTTTTTTCTTATGTTTCTTCGGTGTAGCCCGACCTTCCGGGGGCAATGCCACAATAAGAGGCCGATGGTGACTTGGCTTCTCAGGCGACGTAACAGGGCTTGGGGTGCCCTGTTGACAGGGGGTGCCCTGGTGCCCAGCTTGTTGACAGCCTTCGCCTAATCATCTGTGTAATTTCATTTGCATATGAGCTACAAGTATGTACCATTAGTTGTAAGGCATGACGTCGTGGCGCCAACAAGACTATATCGTCTGCATATACCAGAATTCCAGTAAAAAGGTCACCTATTATACAACCAATATTTCTTTTGACAATTATTTCAATCAGTTCTTCCATATAATACCCAAAGAGAATAGGTGATAGCACTGAACCTTGTCGCACACCATTTGAAACATTAAATATGTCACTATGGGCGCTGCCCCAAGTTATAAAAGCTTGTAAATGACTATACATATAAAACAGACACCTCAGTAAAATAATCCAAGCGAAACTGCTAATGTGTACAGAGACGTACACATTCACCAGATACAGTACTTGGTGATAGAATTGGTAACCTTAAAGGGTATATAAGTTGATGTTGAGCTTGTTTAACTGCCCAGCATATCGGAAGGTCTAGATCTGACATGTATTAAGCAAGGCTAATTCTGTCGCAAAATTGTGCGAAGTGGAGTGACTACTGACTTGGCTGCATCACAACTGCCTAACATGTTTGTTTTTTTTCTGTGTGCACACCTGATATAAAATATGGCTAAGATATTTCACAGAGATATTTCCACATGGGCCTTACAGGTCTCCGTGACGCTTCCCAATGCACTAGAAGGGTCCACTCATTCAGCATCACTATTCGGCACTAAGATACACAGACACGAAATGGGTCTGCGTTTCATCTTGGGCTCATCGATATTTTTGCCAGAAAAAAATATTAGCCTCTATTTATTTGAGGACACTTATGTTATCTGGTGCGACGTTCTTGGTCTTTAAGTACGCCAACTCAAATTAGACATGCCCCTATCCTTAATGCATTGTTCTAAATTGAGACGTTTCTCTCATTAACGTGTGGTGCATTCCCCAGCCAGCCCAGATTTGTCCCAAATCGATGGGGATTTATGCCTCGCTGGATTGGGATGTAGCTCATTGCTATACGGCGGTCTCAGGTGACACAGGGGTTTAATTAACTCTTGGTGTTGGCACACTGTCTGGGGTGTGTATCCGATTTCCCAATTTTCTCTTCCATAATTGTCACAAGTCATGTGAAGACACATGACAACCCAAACCCAAGTTTCTTTTGTGCAAAAAATACTGAAGCTCAACTATTGCAGCTTACCATTAGAAGATACAAGTATTATCTTTACAGTATGCCGCCAACGGCTGCATGCATATGAAATGTTAACGTTTCTTTTAAACATAACTAAACCAGTTTTCTGTTATATATTCACGCTGATTTGAGAGACCCGCAAAGGGAGAAGAAATGCTGCTTAACCTTGTTGTCTCGATGTTCGAGGAATTAGTTTGTAAATCGGCACTATCACTGTTCTAGGCATACCAGTTGGACTGTTATTTCCGACAGAGCTGGGTGGATAAACGTCTGCAGTTTATCGGTGTTGGTAACTTCACCACTCTCCCTGTTAGTATCACCATCCTAGACAGGCTGTGGAAACCGGATACACACTTCTTCAACGGCAAGAAGTCATACCTTCATACGGTCACCTCGCCAAATAAACTTCTCAGGATAAATCAAGACGGAAGGATTTTGTATTCCATGAGGTAACTTCACATAAGAACTTCTAGTATTCTGTATGCTTGCATAAAGTACAAGATTAAGTCGTTTGCACCGTTATTGTGGCGTATGATGGTTCTTCAAGGGAAATGGAAATCTGTACCAACTACGTCACTGTAGACATTTTGTTCGTAATATTCATTGCCCATATTCGTTTTCAGATTAACCATCAAAGCCAGTTGCCAGATGCATCTAGAAACCTTTCCTATGGACACACAAATTTGCACCTTGGCATTTGGAAGCCGTAAGGATTTGGGAGTGTTTTAGGCAGTATATGTAACGAATTACAATGTACATATATACATGTAGCTTTTGTACACAATGTTTACGTCCCGTAATGGGTTACTTATAAACTCATTCATTTCCATATAAGTGACAAGAAGTATTACATACCTGCTACTGCATTTTAGACGTAAATTGCGTGGTTTCAAGCGTTATATTACACACGAAAAGCCCCTAGAAGAGTTCATTGTGGTTGGATATCCCCGTGGAAAACTCGCCGATTGTTTCGTGTGTTTGGGTTTTTCGGAACGTATACACTTGTTTAGTTATAGCAACGGTCGAAGAGCCTTGGCAACGCCGCACACCTGCCAAAAAGGCCCCCACCTTCATCGAGTGGTTCTTTTGATGCTTTGGGGTAAATATTTCGTCATACTCTTCTGTGATCGGGCTATCGTGCAGTACACTTTGCAGTAAACTCTGGCTCCTAATGGCATTTTAAGTGCAGAGATTTGGGGGAATTGTTCCGATACGTGTACACAATATCGTTTACACCTTTGGATATTCCAGATGGCTATACTGTGGACGATATGCGCTATATCTGGACATACGGTCCTGAACAGTCGATCCAGATAGCATCGGACATGACTCTGTCACAGTTCGACTTAATAGATTTTCCTCATGGAAATAAAACTATTAGCGAACCACACGGAGGTGAGTGTTGTGAAATGATACTAAAAATTGTATTTACTAAAAATTGTATTTACAGTACAGGCGTTAACTTGCACCGATGATACAGGGAATGGCACATTTATTGAATAAACACAATGGGCAGTTGAAAAGTGCGGATTTCCCACGCGTTTGAATACTGGCGTTAACCTTTCAATAAGTTTTAGTTCAATACTTTCTGACGGAACTGGTGTAAAAATTATTGAAGAACGTCCCAGTCTGGACTACCGTTTTTTTACTGTATTCCTAGCAATCAACAAACCTGACAATTGTCAGCACTGTATATATACATGTAGTCTGTGTAGAAGGGTGAGGGGTCGGAATTATATCGCAGTATTTGCGAAATTGAAAGATACCCTGAACCTAACTACAAAATACTTGCTACTACTACTGCTGCTGCTGCTGCTGCTGCTGCTGCTGCTGCTGCTGCTGCTACTACTACTACTACTACTAAGACTACTACATTTCACCGACACTTGGATATTCTTGTTTCTACTTCAGCTTCTCTGTAGTGCTGCTCCTGTTCTGTATAGGGGGGATTTGGCTACAGAAGGATTGACAATTGGGGATTGACAACTGTATGCAGTTCGGGTTAGTAAATCCGTGCTGTTTTTAATTTTGAAAAAAAAAATTAACAGCAATGCTATAATTTCTGGGAAACCACAAGGTGGCCTTACGGTTGCTGTTGGTTTACACCATGGGGGGATCATTTATTTGTTGTCAGGTCTATATAGCAGTGGAATAGCCGGACCACCAACCTCGCTATTACCATTTTCTGACGGACACGGCAAGTGACCGAAGCCGTGTGACCATCAAAGAGTGTCAAGGAAGCTGGCTTGCAGAAGACAGGTTTGGAATTGCACCGTATAACAAGAGGGAGGGAGGGGGTCTCTCCTATAATTTATTTCTGACACTTGTTGTCACATAATTAACGTAAAGCGCCCTAGAGATCCAAATACAAGACATTTATTTCTCAAGACTTGAGATTCTTTCTCCTTCCAGCCTTTGCTAATCATCCTATGTTGGAGCTGCAAGATATCGCATCCTAAACAAACATGTGCATCATACTAAAACTTTTCAACATAAACTGTCATAAAGTACGGTGGCTGATATTTGTCTCATATTATTTTTTTCTGGAATTAGCAACGCGGTGCGAATACCACGCGGTGCTAACATTTGCAATGTGTTTTGAATATTCGCAATGCGTTTGAAACATTAGCAACGTTTTTTTTTTGTTTGTTTTTTTTTAATATTTGCCACGCGTATGAAACATTTGAAACGCGTTTTAAATATTTAGCAACGCGTTTGAAACATTAGCAACGTGTTTGGATATTCGCAACTCGTTTGAAACATTTAAAACGTGTTTTGAATATTCGCAACGCATTTGAAACATTAGCAAAGTGTTTCGAATATTTGCAACGTGTTTTAAACATTTAAAACGCGTTTTAAATATTAGCAACGTTTTAAATATTAGTAAAGTTCTGCATTTCGAAATGAGTTATTCACAGCCCTATTGGGGCCTCTTTACAGTACAAAGTAACAGGCTGTACACACTTGATGTTTGTAAGGCACTAACCGCTGTGTATAATATGAGTTGCAGAGCGGCAGCCGGGGTGCATCAAAGAACACAAAACTCACTTGACAATTCGGAGCTACTTTGAGCAGAAGCTGGGACCTGAGAGAAGACAAAACGCGTAATGCCAGGAAGCACAGGAAGGGAAAGGTCTGGGAAATGCGTGGAGAAGGCCCAGGAAGTGGCGTACGTGGTTATGTGGAGCACAGTGTTATTGCCTACCCCGGGGCCAAGGAGAGCGGAGACTATGCTGAATGCATGGTTAAACAAAACCTGCCTCTGACAGGATGTTATTGTGCACGTGGGAGCGGCATGTGGCACGCATCAGTCGCCTGTCTGGATTTCTTTGACTGGGAAACGTGGGATCTTGACCCTGGAGTGAGGGTAAAGGCGGCACTGGACAAGCTGGAGCTTGACAATGCGGTGGCGACGGCAGGCCGGGGATGTGTTAGTTTGTAATTAAAGATTTGTTTTTTAATAAATGACTTTTGTACGAGAGAAAGTGTTTAGTCTTCAACCGCATTAAAAGAAACCTGCGACATTCTGGCACTTGACAATCCTGGGGATCGTCCGAATAGAGTAGGAGAATATCTCCTGTCCCAGGTTTCTGCCCGTCGGTTCTATGATCTAAAACAATCGACTTCAACACAATCTAATTGGAAGGGAAAGTGTAACCAGTTATGTTACAGGGAACAATCAAATCGCGAACATTTCACTTTCAAGAATGGATGCTAGATATCCTGCTTTTCTGCTTTGTTATGCAGTAAACAGGTTTTACGTGCGTCATTAAAATTTGGCTAAATTTTCCATATGGCCCGATTATGTGGATTGATTGTATCTCCAAAGTGTATCTTTAGGGTGGAAGTTTTTTATCCCGTGGTTGATGGGTGTCAGTATATCTTTGACATTGATCTCAGTCGGCCGCTGGGATGGACCCGATGGAGTTTGGAAAAAGCTGATGGTTGCTTCAAGCCTGAAACAAGGATTGTGAGCTTTTCACAGAGGTATTAAATATTTCTATTCCAAATATCTGTCAAAATTATAAAACTATTATCCAGAATTATGATCAGACATGTACTAAAGGTTAATAATCATTTTCACTGGGGAATCGGCAATGACGATACATGTAAGAAGTGGCAAATATCTCTTCAATGCCAGAATTTTAGAGGAAACTTTCATGACTTTTTTTATAGTAGGGGGTGATTTGGGGTATCCGAAAATGTTTCCCGACCACTACCACACCAGGATTATTACCGGGATTATTATCAGTTCCAGTGGAAAGCATAGCAGATTTAGTACTACAGTCAGACATAATATGCCGGCATGACGCCCCAACTGCTAGCTGGTTTAGGAAGTTTCATCAGGACTGAAAATTTCCTTAGTCACAGGTTGCCAGTGGGGCAGAGGTGATCTGTGATTCCGATTGCAGTTTAGAGAATC
>JAAUYG010246209.1_pt1 | contig 15995 bp, 7 predicted proteins | sample 7278091 | NCBI WGS metagenome assembly JAAUYG01 (sample SAMN14350201, study PRJNA611818) | marine sediment metagenome | isolation source: surface marine sediment (0.6m) | place: French Polynesia: Moorea | collected 2018-08 | reverse complement strand
CCCCCCCCCCCCCCCCCCTTTAAAAAAAAACACAAAACGTTGGGGCACTTATCTTTTTTTTTTTTTTTTTTTTTTTTTTGGGGGGGGGGGGGGTATTGCATCTGTGCATCCAAACTGTAGGTGCTCCACCAGTACTTCCGTTAGTTGTCCCTTCCAGGCTGGCCAAATTTGGCAGATGAGATTCAAGTTTCCCAGGGGTCGCTCCGTGTACAGATGCCCTGGGTTCAACCCGATATTCCATTTAATTACTAGCTATTATTACACGAGCAGGTGAATGAGGTGCTGCTCTCAAAGTGACGCATGTCGAACAACAAGGACGAACTCCCGAGAAGATGGTTTGTGTGCCAAAATGTTAAAATGGTGTAATAATACCCAAGCCGTCAGCAAAGGACAGTGTTTCAGGCTCTCCAATTTTGAGCAGCCGTTGTAATTGTTAGGGATCGTTTATTACACTCCAAGGTTAGATAAATAAATCCTATAGTCATGTGTATGTGTGTGTGTGTGGGGGGGGGGGGGGTATTGTGGGATTTGGTGCAAAAAAAAAATCCAGACGGAAAAGTTACCTGTAACTATAACGATATACTTTATAGTGTATGTGAGAGTGATCTAGATAGATGTTTCAGATAATCATTATCTGACTGAAATTAATACCAGTATAGAGTAATGCGCAATAGTGCTAAGAAATCAAGGTGTTTACATGTGCGATGCAGCAACAACAAACCAAAACATTAATGGTGCCCAGAATGAAGGAACCCTATAGGGGTAAAAAAGGCTCTCAGGATTTCTGTGGGAAACGACTACGGCAGCACATATTGTGATCTTTTGGCTAGGGCTAAGCTGTCTCTACTGTATTTACAACGGTTACGCCAGGTGTTAACAGAGGTGTATAAAATTGTACACAATGAAAGTCCAATGTACATTAGCATTATTGTTAAAGTAAAGAACATTGTAGGAGAGTAACTGTGCGAGACAGACTAAAGACAGTACCGTTGAATATGGATTTAAGTCTTTTAAATACCAAAAGGGCAAAGCTATGGAATGGTCTGACCAACGAACTTAAATCAACAGTGTCTTTGAAGGATTTTAAAATAATAAAATGTTAATTTCTAAGTGGGCTGGGCATACCTGTCAATGTTCTCTGTGTACGCTGTGTAAGCTTAAACGAATGTAATTTTATGCAGTTTAACGAGAAGGTTTCTTTCAATGTAATCATGCTCTATGATGATCGTGGGTCCATATTTTAAAGTTTATGCTGCTTTTGCAAATATGTTTTAATGAAAGACCATGCCATTTGTACATATATATTCATCACATTTTCATTGTCGGTGAATGTTTATTATTTAACGACGTTAAATAAAATTTATCTTATCTAAAGCAAGGGATGATATTGTATAAAGCTTACCAACGTACATTCAGGAGTGTTTACAGACAACAGCAAACACGTGTGAAATTTCATCATTTTAACAGGTACTTTGAAAACAGAAAAAGAATATGAGAGGTTTCTGGATTAAGTTTAAAGTGATTTAAAGGAAAAAGGTCTCATTAACACTCTCAGCTCACAAGTTCTCTACTTGCTCCAAACTACAAGTCATGACTGATGATTACACTAATTTTAAATCTGATCATATTGATGTGACTGAAAAAGATAATAGGCCTTATTTCATACCAAGGAACCAATTAGTGTTGTAGTGTCTCAAACAGGTGGGCTATTTGCCAAACTTTGCAGGTGTGTGTGTGTGTGTGTGGGGGGGGGGGTATGCAGAACTGTCACCTTTTACGATAATTCGCACATCCTGTCACGCCATCTCTCTGTCGCTTTTTTTCTGTTATATGGGCTACTTTATCTTATTGCATTGCTTGCTGTGTACTCCGAACTGGCATTATTATGCCTCCTTTAATGATGTCAACACCCAATCAAATAGCACTGGTAGTTATAGACCTTAGTTCTTCCTACCCCAAAGGGTTGTACAATGTACATGCAGCCAGAAGGTAGTGTATGTGAAATACAGTTCGGTTCTCTCCCACATTTCAGTACTTCTTTCATGAATGTCATTGTTCAGGGCTCGGTTTCATAAAACTTTAAAGACGTCTTTACATAGGCCAATCATAAAACTTTTAAAGACGTCTTTACATAGGCTAACAGGCCTATGTAAAAACGTCTTTAAAGATTTATGAAACCGAGCCCTGTACTTTACGGGTAGGATACCCCAATCCACATTTCTAGTCTGGGTGCTGAAAAATATTTTGGCGGAATATAGCACGATGGTTTGTAACTGTGTGTCAAAAGTCCTGTTATCCACTGGAGATTACTCGGCTCCGGAATGCTGTTGTTAGGTGGAATTTGAAGGGAAGTTATGGTTTTGATATAAGTAGGGGTACAAAGCAGGGACTTACCTGGTCTCTACAGCACTACTTTCTATGATGCTTTTAGATGAGTTACTTCTTCAATAACGCGTTTGCCTATGCTGTCGAGACGTTACACCTATGGCTGCCTCTGAAAAGGATACCCGTATGTCAGAAAAAAAAATATATATTTTTCAAATATGGCGTTCTATATTTGACATAAAGAAAACCCGCTGTATAAACAATGGAAGACGTAATGGAAGTAAACACCCAGTTTGGTATTTAGATGACAAGGAAATTGAGTATATACAATCAGTTGATGTATTGGCTGTAAATTTTAATGAAGTGGTTAAAAGCTGATATCCGCGGTGACAACAGGATCCAATCTAGCCGTCGTGCTGATTATACTTGGTTTGGTTGACTTAGGAAATGCAGGGGCTTGTAAGGCCAGCGTAACTGTGAAGGCAAAGGCGTACAGTATCTTTGGAAATCTGCGTTTTCCCAATTTGTTATGGCGTATAATGTCTTCCTCTGAGAGGAAGAAGGATATACAACAGCTATTCAATGCTTAGAATGTAATGATGAAACAGTTTAAGAGTGAGTAAACACAGCCATCATTCCTAACTACTAACAGCATCAAGTAATCTGTTTACTACAATATTCTCTAGCAACTCTCCGATCGCACACTCTGTATTTATTTATTCATTCATTTATTTATTTATTTATTTATTTATTTATTTATCAGAGTATACTATATATGCACAGGATCCTGTGTGAAGGACAAGTTCTTTTACCGGGGAGAAACCGGCAAACTGTGATAAAAAGCCAATCCAACTTTTATAGCAAATTAGCAAAGGATAACAGGAAGACCTGTTGCCATTTCTCGTATTGAGTGTGAAATTTTCGAGAATACCATTTGACCTTGAATGAGCTAGATGTTCATGCCCTACTAAATTCTTATGATTTAGCCCGCGAATACAACTATCCTTAAAAAGAACAAAGAAGGTTCTCTCTCTCTGTGTCTCTCTCTCTCTCTCTCTCTCTCTCTCTCTCTCTCTCTCTCTCTCTCTCTCTACTCTCTCAACTCTCTCTCGCCACTCTCGCCACTCTCTCTCTCTCTCTCTCTCTCTCTCTCTCTCTCTCTCTCTCACCCTAGCTACCCTAAACTACTCTTAGTAGCTACTCTTTGCCCTTATACGTCCACTGTTCCACCGCCGCTGCATAGCTATACACAGGGCTGCGATCACCTGCTTTAGGCCGAGGCCGGTGCAGGCCTGCCCATTAAAATGACAGAACATCTGCTTCAGTGACAGCTTCTCTGCGTAACAAAGGCCGTCTCATAGAAGGCTTTGTGACACAGACACAGTTTAGGGTTTCTTTACTGTTAGCCGGGTCCCGTCTGGGCTTTTGTTGCTGCCTGGTCTCGTGGACTTTATTGTCTTGTGGGTGCTAGCGTTTCAAGCTTCTTCCCGCAATCTGCACCTGTATGTAAATTAGCCGACCTGGGCCATTGGGTTTTAGAGAGGGGATTCCGACAGAGGTGACAGCTGTTTCTTGGCCGTCCTTTCATATATACCGTTATTTCGAGGGTTCTGCCCTGAAAGTGAACTACTTGATTCCCGCGCAAACCCCCCACGCAATAGACCTCTTATTTGATATGGTTGAGCGCATGAGACATGTATTTGCGCCCTAGGTTGGTGTGCGATGGGGTTTTCATTGCGAAGTGCCAAAGTAACGTATGCTGCTGATTAACTATTAAAATAAAAAGGAAATTTCATACATAATTTACTACAAGTATCACCCAGTCCACGAATCCATCATTTGTATTTTTCGGAGCATCATTTTCAATGAATCGCCAAATGAATGTGTTCGATCTTCCTTGTTTCCTTTTATGATGTTCATGTGGTAGGTCCCATGCCTCATAGATCATACATATCGCTTGACAATAAAGCTCTAGACTTTGCCGCCTTTCTTGCCTCTTGGCCTTATATCCATTGACAATTTTCTAGTGACAGCTACTTCGCATATAAATAAACTTCAAAACACGTGTTGCCTTGTATAGATCGCAGCTTCTGAATTTCAAAGTTGATCGGAGTTATTATTTGTCCACATGAACGTATTAAAGACTCCTCAAAGAGCTGGCATGATGGATGTGTTATTGTGATGGGCCTTGTGATTTGACATTCTACCACGCTTATTACCTACGGCAAACATGGCTTCTCCGGAACGTGGTCTCACACGTGCTGGATCATGGATTGAACATTCCTCAAATGTCGGTGCTTGGCGGAAGGTCGCATCTCTCGGTGGTCAGAGTTATCTGGAATTTTCCTTCATTCCACAACCTGCACAGGTTTCTCCCTTTGCAGGAACGCTACTTTCTTGTGTCACTTCTTGCTGGGGTTTGACACCAATGACATTATAAATGAAGTAAAATTACCGCATTCTGAAACTAAATCTGGAACATTACACAAATTTATGTCGCTTTTCTCTAATTTCTGTCTATTTTGTTCCCCTCTTGTTTCCTTCTTTCGTGCCTTATTTCTTCTTTCTATTTTTTGAAAATAATGTCCATCTTTAAACCTTTTTTGACATGTCATTTATATTTGTTGTTTTATTTGTTCATCGCTAGATTTTTTTCTCTTGGTTAAATTTTTAGAAGAAACAAATCAGGCAAAAAAAAAGGCATTTGCGTTTTCGGATACAAGGAGAATTGATACCGTATTACTGCTGCGAGAACATCTCCATATATATGAAACAAATTACACTGTGACGCACGTCTGCCCACGTGCCAGTCAAGTGACGGCTAAATATAGCGATGCCTGTTCTGAGGAGGGGGGGGGGGGGGTGGTGCAAGGCTGTTTCCAACTTTATTTTTGTACCGGCTATTAACATCAAGACAAAAAAAGTTCACGTTTGGGATATGACGACGTAGTCTTAATGAGATTCGCCTTCAATTTGGTGACAAGTTTTTTTTCTGTTTTGTTTTGCGTCACGACCTGGAGGTATATCAGCTCGTGCCACTGCTGCCGGAAATATCACCTGAAGCAGACCCGATTACTTATGAAAGTTTGCTTAATTAGAGTTTTCAGGCGATGAACAGGTTGAGATGTCGACTGTCAGATACATCCCCCATATGCATGGCACGTGTTGGCCGCGAGCTACGCGAGATGCACATTTGCATGGAAGGGGTGGCAGCCTGTTGCAGATGCTACATTGTCCATGCACGAGTTGATACCCATGTATTAAACAGGTCCAAGCAAAGTTTCGTTGTCTAACCTTCGCCTTGTCCTGTTCTGCGCAAAGACTTTAATCCCGGGAATTGATTGAACCGCGGTACGGTGTCCACCGGGCCTGCTTAGCGCCAGGTGAAGTTATAAATACGGCAAAGTTCAGCCCGAGTCCCGAACCTTTCAGCATTTGCACGAAAGGAAAACAAAAATTGCGATGGGGGACAAAGACAATCAATAGGCTAACATTTGGCAGGCGGGGGGAGGCAGAGGAGTCTCGAGACCAGAAAGAGTATAATTACCCCGCATTTGTGCCGGCCCGCGTCTCTCTCTCTCTCTCTCTCTCTCTCTCTCTCTCTCTCTCTCTCTCGCTCTGGGTCCCCCTCTCTTGGTCTGCAACCGGCACGCGACAGGTGTTTGAGGCCTCCGCCAATGACAAATCTCGTTGCTTTGCCCGCGGCGATTTAATCAATGGCAATGATTACTCATGCCCGGCGTCAATAGCCACTCGGCGCGGTTCGCGGCGCGGTGGGGCCTTCCTAGAATTTCGGGGAACAGTGACAAGGCCATCGGACGACACATTATTAAAGTCAATTTATCGCCAGGGAAAAACACCGCCGACAGAAAATGTTGGTACGATCGTAAGACAAATTTTCGCCAAGTGTTGCATGACATTTCCCCAAGGTTGAATTTCGTGGCACTTTAATAACAAGGACTTTTATATGTGCCTGAGATTGTCCGCCAGACAGCAACAAGCAGATGCCGCGAACAAAGACAAAACAAACCGGCCCAGCCAGGCGTCACGCTGGCTTGGCTCGCGTTATGGGCGGAGCTAAGGTTCCTGGCGCCAATAGCAGCGCGTGCCGTAGCAGACGATTTCTCGGATAAAACCCAGGAAAAGCCGCGCGAAGCAGCACACTGAATTTTCCTGAAGGCGCGAGTGACGAGGGTCTTTCGTGATTCCTTCACATGCTATGCTGAACAGGTGAGTATTTTTGATCAAACTTATTGATTGCATAAATGGACGAACTGTACCATGTGGAACAAAACGCCCTGTCGGGTGTGTGTTAAGTTTCTTTCACCCAAGAAATAATTGCTCTACGGATTATGCAAATCGAACTTTGGAAAGTTTTTTGTTTAATTTTTCACGGTGAGCTAAGTGAGAGATATCTTACCTTGAATTACCTTAATATTTAGTGATGGTTTACCTATTTTGAAATTGTAAAGGTAGCACTTTTTTACGTTTGCAGACAGAAGGACAAAGAGACACCAGTGAGTCGTTCCCAGTGAGGGAGGCAGAGTATCGGTCGCTGTGGGCTTGCTGCTTGCATACCAAGTCGTCCCGGGGAAACCAAGCTGCAGCCATGCCTCGTGGGTTCTTGGTGAAACGCCAGAAACAGAGTGGCGTACCATCATGGCAGCGGCGTAACTCTGAGGACGACAGAACCAGCGACTGCGGTTCCAACTCTGGCTCAGAGCTCGAGGCTGTATCTGGACCCCCTCCGCTGACACTCATACCACCTGTAGGCGGAGGATTCCCGATCCCAATCAGCGCCAGCGGGCCTAGCACCGTATATCCCCAGTATGGCTCTCCAGACTCAGGCTATTGCCAGAGTCCGGTAAATCTCACTTTCAAAGATAAGGGATTCACTGGCAATCAGGATCAGCAGACTGCAGCCTCCCCCAGGTCAGAGAGGCCTTCGTCAAGCGACAATGAAGGCGTTTCCGACCGAAAGGAACCGGAACCACAGCCATGCTTGTCACAGAACAGAGGCGGTTTCCTGTCTCCAAGAATCAGACCCGCATCGTCTCCTCTCTCCATCACAACCTCGGCCTACGGCTCCCCGTTCTACATGGCTGCATTCAACAGAATGAACATGTGTTCCCCGAAATCTCCATTCCTCATGGCTCCTCACCCAGCCTTGTTCCCCGGCAGCCCCCACGCCGCTTACCTCCCTACTCTGGTCGGCCCAGGCCCCAAAAGCCCGGCCTCCAGCAGTCCAGAAGGCAATCATTCCGGCACCCCAAGCAAGAAGCGATCCAGGGAGCAGGCTTCCGAATCCAGTGGCACGCCAGCTAAAGCGAAGACCCCAAAGAAGCCCAAAGCTGCCAGACGGATCGCTTTCGACGAGGACAAATCGTCCCCGGTTTCTGGAACCATCATTCGGGATGCTAGCGACCAGGAGATCGGGATCAAGGTGGTGAGTGGGGACATTGACAGCACTATCAACATGGTGGAGGTGACGCTGGAGGCCAGAGAGGAACTGTCGAAAATCGAGAACAAGATCGGAGACTACATCTGTCAGCTTTGTAAGGAACAATATGAGGACGCCTTCCAGCTAGCTCAGCACAAGTGCTCCAGGATCGTACACGTGGAGTACCGGTGTCCGGAGTGCGACAAGGTGTTCAACTGTCCCGCCAACCTGGCGTCCCACAGACGCTGGCACAAGCCGAGGGACGTGGGGGAGAAGGCCAAGAGTCAGACAGTGGTAGCGGCGTCAATGAACCCCAGCACGGCTCTAGAGGTGCTCAATGCTAATACAATCCTAAACAGTGACAGTGGCAGCAACGGGTGTGTTCGCTCTCCCAACAGTAACACAATACTGGCAGATCGCCTGGAAGACAGGGGCACAGACTTAGTCATCCACAAAAGACCGCGTCCAGACGTGTTGACAGTCCCCGGACTGTCACCACCAGCGTCTCAACAGATCGACAAGGAGGGCAGACAATTCGCCTGCGACACTTGCGGGAAGCGCTTCCGGCGGAAGGCGTACCTCCGGAAGCATCAGGCCACGCATGCGCAGTCGGAAGAAGGTCGATCATACCAGTACCTCGTGCGCGACGTCTGCGACAAGGTGTTCAAGAACGAGCCAGCACGTGCCAAAAACGAAATCCAGTCGCACGGGAACAACGAGAATGCCCCTGGCAACAACGCCTTTCCGTATTATCCCTTGCCGCAGCACCAGATGGCACCACTGTCTTTGAGCCCCCAGAAGCAGACGACAGCTGGTTCTGAGCGTCTCTCGGCTCCTCCTTCCCCCACCTCTCCCGTTGCGGACCTCAGGGTGGACTGCACATGCCCGTCGTGTGGGCAGGTGTTTCCGGGACGACAGAGCCTGGAGCATCACCAGAGAACGCTGCACGCGAGTGAGGTGTACGGCTGCAAGTACTGCGCCAGCGTTTTTCCCAGCTCGCCTGGGCTCACCAGACACATCAACAAGTGCCATCCGACGGAAAGCAGGCAAGTCATTCTGTTGCAGCTCCCCACGATCAATAGCAGACCGTGTTAGTAGATGCATCAAAAAGGGCAGGACAATTTTATCTAAAAAGTTCCATACAATGAATGTGCTATACTACCATGTTGAAAAGGTCTGAATGGTTTACTTGATTGTTTTTTACACGAGATATTATAACAAAAGTAAGGTCAGAGGTTACGTGATGGTATAAACTCTGAAAAAAATCACCACTGATGTATACAAGTATAGCGATATAAACTTTTGTGGGGACACAGCATAACCATACGTGTGCATTTCTACAATTTCCTCTAACTAGCGTTGTGCTTTAAGCTTGGATTAAATTTATTCGAAGTAAACATGATTGGACGTCTTTTGGTATTAAAAAGTAAAACAAATGTAAAACGAAAGCCTATTATCACATTTGATCTGTATTAATTATGCAAAGTACTGTACTTCCTATAACTTAAAAGTTTTTACTACTAAAACTAACATTGTCGGTGTGTCGGTGTGTAGCTCTGCTGCCTACAGCCCCAATAGGCTACTACTGTCTGGCACTCCGCCCCATTGTCCGGATGCTCCCCATTGTTTAGCGGCTCATTTGAGAATTAGCACGGGCCAGCGGCGGTATCCGCGTCACCCTCCTCCCGAGCTTTCCCCACCGGGCAGGGGAAGCTTCTCTCCGATAGCATCTAAATTGAAAAATCTGCGCCCTCTGCCAAGGCGCTGTGGGAGCAGTTGTTGGCGCCAGCGTGTCTCCTCCACCACTTGTCTGAGAGCGCGCTCTGGGAAGACAAAGACCTAGGGGAGATCACGTCGACTAGGGGTGGGGGGTGGAGGGTGCAGATCTGGTGACAACTAGCCGGGGCGACAGTGCACGGGGCCGCGGCCACTGGGTCAGACCCGTAATGATAGGGTGATTAATACTCCCTGATTTCCCACAGGATGACTCAAATATGAATCAAAAATGACTGCTGCCTGGCCTCAAACCAGAGGACTTCTTCCAACCGTCGACTTTGTTAATCGAATTTGGCTATTCTCGAGCCGCGTTTGTCCACCTTGTCATTAGGAAAGACTCGCTCAAGCTGGCTCTGTGGGGAATTGCAGTCCACTCCGTTTCCATTTTCGCCAAATTAGGTAGAGATTAGACCATTACACCCCATCGCGGTTGCAGTTCCGATTTGACACACGATGAACAAAATCATGTGTGTCAATACCCTTAAAGCACGTAACACTAATTATTCTATTTTCTGAAGTTGTTAATGAAAATCAAACGTATGCTTTGTATGGTTTGCTTGCTGTTCCCACAAAGGTTTGTGTTTCTATACAAAGGGGTTCCAACTTTCAAGCAACATCAAATATCAACGTTAAAATCAAAATAATTTTAATACATTTCTATTGAGTGGATTTTGTACTCAGCCTCTTTTTATGTTCTTTGTATTTTTGTACCTGTATACCATATACACTGCCTGAAAGGTACAACGCGACATTTCCCACCGAATACAAAACTGTGAATGGTTTATACGCTTTTAATAGGTTTACAAAGAGCTGGTAACTGTTTAGAAAATATATCTATATTTATTATTAGCATGTTTTTACTTTGTACGTGTCGAACCTAGTCCTTCGTATCAACTTTTTGTTTTCCTATATTTGGAAGCCGTTAGTTATTAATAACGCCGGTCGTTATCACATTCAAGTCAATATGTGCTAGCAGCTAGTCAACGCGAGATGGCCATCTCGTCAGATTCCTTGGTTGTCCGGATTCCTTATCACACATCTATGGCGGGGGGTTGGGATGGGACAGGAGGCGGGGGGGGGGGGGGGGTAGCAGACGAGAAAGAAGCTGATGATTCAGCAAATAATTGGTCACTCTGGGACATGGGGATAACTCGCCTCCATCCCTAAGCCTGAAAGCCGGACTGAGCCAAGCCATTTAATTAATAGTCCCGAGGAATGCCGAAGTGTCTGCTACCCCGGGTCCATTACCCATAATTGGTAATCTTGTCCCCTTGTAGCTGTTTATTTATTGCTTCATTTGCATCATCAGTTTAGAAGCCAGTAATCAACAAGGCTTTTGTTCCGCTGAGGCGCCTCTGGGATTCTGAGAAGGAAAAGTCTGGGAGGGAGGAGGGCAGGGCTGGTTACTTTGGCACCGAAAATTAACGAGGGTCCGTCTCGTCGTCTTTATCTAATCATTGTGTCATCTAGTCTGTGAAAGTCGAGTCGTAGAACAAATAAGGGTAGTTATTGTTTTAGAGTGCGACCCAAAGGTCGGAAATAAGTGTGCTTTGAAAAACGATCAATGGCTCGCAACAACTACAGTGAGGCCGCACTGTGAATTGAAGAAGTGCCAAATAATAGAATCTCAGCGAATATTACACAGGCTGTCACTGGGTTAAGTTGCTGTATAGAATGTACTGCTGTTTGTAGTTTGTGGATGAGATGGTGGTGATTCGTATAGGTCTCCAGTGTCTCTTGGTGTACATTCTACAGGTATTTGAATTGTATTTCAATTTCCACTGTTTGGTGTGCACCATGTTCACAATATAAAGGCAGAGCAACTTTTTGCACGAGCACTTCATCTGGTCAGTTTTATATAATCTAGTCATATATCATTATATTTTAAGAAATATACTTTGTGCATCGTCATTTTAGACGACCTAGAAAGAAACTTTTAGTTTTTACAGTTGGAAATTTTCTGCTGGCGATTGAGCTAATTTTAAAATGAAATGTATGCCTAGTCAGGGATTCTCTAGTCTTTACCATCTTGCATTAAATGATATCTAGTCTAACATTCCGGGTGATCCAGATGCCTTCTTACTTTGCCATTCTCGGTGTAGTCTTTCAACCATACTTTTTATTTTATATCTACATTTTTAGTCACAAAACTCAAAGACGGGCTTTAGAGCTTGATTATACAAATAATTGTAGAGCCATATCAAATGCATTTTATAAGATCAATATTTCACATGCAGCTGAAGCGGTTCTAACCGAGCCATATTTATTATGCCCATAATGAGTCACAGTTGTCAATATATCGTGTTTTATGCTTTGGTTTTGAAGAAATACACTTGAAAGTTTGTGAAATCTAGTCACGGTGGTGGGAAAATACATATAGTAAGGGCTAAGGGATAGGTAGCTCGATTGATTTTCTACTTGCGTAGTTAGGAAAGGGAAGGTCTGAAGGATGAGTCATCTAGTCTACATGGTAAAAGGATCTCAATCTAAAGAAACTCTTGGATGAGTTATCTAGTCTTTATTTGGTGAACTGATCTTGCGTCAGATGAGTTATCTAGTCTACTTGGTGAAGGATCTCAAATATATTCTTGGGTGTGCTTTCTAGTCTGTCAGACACTGAATTTACAGTTACCAATACGTTATTAATAACCACAATATATATATATTTTCTCCCACTTTCGCGGCAAAGGAAAGAAAAAAAAACATGTGGATTACTTTCATAATTGGTTCTCAATCTGATATTTGATAAACAATACTCGAAAATGTAGCAACTCTAGTCGTGATTTTCGGGCATTGGATTGAAATATTATATATCTCTAGTCATTCCTAGTCGGAATACTTGGCACTGGATCACCAATCTAGTAGAGTGGTTAACTTAGTCACAACTGGCGGTGTTTTTATAAGCTGTTCACGCTAGTCATATTTTATTATAGATAATATTATAAACAAAACTGTCAATTTTGAGATGAGATCAGAACTTATTACTGAAGACGAGAACTTGCAGGTTTATTAATATATGTTATGCCATAATAATCTGGTGGCTGGCTTTTGCCAAACGTGCAATCGAGAAGAATCTGTACATTGACAACTGTATAAGTTGCTCTAGGTTTGTGTTGACACAAACTCATTTATAATAGCTTAGTGCTACACTGAATATTTACAGGTATTAAAAATGTTTAATAAAAAGTGGAATATTTTCAACTGATCTCTTGTTAGTATTGTATACTTTTGTTGCCGATGTATTAAGCTGCTTTGAATTGTCATATTTCGCATGGAACGGTGGGAAATAATCACGTGATCAGATATTCTGGCATTGTGTTGGCATTGGGCTGTGTGTCGGGTATTGATTTTAATGGATGTTGCTTGAAAGTGAGTGAAAAAAAAAACAATAGTTATTATTGTTTGTTATATTGCACGAATCATTTATGCCAATTACTATTGTTGCAAAAAAAATGCGTGTTTTATGATTGAATTTTGCACAATATTTGTATCATGGTGTTAACCCTGGTATTTTGAAAGTGGTGTATTTTTGTATCGTGGTTTATTTTTCGTGTGTTACCCCCATTGTGCCTGGGGCCATGGGCCTATTCCTTCGTCCCCTCTGCTTTCATTCGCGTTGCCTTATGGGAAAATTCCTTCAGTAGCTTCTGTAAATAACATGCTTGTAAATTCTGCTTAAAGACACTGCTGTGCTTGGCTGGGAATAAGAATAGAAGAGGATATGCTGATACCTATAAATACTGTTTATTAAGTAACTGTTCATTTATTTGGGAAAATAGGTTGGATTTGAAGACTATTTCATGGATACAAAAGGTGGGAAAATTTCAGCCATCCCTATTAGACATTTTTTTGTTTCTGGTCTTTAGATTTTTTTTCTTTTGAAGCTACCTGTGTGAATCTTTGACGGCAGTGGCATTTTAAGCATTTATTTCTGAAACATACACAATGTAGAATAAGCAGAACAACCGAAACATAATGTCCTCTCCTTGTCTGTATTCCCAGGCTCCATATGCAGCGTCCGTAGTCAGTGTTTAAATCCTCAATACTGGTGAAGGTAACAAAAAAATGATAGAAAATCACATTCCTAGAGGTAGAACAATTTTGTCTGCATGCGACATGAGAACGCTTATATAGGCATGCCAGTCGGAGCATGTGATCCCTCATCACCATCGACCTTGCCCCGGTTTGTTGAAACAATGGTCTTAATATTTGGGAATTATGAAATTGAGCAGATTAGCTTAATAACAAATCTCGCTTCCATCATTAAGATCACCACATGAACGTAAGATGCTTACGAGAAACCGGGGCCTGGTGACTGGTCGCATAAAATGTGTTCTCATTTTGCCTCAGATCGGACTGACGCCATTTAATCTTAGTGTGGTGGCACTGATCACATGTAAATGCGATATATCTGTAACATGATGTGCCTTTTTGGTATGTATATGTACATTGATGGAAGAAATATATATCCCACCTGCCTTCTATATAAGAGTAAATTCAAAATTATTCCAAACGTTTATATTTTGTATGAGAAATGTCAGTGGATAATGTATTCCATATATAGCCGTTTATTTTAAACACTAAACAAATCTACAAATTATTAAACTGTTGTGATATTCCAACACTGAATATATTCTCGTTTTCACGCCTTACGTGTTTGCCAACTGTAATATTCGTGCTCCTTTCGGTATTTAGAGTGTCTGTCTACCATCCTTCGTGCATTTTTTGTGTGTCTTTGGTATATTTTCTATGGCAAAAAAGTTGATAGTTGTCAGTATAAACTTGTGAAGTTATGAAGTTATGAACACTGAAACAATGTTGCAATCAAAAAAATAAATATTTTTCCACACGTCGGCGTCTGTCGTTTGTTGACTGTTCTTTTTGAAGGTCTTGTGGATAAATATTGATGCCATTAACCAGTTTGTCAAACTTCTCTGTAGATTTGCAGTCATACTTGTATCTATCTAAGACCATTGCTACCTTTGACAGGACGTCTCCCCAGTATCCAATTTACAGAATAATGCAGATACACTGCATTTGCATTAAGTCGCCATATGTTCCTTTGAAACTCTCCAGCACTGCGAAGTGATTGCAGAGGTAAATTATCAAGGGTAGGGTTTCCCCAGGTTAATGTCGCCTATAATTTCCTTTCCCACTGTCGCCAGAAATGCCAAGACAGGGTTTTGCTCCATTCCCACACGCCGGTTTTCCGTCTCTCTTTCTCTAATCAAATCCCGAAGAATGGAATTATTCCACAAAAGCTGAATACTCAGAAATGCCTTTGTTCTTAAAATTCGCCGTGCCAAATGCTGCCATAATGGCCACCGCGGATCAAATTCTCAGAGAGTCACAAGTTTTCCGCTGTCACCCCCAAGCTTCTGTAGTTTTTCATTACCCCCCCCCCCCCCTCCCCTTCTCTGCATCCCAATTACCTCTCTCCCCCCACGCACCGCTCGCAGACGGACCACCTGCCCTCGGGTCCGGCGTCTGTCGGGGTCACCCTCCCTTGCCCGCATTGTTCTCTAAAAGTGGAAGGGGTAGCTGCGGGGGGCACGTCTTCAAGCCCTGGGGGTACAAAAAATGATGACAATGGCAACTCCGCAATTCGCCGCATGATGCGGTCCAGAGGGGACATAATAACAGCAATTTACAGTTACTCAAAGAGGGGCACGTGCCCGGGTGCTTTCATGCATAACGGTAGATGGGGGATATCTGTCAGGGCTATCCAGTCGACATCTCGACCTCCCCCAAGTTCACAGCCATTTTTATCAAACACGAGTGCTTTTGTTTACCACCTGTGCCTGCAACGCCACGTGACTTATCAACGACGCAGACGACAGAACGCGGAAAAGGAATTACCCTTATAAAAAATAAAACTCTAAAAATGAAAATCAAAGATATCTTATTCTATTGTTAATTTCCCTCTCCTGATCATCACAAAGAGACAATGGAATTGCTGGCTTTTAGCTAGATAAAATAAATTTACGCGATGCTGCTATGCAGTGAATTCTGAGGCTGTTATACTTAGTAGGGATGTCAATGCATATTTTCTGGTTGCAGACAAGTTAACACTGTGAAATAAATAACCAGTACACTGGTGAGTGGCAGTGTGAGCAGCAGCAGAAAGTAGTAGTACTGTAGTAGTAGTAGTAGTAGTAGTAGTAGTAGTAGTAGTAGTAGTAGTAGTAGTAGTAGTAGTAGTAGTAGTTGTAGTAGTATAGCAGCAGCACTTGGCTTATACAGATTCCTCAATGCTCCACTGGCGGACAGATACCGTGTGATATCATACCGTGACTATATCTACGATGACCCAGGCGTCACTACACATGCAAACACACACCCCAGAAGAGGGGTGGTTGTGTGTTGTGAAACGTCATACACACACTGCCTCCAAATACCAAAAACACAAAACCACAAAAAAGGTTGCTTGGGGGGGGGGGGGGGGGGGGGGGGG